>Ga0224511_10002572_pt1 | contig 12359 bp, 4 predicted proteins | sample SF_May12_sed_USG_2_FD_169988 | JGI IMG/M metagenome (GOLD analysis project Ga0224511, IMG submission 169988) | Sediment microbial communities from San Francisco Bay, California, United States - SF_May12_sed_USGS_8_1 | ecosystem: Environmental > Aquatic > Marine > Sediment | place: USA... | reverse complement strand
AACATCACCGCTTTGAAATACATGCCTTAAACATTATAAACAGTGTACATGTCAATTATATGGCCATTACAGTCTAATAAAAAATTTGAGGTTATTTTCATAAGATAATTTTGCAAATAAATGATATATTAATATCACTTGTAAAGAGTTTTGTCACCGAAAAGCTTTTTACAGTTTTTGTGGGCCGGTAAAAAGTCTCTTAAAAACCATAATAATTTGATACATTATTTTGACACCTTTTTACTTAGTAGCGTCATTTGAGCATTTGCACCAAAAGTCACACATTGTGTCACAAAACGTGAATAAACCTCATCTGACATCCCTACGTCTGGTACTCAATGTTATCATGCTTGCTTCGCTCATTGGCGTTTTAAGCGAGAAACTCCTTCATGAAGTCGTCAAACATCTTCTCCAACTTCTCTGCTCTGCTTCTGTTAGGCATAACAAGTTTTAATTAGAACATATTCGAATATTTTGAAGACGGCTTTCAATTTGAAGTTAATTATTTGTGTATATGATAAAGGTACGGCAAAAAAAAAGTTTTCGTTTAGCAGTTTCGAACATTTTAAAAACGACTGTCACTTTCACTTTCATTATGTCCTTCAGTAAAATAGGGACACATCTAACCGCGTCTTACCGTGTATGACATTTTACGCAATGAACCGATTACGTTGATTAATTAAAAAGCCATGCGGGGCACCACAATGCTCGGTAGTCGAAAAGATGATTTGTCAACAACTGCAATGACTACCTCTGACAACAAAGCCATATGTCACATTGTTAGAACCAACTGAGTGCTACATGATATGAACAGTAAATGGACTTCAAAAATAGTTTTCTATTGTGAAAGAGTCCACATTACCTTACAATGTTTAAAGTTTAATGTTTCATAACAGTATTATTGGGAATTTGGCGCGACGTCGTACGACGTCGCCGCGAACGTTTTTATAACTTTCTATAACTTCATGAATACATCATTGTTATTGTTGAAAAGTCAGTAAGAAAAAAGTAAAGGTACGAACCAATAAAACGCATTTGAGCCATTTATTACGATCATAAAAGTATATGTGTATAGGCACTTCAATTCTGAACTCTTCTTCTACCATGCGTCAGGGTTATTGATTATTTTAATATTAATGTCGTTAAAAGGTGTGTGTGATACCAAACTCAATATATGTACATATATATCATTATTCCATTAACTGGCACATGGCCCATGCTGTACACGCCTTACATTTGTCATTTCACGGCTCAAGGAATATTGGTAGGATTCCTACGATTAAATGGATATAGAACTTTAACTTATTATAATATAATAAAGTCAATACTAACTACATAAGGCAGGCGCAAGTCATGCACATTGACATTCTAAGACTAATTAAATAACTTATGAAATGAGAAGTCAAAATTAAATACATAAGGCAGGCGCAAGTCATGCACATTGACAATCTAAGACTAATAAAATTATTTATGAACATTTGAATGAAAACACAAAAAAACTAATATAAAATATCAATTAAAAACGTGTTTAGGCCACTTGCAAATGCAGGTACTGTTGGGGCATCCTTAATCTCAGCCAGAAGTTCGTTCCAAAGTCGTATAGCCCGCGGAAAGAATGAGTTAATGTGGTGTTTTGTTTTTGAGTGGGTAATAAATGACTGAGATCGACATTGACCTGTTTGTTATGTATTTTGTGTAGCATTATGCGATTGGCTTGATTTCTGCGTTGCTCAAGAGTAGACACTTCAACTTTCTGAGCATGTTTGTAACACTGCTTGTGTAATTATAGTTATTTTGAAAATACATTGCGAATGCCCGTTGAACCATTTCTATTCTATGTGTAAGGTGTTTCTGCCATGGGTGACGTATGGTTGAACACTATTCGACCTGGGAGCGTACATATTTTCTGTATGCAGCCTCTTTTAGTTGTTTGTTTTGTGTTTTGACATTTCGTCTGATGAGTCTCAGACGTTGTTTGGCCTCATTTGTGATAGTGTTTATGTGTAATGACCAATTGAGGTTTCTACAGAGCTATTTTGCGTTTTCTGTGGTTCTGAGGGTGGTGTCATGAAGTATGTATGGAATGATAACTGGTTCCTGTTTTCTGTATATTCTTAAAACTTCACACTTGTCAGGGCTAAATTCCATTGACCATTAGTTTTCCCAAAGTTCTAGATTGTGCAAGTCTTCCTGATGACCTTGTGCAGATGCGTGTGATTTGAAAGTGAGGTACACCATTGTGTCGTCTGCAAACAGAAGCACACGACTCATGACACTTCCTGGTACATAATTAATGTAGGCAAAAATAGACTTGGGCCTACGACCGAGCCCTGTGGGACACCAGAAAGCACAGGGAGCCTGATAGAGACATTGTTTTCGACTAAGACCTGTTGTGACCTGTTATGTACAAAGTCTTTAATCCATGTGGTAATGTATGGGTTTACCCCATGCGTTTCAGTTTGTGAACGAGTTTGTGGTGATCAAGTTTATCAATCGATTAACAGTTTGCTGACCTTGACCTAAACTGACTTCTATTTCCTGTGTGAAGCCAATGAGTTGAGTCTCACAACTGTGTTTAGACCGAAACCGTGTTGCTTAAGGCAGAGTATGTTGTGAATGTCAAAATAATACATTATGTTTGACACAGTGAGGCTGAGTTGCGAAGGCTTTTATAAGAGTTCAGTTGTGCAATTCCTGTTTTCTCTTTTTTTGTGTTGAACGAAATCGTAAAACGTTTTCTCGTGACCAGGACCTTGTGTGTCTGAAAAGGCAACTGATTCTAGGCATGACCAGTATGCATTTCTAATTTTTTGTATGGTTACCTTAAGATGTTTAAACTGTTCAGTGTAGTGACTTTTGTGTGAATATGACATTTTCAGTTGTATATACAGTTTGTCTCTTCTTCTTATGAGTTTTACTATTTCGTGTGTGACTGATGGTAGATCAGCTCTACTTTTGGTTTGTTTTGTTGATATATGTAGGGTGGATAACCGGTTGACGTTAGCTTTAAATATGTCCCAAAGGTGGTTTGGGTCTTTGTCTTTGTGTATTGTGAAGGTGTTAGTGAAGACGGCCAAGTATTTCTTAAATTAAGACCACATGAGTAATCCATTTAAGTAAATTCGATTGCCAATAGTATTTCAGGCAGTATAACTTAAGGAGGTGAGACATATTGAAATGCCAAAAGCAGTCCCAAAAAGTCAATTTGTCATTTTCAAAAACTAGAGATGATATTGAAATAAAATAAGCAAAATACTGTGAGGTTACCTCAAAGGTAATTATTAATAAAACATAAAATCAATTGTTAATTAACCATTAATTAGCCAAAACAATGGATTTCACGCGGACCAGCAGAACTCAAAATCTAATAGGAGCATTTCTATCACACTTAGGCATATAAAACTCCATGCACTAACGGAGGTAATCTTAGAGTTTTATGAGTGAAACATCAATAGTTTCTCCAAAAATGAAAAGGTTAGAAAGTAGAACGTAAACAAAAGTTTGAACCAAAATGATTTGTCTTTTTTGGACACACTTTTGATGTTCGACTTATAAAACTCTAAGATAACCTTCGTTGGTGCATGGAGTTTAATACGGCTAAATGTTAAAGGTATGTTCCTATAAAATGTTGAGTTCTGCATGCCCGCGTGAAATCGATTGTTTTGGCTAATTAATGGTTAATTAACGATTAATGTTGAGTTTTATTTCTAACTTTATGCGCCAACGGAGGTAATCTTAGAGTTACTACGGCTAAGCTTTTACGATCCAGAAACAAAACAAGCTTCTATGATTTGCAAGACCGCTGATTCCCCTCCACCTAAGAAGGCACGCACCACTAGGTCGACAAAGAAGATGTTCATTTTCTTCTAGACAGCCGCGGTATGCTGCTGCAACATGCAGTACCTCGGGGCCAGACAGTCAACAAGGAGTATTACCAAAAGGTAATTAAATATTAAATCAGCATCAATAAATATTCATTTAATAATATTGTTAACATTATACTATAATTGAGTCTTTATTATCTGCATTAAAGCGATTTTAAATAAATTTAATAAACGGACCAATAAGGAAAATAAAATAACTTTATTTACAAAAATGTGTTATCTCTCATTTCAAGTTCTGAGACGCGACTTGACCAACGCTATTATGAAGAAGAGGCCCGGGGACGCCATAGAGGAATTATTGTTTCACCAGGACAATGCACCTAGTCACCGAGCGACGGACACCTTGATGACTATAGACTTTGTCGGGTACGAACGCATCAACCACGCCCCATACAACCCAGACTTGGCCCCTATGGACTTTGCCGTGTTTCCGCGACTGAGGGGCGAGCTGCACGGCCGTAGGTTCAAGACACTCGATGAGCTTAGGCTGGCTGTGCGGAGTGAGGTGGGACAATTTTAGCCTAACTGGTATCCCACAGTGTAACAAAAGTGGGTAGAACGTCACGAGAAGTGTGTTCGTGAGGACGGTGAATATTTTGAGAAACTGTAAGATAACATTTTTTAACGTCGGGTTACGATTTATGCCGTTTAAGTGCTCCGTACCGCATGTAATGTGGTATTTGTAAATGCTGTAACTTTGTTATGCATTGTTTTTTTTCTGTAATATTTTACATATTATTTATTAAGCATGATATTCATATATAATCGTTTTGTTTTATTCCTTAGTTTTAAAACTATGAAGTAATAAGCACAGTCCGGAAACTCTACGACTCGTCCTCGTACTTTGTACATCTGTTTTTGTTACACATGTGGTAGCATCACAATAGTATTCACCTGTATTCCTTAGCCTTGCTGGCTATCGCAGAAATATGATCGATAACTTTGCGCTTTTCCACGATTTTGTCTTGAAGTTCTTTCTCCATGTTTTCAATCTCTTTACATAGAGGGTCAAATGAAGCGGACATGCATCTGCAATAATAAACGTACATGACAAACTGTGTTTTCTTCTATAACGATAATGTAAATATTAACTAAAATTAACATTTATTCCGATTTCCTCTACAGTAAATGAATACGTGTACTTGTTTGCGCAGATACACAAAAGGATACAAATGCATACACATTAATACAAAACAATTTTTCCTAACTTGTCCAAATCATAAAGATGCCTACTAATAGTGTAGTGTATTCAGTGCTCGGTAATAAAACTAAAAATTCTTCTGTTATATTTCGTAGAATATACCGGTCGGGTATTGGTAAAAATAAGGGGGAAAGACGAGTTCGGAAAACTGCGTTACACATTTTTACGATTTAGATAGCTTTAGACAAGCGAACAGCGAACCAAAGCTACAACCATCGTAAATTTAGTTCGTTTTGTCAAAACAAAATATCCAATGGAGTTAGCATTTTTAATCAAATAAACATATTTAAGTAAACGTTGTAATTGAAAAACGAAACTATGACTGAACTATGACTGAACAGAATGGCCTCGACTGGTTTTGATTCCGTACGAGGTCGCCTCTTAAGATTGTCGCTTGTTTCCTATAAGGCCATGAGTTAATGTCCGACCGTGGCTTATGTACTAAATTTAAGCTATCACTTGTATCTCATACTCATTATATCTCTATTGCTATGTAGTCTGGTTCCTGAATGTAACAATACATTTTTATGACGCATATATTATAGGTGATTTTACGGGTCACCCATACTCTACGTTGCAAAGTGTTGATGTAGGACAATAGCTACACTTGCACAGGATAATCGTTAATAAATCACGGACTTTTCACGAAGATGTACACTAAGTACCAACAAATGTAACATCGCGGACCGGGATTAATCTATCATACGCATACAAATACCGTGCCTTCACTTTTTAGACCCAGACAATTCTCCTACCGCAATTTTGAGACCAAAAGAACGATCCCGCATGTTAAATTTTTTAGCAAGTCTGTTATAACTAACTAATCGTATATTTCCACGTTGAGTGTTGAATGTCGTTAAAACAATCGAGCAATCAGATAAAAGCAATAATATAACAAGCTTACAAAATCAATAAACGCCGACATAAACACTCATTTTAATACATGCATGTCGAAGCATAATTATGCTATATTACCTCTGAAATTTATCTCTCAAGTTTGGCATGATCTCACTCTCCATGTCCCGGAGTTTCCCGCTTGCCGCGTCCATGTAGGCACGCTTAAACGATTCTTCGTTTGGTGCATTCCAACTTTGCAACATTTTGAAAATACTGACAGCACCATAGACAAGCACATCCAACGGTCCTGCGTCGTCATCCTCATCTAATAACTGTTAATTCAACGTTTTTAATTAAAAAAAATAAGATTAATATAAAAAAACACAAATAACAAACTTATATATTTAAAAGTGGGCTAGTTAATCATTATGTTGGTTTAAACTAAAACACAACTTTTATAAGTATAACTTTGTTATCTTGTCCAAAACGCAAATAAATGTCATCACTCCACGTAAAAAATCTGTATCGTGTTCCCCTTTATATATTTTACGTTTAACTCATATTTTAACCCTATACCTAAGCAGACAATTATTCATGCACGTTCTAATATCAGCAAAATACAACACCGTTAAAAGGTTTTCCCGCAAACATTGACTTTTGTTTGTATATAGAATCACGCATAACGTTAAAATATTTTAAAACTTGACATCTTTTATCAATATGTATTGCCTCCGTGGCCGAGGGGCACCACATCGTTATTGCGTTGTAAAAGGTTTGTTTGTGATTTTAAATTATGATCGAAAAAATTATTTATTTTGTCATTAAATGTTGCTATTCCCTTTAAATGTCATTTTATTTTGAATCACATTTAATATATTAATATCGAATCAGTAAAAGACTAAGTAATGGTAAAAAAATGCATATTATAAATAAGTTTTAAAGATCTAAATATATTTATACTGTAATTAGTTTGTAGAAAACGGTATACCCACAGCAAGACCTATCAGACTACCCGCAGCTGTGCCAAAAACGTCCCACATCTCGTCGGGTCCCTACAGATAAATAACAAGAACTATTAATAAAAAAATCAGCGTTAACGTAAAAATGAAAGAGAATAAACGAAATAGCTTCGAGAAGTGTGCAGCAGTATCAACGATTTTAACCCCAGCTCAATTAGGCCATGAGACCACGCTTTAGCTCTACTAGTTAGACACTGCTATGTACCTACACCTAACGAATGTACACGACACGTACATATTCTCTAGACATTTCTGAAACCCTACAGTTAATATTGAAACAAAAAACAAACACACATCCTTAATCAACTAATAAGACTAAGCCACTGCCTCTCATTATCCATACATATATAACAGTACTAAACACAATATACGATTTGTCTTTCTTTCTCAGTCAGATCCAATCTTTTGGCTTAAAGAGAGTGGTATATGACTCATAGAAACATTCAAGGGGAAATATTACAATAACAAAAAGTAATATTCTTGTGCACTTTTTCCCTACAGTGTCCAGAATCTATACTTTCATACACAAAATCACACCATAAACTTTCCCAACGACTTCAATGTTCCAGCGGAGCCACGGTGAGATGTCCCCATGCATAAATTCCATCACCCAACGCGTATAGCTTGATCGCTGGTTCACACCGTCTGGTGGTTTCTTATTACGAATCTTCCCCAGTTTCTTCCACTTTCTTTTACGCAGATCGCTAGCTAGTTCTGTCAATTGCAAATTTCTGGAAGTGACCCTGACAGGAAGTAGCCAAGGCGGGATGCAACAGTCGTGGGACCGTTACCGCGGATGATATCATCACAAGCTATGTCCCAGTAGTGGTCGGCACCAATCAGTAGCGATATTTCAAAGCGTCCTCAGGCGTTTTGGGGTGGGCAATCTTAAGGCCGCAAAGGTGAGGTAGATAAGGGACGCATGACCGGAAGTGGTTCGACAATGGTTCGACAATGGTTTGGCAATCGAAGGAACTATGAGAACACTCATCGAAATCTTGTAACCGTCGTCAGCCACAAGTTCTTCTGTAGCCAGAACAAAGCACTGAGCTGTCTGGGCTTGGTCTCCAAACGCAGATAATTATGCTGAAAACGTCCTTCTGTCACTCTTTTAAATAGCTGTAGACGACTGGCCTTATCTTGTGTGATGAAAGTGCGCTGTCGTCCCTCATCCATCAAAATGTTAGCGTCGATGTACGTACCGCTAGAATAAACTGATGCGACTGCAGTTATTAGTAGCACGGTAGTGGGGATGACTTCACAGTGAAGTACGGCTGCACCGGTAATGTTATTGCAGTTCCGAACTTACCATCAGACTGATATCCTGCCACAATTGTTCCGCTTTCGCTGAGTGTCTAGTTTGATGCTTTCGTTCACATTTTCTGCAGTGCAATGTCGAAGGACAATTTCTTGCTTGATGATGGCAACTCCCCAATGCAAACCGTTTTTACCAAATAATAGTTCAAATGTATAATGATGTCTGGGAATAAATCACCCCAAAGTACAATAAAACAATAGAATTAGGTCGAACATAACATTATTTTTATTATAGATCTAGTTCCAAAGTTTGGAAATTGTTTTCAAAAGTTGTCATTTTGAAAGTGAAGCAACTCAAACAGTTGAAAGGGGAAGCAACTCCAATTCGAAAACCCCGTTATCATCGAGCGTGTTAGTAAACTTTCTTTTCAATTGTATTTGTATATTTTGGTTTTTGCATGGAGATAAATATGTATTTTAACTTTTTTTTCTATTTAAATGTATAACTAGCTGAAATATTTCGCGTTCAGATGTGTGCGCAACTATAAATCAATAACCGGTAGTACTTAAAATTATTAGTTGATTTTAACCTATACTCTGCCGATAGCATTTTTTCTATTCGCTTATAAAATGCAAATGGCGATTATATACAGAGTTTGTAATCCTAATTTATGGAAGGGGAAACACAATTACAATTTTCAACAATACAGACGGTAAAGTTTGGTTTTTATTTGCAAACAAATGCTTCTTATATTTTTCTTTCTGTATGTGCCACGTTTTTAAACATAAGCAAATGCAGTAAGCTTCTGATCATCCGGACACTTGAATAGAAGGTCATGCTGTGACCTTGACCTTCAGCGACCCAAATGTTGCGCGCTACACGTCATCGCAATATGGTGATCATTTCTGTGAAATAGTTTCAAAATCCTACTTCAAATAACAAAGTTATGTGCCGGACACGATTTTGCCGCAAGGTCATGCTGTGACCTTGACCTTCAAGGAAGCGACCCAATTGGTGCGTGCGATACATGGCCTCAATATGGTGATCATTTCCGTGAAAAAGTTTCAAAATCCGACTTCAAATAACAAAGTTATGGGCCGGACACGATTTTGCTGCAAGGTCATGCTGTGACCTTGACCTTCAAGGAAGCGACCCAATTAGTGCGCGCGACACGTCGTCTCAATATGGTGATCATTTCCGTGAAAAAAATTCAAAATCCGACTTCAAATAACAAAGTTATGGGCCGGACACGATTTTGCTGCAAGGTCATGCTGTGACCTTGACCTTCAAGGAAGCGACCCAATTAGTGCGCGCGACACGTCGTCTCAATATGGTTATCATGTCTGTGAAATAGTTTCAAAATCCGACTTCAAATAACAAAGGTATGGGCCGGACACGATTTTGCTGCAAGGTCATGCTGTGACCTTGACCTTCAAGGTAGCGACCCAAATGTTGCGTGCGACACGTCGTCTCAATATGGTGATCATTTCTTAAAAATATTTTCGAAATCTGACTTCAAATAACAATGTTATGGGCCGGACACGAATTTGCTGCAAGGTCGAGCTGTGACCTTGACCTTCCAGGTAGGGACCCAAATTTTGCGCGCGACACGTCGTCTCAACATGGTGGTCATTTCTGTAAAATTGTTTTAAAATCCGACTTCAAATAACGAAGTTATGGGCCGGACACGAATGGGACGTACGGACGGACGGACGGACGGACAAGGCGACGACTATATGCTCCCCCGAAATTTTTCGGGGAGCATAAAAATAAAAACATCTGTTTTGATTGTAAAATCGACCGGATAATTCCATTTTCATCGAAAGAGGCCCCGAAAACACAATATCATTATAGAATGATCGATGTATCCTTTCGTCCTTATCGCGTCTAATGTTGTCTATGAACAGCTTCAATAAAACCGAGGCTGCTGTTTTCTCGTGCAGACTATGCTTCCTGAGGGTACCAAAACATTTCTTCGCTTGCATTTTTCTGAGAGCATACTTGACGCGAAGCTCATTAGTTATAGCTGAGCTAATAACCAACTTACAACTTACAAACGGGTTAATATCAATAACGAAAGAGGGGTAGCAGCAAATGGCGCACCTGGGAGAGATCGAGTTTAAAGGGCTAAAGAGAAGCATTGGATGCTGATGCGGGTGCGGATCATTAAACCAACGGGATGTTTAAAGCACATCTGACTTGCCCTTACACAAATAAACCCTTTTGCATGTTTGTTGGGTAGAGTATGATTAAGGATAATGATCTGACCCTGAGTTACGGTTATTTGCGTTGCGGTCGTAAAATATTTTCATTAAATTATATTGCATAACAAATCAAAAACAGTATGAAGATATAAAATGCATTAATCTGATTTCTATTTAAGACAATTTGTACATTCCTTTACTGCTTTTAGTAATAAATACTGTTTACGACAATACAAACATCGATAGACCGGTAGACGGAATTTGTTTACTCAGCGTCGTTAAAACGTTTGGATATTTAACGCCGTTATTTGTTTACGTATGTTGAAAGCGTCTGTTTGAAAGTGAGTATACAAACGACAAGAAGTCAAAATGTTATTAAATGTAAAAATTTCGTACCAGAAAAAGAAGTATCTCGCCCATTTGCATTTTATTTCAGTGGTATGTAACCAATAGTTTTAGTAAAAGTTACTTCCCTTATAAATGCTGATGTTTCTAAACTAACAATTGTTTTGGTTTCTAACATTTTCACTTGACGATTTACAGTTCAAACATGTTTGTCATTGAAAACTTTTTTGAGTCATTATTTTTGGAAATGTATTAACACACCTTTCGTTCAGTAAGTAACATTATCTGTATTGTAATATTTTTTCGTGACTAGATCTAGTAAAAGAAGCCCAAAGTTTGCTAAACAGTGTCAGTGTTTATAAATATAGACTCAAGTTTAAGATTTATAGTATTTTGTATATACATGTACCTAAAGCAGAGACCTAGATCTATATACAATATATAATATATAGGTCTTTGCTTAAAGCGGCTGTCCTCCAGATGCTCAAAAAATAAAAAATAAAATTAACGGAAAATACTGGTCAAGTTATGTTCAGTGGAGAAATCTATTATTACTGACCCCTTAATTCAGTTGACAAATCGTTGGTAAAACATCATTTTTCTTTGCGTAATATACAAGTTTATGTATAGAAGGAATATCCTGATGGCAGAAAAGCGAATTGTCTGTTTTCAAAGTAAAATAGTGATAATATGTAGGTTTCTTTTATTTCTAACAACTATTAAATATGTTTGAAGATGTATTTTGAAAAAAATGTAACTAATGATTTTTAGTATATTTTGAAGGACAGCTGCTTTAAAATGTCCAAATATATATCAAAACGTTTAAAATTAAAACAGTAAGAAATAAGTTTATCATATTCCTCATTTAAAGAATTTTATTTAACTTTAATATACTAAAATATAAAAATACACATTATTAAACTATTTTTAAATAATGTCCTCATTTGCTTTCAATATTAGGTATGTGCAGCAGACACTTATTGATTATACTTAACACATTACAGCGGGCAACAAGCTGCAGATACTGGTGTGAGTTTGCTTCATGGCAACACCAATTAACAGTAGAGACCTAGCTCTTGGACAAATTCACACCTTTGAACACATTGCAGCAGAAAAAAGTGCATTCTTCATCCTTAGGACCTTCTATTATAAGCAGGTTGTCTTATAGTAACATCAAATGTGTGCAACAAAGCTTATCTTAGATTAAACACAATTAAAGTGTACAACATTTAGTATCCAAGAATGTAACAAGATGTTTTACCCTATGGTAAATTATGATTTCTATTTCAATCAAACCACATTTGATGTAGTTTTCTTTTGTTCTTTTACATTTTTGACTAAGAGGATGCCACTCCCTTTAGTATTCTTCTTTTTTTACCCTCTTTTAAAATGAATATAATATTTATCTGACACACACAAAAAAGAATTTGAATATTGTTTATTATAATAGTAAACTGATGAAAGGGAAAGCCCTCAGGAAGCACAGCCTGCACGAGAAAACAGCAGCCTCGGTTTTATTGAAGCTGTTCATCAGTAGTAATGAATGATGCCACACCACTGACGCCCCCTAGCGCATGAGCGGAACTCCATTTTCAAATGTAAACAACATAC
>Ga0224511_10002571_pt1 | contig 12360 bp, 13 predicted proteins | sample SF_May12_sed_USG_2_FD_169988 | JGI IMG/M metagenome (GOLD analysis project Ga0224511, IMG submission 169988) | Sediment microbial communities from San Francisco Bay, California, United States - SF_May12_sed_USGS_8_1 | ecosystem: Environmental > Aquatic > Marine > Sediment | place: USA... | reverse complement strand
TCCGATCTTGAGTGATAGTTGATTGGTAGTGGTGGCCTAGATGGCGGTCATACAATGAACGGTCTCCATATTCACATGATTTGGTAGTCCCGGTGAGATACTCATTATCATATTGGGTGGTCCCAGTGAGTGAACTGGATACTCACTATTCTAATGGGTGATTGTGGTGGGTGGCCTGGATACTCACTATCAAAATTAGTAGCCTCAGTGGGTGGTCTAGATACTGTCACAATGGGGAGGGGGTTCTCAGTGGGTGGTCTAGATACTCACGATCATGACAGGTGGTCCTTCACAGATGCCAATCAACCTGACTATATTTGGGTGATTGAGACCACACATGACTCTGGCTTCTTGCAGGAAATCATTTGTGTTATCAAGCTGAGATTCCAGTAATGTCTTCACCGCCACATTCTCCTGTCAAATACAAAATACTTCATCACCATAAAATAATTAAATTAAATAAAAATATAATTATTATCACGTCAAAGAAAATAAATGGTGAAATATAACAGAATATCTGACAAAGAAACGCACACGCTTACTCAACTATCATGTTTGATTTCAGCACAACACAATGCAACGCACTTAGTTTCCAGCTGATAATACACAGAAATACGCAGAAAACACCCATAGACATATAAAAGATAAGTGGATTATAAAATCATATATGTGAAAACCAACAGCCTGATTGACAAGCAATTTCCTACAATATTACATTATGTGAGCAGGCTTACTGGTGGGGACATACAGTAAGTGTGGTTTCAGTGGGAAACCATCATAATGCAATACCAAATCGCGAGCTTCGCATACGCACATTTGTCAATAGCTGGTAGAAGACTGTAGCAATTAGAGACAAATCTTTGCCATGGACTGTATGATCACATGGGCTTAATGAAGCTATTTCTGTTTATTGGTATGTGTGTCCTCGATCTCAATAGAGGCAGAAGGAAATCACATTGCAACTCTTAGCATAAAAATCGCATGACGAAAAGGAAATGTGTACTGATATCAATACAATGACCACTGTCAAGCGTCTATGGTGATCACTCCTGTTGGGGAACACGGGGGCAAATATATCCAGAAGCTCAAAACTCTAAAAATAACTGAATTCAATGAGGTTTTATTCAGTAGAGTTTTTACGTCACCTTTTTCCGAGTGAGCCTGGGTCCGTCACCGCCGTGAGTATAAACACCTTTGAGAACCGATCCGAATTCCCCTTGACCTAATTCTGTGCCAGAAAGTGCTATCTGCTTCCTGCTTATCAGCATCTGCATGAGCGGGTCGGACTTCCGCTAAAAATAGTTGACAGGTATCAGAAATTACTAACCAATTTGACGGTAGAGCTGCAACTCTTCATAAAACAAATTGTAGGATAACATCCACCTCTTTTATATGAATAGCGTGTTTGAGCCCTGTTTGAAGATGATCCAAAACGTGTGCCTTGAATTGATAAGATTAATCCGTGGGTGGGCTTCCTTAATTTCCGAGCCGAATCAGAAGAGAATGAAAGACAAGGTGACAGATACCACACTGAAAGCAAACCTAGTTCCTATATTGTGCTTGCTTGGCAGTGTAACAAAGGACATAATGGGATCACCACATCATACCCTGGGCCGGTCATGTCTGTAATTTAGTAGGTTAGGAGAGTCATCTTACCCTGGGTGGCGGTCGGGCGGCGCTGGGAAGAGTGCCTGTACTGGGAGCCTCCGGAGAAAGATCAACACTCATCACATCATCATAAGCATCATCATCCCCGTAGCCTAAAGGCAAGGAAAGGGAGGACATTACCTCTAGCATTACAAAATGGAGATGATACACATGAGAAATGGAGATGCAATATTCACAGTAAAAGTCAGTTGGTCTCTTCTGCTTCTGTTTCGGGCAGTTACTCCATAAACCTGTCTGTCGCACATCCAAGTGCGCAGGGCTTCCCCTCGGAGTTCCAGCTCAGAAACATAGAAACAGAGATCGAACAATGAACACGGTTAAGTGACCTCCTGGTGATTACGAAATCGAGGCTGCCATTGTATCATATATAACAATAGCTTGTTTCAACTCAGTTTTTTTAAAGAAATACTGGGCCCATCATGCCAAACATAGTATCATCTGAAAGCTCAAAATCTACTCTATAAAAGCCGACCCAGGAAAATTAAAAATTGGTGATTGTTTCGGTCATAGGGTCTTATTAAGTAGGGAACTATGTGTATATTGAGATCATGTATAATCATAAAGAGAAGATAACTCACATTGTGGTCTATGTGCCCATGCAGTATACCAGTTACTCGCCATTTTACCAGTAATAAGGTAGAGTATAAAATATAGATCTGTATAAATGTTATTAGATGATTATTAGCTTATAACTATGGTTTTACAACTTACAAGCAATAATTCTTTGCAAAAAACAGGCTATTTTGTATATGGTATAATGGCAGCCTCAATTTCATAATCACCTCAAATCTCGTGAAGGTAATATCGCGATTTGTGTGAAGGTCGTATCTCTGTTCTTTATGTCTCTGTTCCAGATCACAGGGGCCTATATTAGAGTCCTGTCACACAGGACTTTGCGTTAGAGCCTGACCTAACTATATAGATATGCTTCTTCGAGATCAGCAGTTCAGATGAGATTTGGCCAAGTTTTCCGAGGCTATACTTTGATCGGGTCTGCTTTCAAATAAGATGCCGAAACCCTGACAGAAACTCCACAAAAGAGGGCTATTGGCTGACTGAATGGAAAACTGACTAATCAATTAAAGGTTGACCAAACAGGCTCGATATGTTTACTCACATGCTCAACAAATGCGAGTCATGTTTCTTAGCAACTTGGTCCAAATTTGAGTACGCAGAGATGCTAGTCGTTCACTCACCACCACTTACTCCGGTACGGTTTGACAGAGAAATCCAGATAGGATTTAATTGGTTGACTCAATAATTCCACTAAGGCATGGGCTGTAGTCTTGGGCAACAGAATCACTCGAAAAGCGATTGATTGGAAGGCTTTACAAGGTGGTTATCTCTCTGGTTTTTGGCTAGATATCAGTTGACTTTTCTGAAGCTTTCTACGAGTAAAAGCAGCTCGACTTACCAGGAGAGACTGGCTCCAGTTTGCCTTCCTCATCCTGTATAAAGTCATTAAGGTCAATGAGCGATTCGTCAGGGGTGACAGCAGTCTTCAATCTCACCGGCAGCCCGTCCTTAAAGCGGCAGTAGTGATAGACTATTCGCTCCAATGATGTCACCAATGGTCCGTCGTCTATATAGAAGACAACTCCCTCCTGGTTATGAGAAGACAAGAGTGGGCACAACTTCGACTAAGAAAAAGATTAGAAAATAAGAGCGGACGCAGCTCTGATTGAGAGAAAAAATGACACAATACGAGTGGACACAATTCCGACTAAGAGAAAGATTCAAAAGCAAGGATGGACACAACTCTGATTGAGACAAAATGAGATAATGTGACTGGGCACAACTCCGACTAAAAGAAAAATTACTCATATCACAGAGAACTGTAGGGGTTGAGAAGGAGAGTGATTTCCTTTAGCATCCGTTCAGTCTCTAATCAGCAAACTGTCTCAGGGTGAATGTTTCACTTAGCGATCTCGTCATATTATTGGCAGCGTCACAGAGAGATTGATTTACAATCTAACTCTGTTATGAGCACTTTATAAGACAGAATCGCAAGCGTAGGCTGGCCTGTTGTTACAGTAAATCACTATGAAAATATTTTCAGGACAGGTCAGTGACCCTAGCTTAGTGGATGGTAGATTACAAGTAATAAAAAATGACTCAAGTCCCATTTCATATTATTTTGTTTTAATTCTATTGTTTTATATATGCAATAAATCATATATATTATACTCCAAGGAGGGTATGGAAGAGAAGACAAAGAAAAGTTAAGAGAACCACCATAGGGCACAAGAACAATAAGTCAGCTAAACAGATTGTAACACAATGATGTTCTAAGCCGACGTATCAATGGGAATCATCCTAAGTGCATCTCTCCCTAGGCCTGAGACTTGTTCCGAATGGTAGGAGCTGGGTATTATGTGAGGAGTTCATACTTATTGCTAGTACTCTGAACGACCGGAATTTAAACTCAGGATGTAATGATTGTGTATGTGAGTCAAGTGCTCCTTTTCCTTAAGCCACGCCTCTATTTAGAACATTATTTATGAGTGGTTTAGTAGTGGTGGTAGACTTTTTTTCCAGATGTCACACTCATCGTAAAGGGTGAAGCGTATTGGGCCTTGCACCCTAGACCCCTGACTCGATACCCAGTTTGGGCAAAAACTTTGGATACCGACACTGAACAAAGAAGGCCCTCCCATAGAGTGGACAGGTGGGTGCAAGCGGAAAGTCTTTTAATGGCACAACCGGAAACGCTGAGTCAAAACTCAGTAGGTGATTTTCACCTCCTAAGCCCTGACTCAGGATACGAAAGAAGAAGGTACTCACCATAACCTTGATCTCATAATGGTAAGTGTGCTGCTCAAAAGCAAGTGTCAATGCGTAGTTTTTACCACGGGAAGATTTTCTCACCAAGAAGATGCCATCAGTTTCACCCAGCTTATGGAACAGCAGCTCTGCTTGCTGAAACGGAAATACACGGCTCTTCGATTCAAAGGAAAAGACCATTTTGGTTACGGTGTTCTTATTGACTAGGTCTGTTGGGAGCTCTTTATCACATATGATATCCCTGACTATCCTAATAGTAGTGGAATTATCTCTTCGTCATTATTAATTCACCAGTTATGGTTGGGTAGGAAGCACCACAAGAGGATAATCTTTGGTCTGAGAGGAGATACAGGGACAGGCTTGACTGAAACTTGATTGCGAAGAGCCTGCTATAGGTTCTAACAATGGGAATATTCTGAGTGAAATATTTCAGTTATGAACAGAAATTCCGCAGTACTATGTCCAGATGGGTCCCATAAGTCATTCACAGGCACCCTGCTAACAGAATAGTGCACATTTTGTAACCTTCGGCATGGTATTTCAATACCATATCTAGCAACATGCATGCAACCTCGCTTCAAATGACAGGCCAGTTAGTTTCTATGTCTTTAATGGCCCAGACATTGACAAAGCTGACTAATCCTGATTTTTACCTCATTGTGATAATTTAATAAAGATCTCAGCAGATATGGGAATTCATGTGAAAACTATCCGAGCCAGTTACAGGAAATGTGTCCATGAATTCCTGGAACTCGTCACATGGTTAGCTGTGAATTTCCCTGATGCAAACTGTTACTGCAGGAAGTGAATAGTGTCATGGGATGGTATTGATATGGTTTTCTATTACCTTCCACAAGTGGGGGGTTGGGGTCAGTCAACATCGAGGTCATGATTCTATGCCTCATGTCACCAGCCGCACACTCAGCTACTATTTCACAAAATGGCAGAAGTGAATTTTCAACAACCATGGAGTGTTCTTAACTCTATGTCGACCTGGAATAGCTTAGTGGTAGAGTGCTGAGCTTGCAGCCGTGAAAACCGAGTCCAAATACCGGTATTGGCAGACTCCCGTTACGAGTATAGGCTCCTCATATTTATCATAACTACAGACGAAGACAAGCCTCACCATGTGGTGGAGCATTGATTGTGACCCAGTCATGGTGCTTCATACCATAACTGGCGAAAAATAAGTATCTAACCTAGCGCCTCACATAACAGTGAAGACGTCAGCAACAGTGAATGAATACCCACAGGTTGGGATACTCAGTATTTTTACGAACCAAACTAACCATTCTTTACTTCATTTATCGATTGAGCTACCTTGGTCCCTACTGTCCCTAACCGCATACATATACTCACATGACCTTGACATATACTCACATGACCTTGACATATACTCACATCTCTAGTGATGCTCTCATGAAGCCAATCCTTGTTTCTTAAGGTCGGTGGAACTGCTGACTCATATGTGTCTACCAAAGGCAGGAACATATCGCTATCAGACAGTACCCATGGGGTTATATTCGGCGCTATCAGCCAAACCAGTAAGATAAAGGGCAAGCAGACGCTATTCTTTTAAATGTCTAGCAGCGGTAACTGAATGATTGCTCACAAGCTAGACTATAGTTGGTCACATAGAAAGAGTTAACATACTCCGACAGATGGGGCATGGACTGCACAGAACCACAGATGAGCAGGCCAGAAGTATCTAGCCCCTAGAACACTCACTAGACACTCTACCGCCCCCATGGCTGACACACAATTGGTTTTCCATGACAAATCAGATCCGCTTGACCTTTGTTCTCTGGGTTTGATGCCACGGAACAGTTGCAAACCATCACATTACATTTATACATCAGGTCACAAGATCATCGGGTCAAAGCTTAACATCAAGGGTTACAAAGGCACAGGGTCAGAGATTAGCAGGGCCACATAGTCACAGGATTACTGAGTCACGGGTAACCAAGTCACTGAGCCACCGACTCCTCGAGTCACATGATCATACAGTCACAGAGTAACGGAGTTTCCCTGGGTATTTTGATCTGGACTGTCTTAAGGATTTTGTTTCTGACACCGAATTTTGTTTGAATGGATAGAACTTTCTTTTCCCATGGACATTAATATAAAAAAGACCTAAGGTCTTGTTTAAGACATCCATAAAAACTAAAATTTTTGAATCAAAACAAATCACGGGGTCACAGATTTACAGGATGATAGACTCACGGGGTGACAGAGTTACCTAATGATAGACTCATGGGGTTACAGGATGACAGAGTCAAAGTATCACCAGCTCTTACCTAGATAACGTATCATGTCTGTGCGGTTGTTCTGTTTAGCAAGGTCATACGGGATGTCCTGTTTACTATCACGCGGCCGGTCAGGTGCCCCTTTATTCAATAGCAAGCGAGCGCAGTCAACATTACCGGCCTCGGCCGCTGAATGCAGTGGAGTCCACCGATTATGCATACAGACAGCGATGACGCTGCAATGGGCACGGTCCAGCAACGCCTCCACAATGGCCGCCTGGTTGTACTTACAAGCTACCTAAAGTAAGAGATAGCAGATCTTGGGGATATGGTTTACAGGCGAGGAGCAGGAGTAAATGAATACAAACACAATAACACATGAAGCAGATATTTTCCATACGGATGAGAAGAACCCTCTTACAGATATACTCTGTGGGGACACACAAACATCCTATCTAGCAAATGATAAGGAGCTGGAATTTGGTTTAGCTCACACTCCCACCAGTAGCTTGGTATACCGAAGACATGCAAACAGGATCAAGTGATTTCGAGTGAATCGCATTATCCGCTAAACTAGCATCTAGAAATGAGTCAATTTCGGGCAGCGTTAGGAGTAGAGGTTACTGTTCCTGGTAAATCATTTGGCTCCGAGTCAGACAAATCATCTTTATGTTTAGACCAAATTTTGTACGATAGAATCATTATCACAATGTATGGACACTTATGCTACGGACAGGTCAAGCTATCAACAGTGTTATGACATTCACCCACGCCCATACACTCAGCAGTAATCATCAATAAACCTAAGGTGAAGATCCTCCAGTTAGCCAAATTACTGGGTTTAGTATCTCACAATCAAATAATTCCTTCTAATACAAAAGATTTTCCGAAAAATACACTTGTACGATCAGAAGGGCAGAAGAGCATTGTACATTGTGTATAAATTAACTCACTGCCACTTTAGCTTTATCGCTATTATCCAGTTAATAGCGCCACTGTATGATCTTTCTTTATATGGGCACGGAGACATATTTTTATACAAGCACACAGATATAAGATGATCTAGTCATGCTGTGTAACTGGCTATTGCCAACTTCCTGAAGTTCTGATATAAAATCTAACAGTCATTTAATCACAGTTCACCAGTACATACTAGCAACATAACACGTTGAGGATAAAAATCAGTGAACTCTCCCACCGACTCCAATAGGTTCACATCCTCATACCAGTATCGCCCCAAACCCTTATGAACATGACGTTCTGTTTCCATTTCCTGGTAGTGGGAAAAGCTTAAACCCTAGTCATAATAAAGCATATAGTCATTTCCTATGACCATATGAATTATGCAGGCTGTCCGCGTATGGCTCATGCATTATATTTCATCATAGCATATCATCAACAGGTATGTGGGGCTGAACGAAAACAGCTTCTATAAATGACTGCATATATTACCATATCCCCTAAACACTGCACAGATTATAAACATGATTCTTTGAGCAATGTATGGCTTGTTTTTACTAGCGAGCAGGGCAGGGGCTATTTCAGATAATGCAGACTTAGTGTTAAATAAATAAATTAAATTTTTCTTAGTACACTGCCACTCGCAAAAATGCAGTAATTTTCATCTATAAAAACAATTTAGTTGACACAGTTAACATATATGTATATAGTACTTGCTTCTAAAATGGTCCATATGGTATACCAAAGAAGTTGACCCTACGGGTATACATCTATTATTTAATGTGATGTGACCGAGTGTGAGGGGAGGATAACTCAATTCTTCGAGCTGAATCAGGAATATCTGGTCACAACCCCAATGCTCCATCAAATAAGCCTCAGTCCTTTCTTACAAAAAAGTCGTTGCACTAAATTGTGGGGAACCTGCCCTCGATAGAATCACTCACATGTAACGCTGTGTAACCCTCCATGTCTCTTGTGGTGGTTTTAACTTGCCGCTGAATCATCAGATCAACCACCTGCACCATACCCTGCTTGCAGGCTATATGCAATGCAGGTGTACCTGTGAAACACAGAGCATATACATTTACATAACCAGAGTGACTCATTGTATGTTAAAAATCTTCACTTTTTAGTCACAGCGGGATAGCTCAGTGGTAAAAAAAAGGCATTGGGCTTGCAACCGGGAGCATCTTGGTTTAGATTCAGATCACAGTGGGCAACCATTGTGAGTATGAGCTCCTCACATTCATCCTAGCTCCCATCGCTCCAACAAACCTCCGGCTTAGAAAACCAAGTGCCCGAATTTAGAACTTAAAAAAACTGTTTTTGTTTCAGTGTCGTATTGATGGACCTGATGGGTGTCAGCTAGGAATGGCTTTGTATTTAAATAATTAGTTTTCCTAGTACAGCAATGTGTTTTTCTTATATCTGCTACCCAACAGTCTCGGGGCAAAGTATCCACGTTCGGTAGGGCTTCTTTCTACTGTGGCAACAAAATGAAGGCAAATTAATCAGGGAACATAGGTGACTCGTACAATACCAACTGTGTTCAAACCCCTTAACTGAGCAGCAAGTGTTTCACTCAATGACTGAACTGCAGTGTTTAACATCGCCAGAATGCTCAGCAGTGATAATAGTAGGGTATATTTTCGTAGTTACCAGTTCTGGGATTCAAACACAGAATGGAAAGATAATGGACCGTGGTCAGGGTCATATTCCATCCTTCAGAATTAGTTTTGTAGAAGTGAAGTGCCCATAATAAAATATATGATGTTGCCAGTTAGAAGCCATAGTTATATGCCAAAAGAGATGCAAATAAGCCTGGCCTAGCTATGTTTAGGCTTTATATGTTTCTATAGTTACCTTCACCATCTTTTGCATTTATGTTCGGACATTTTTTGTGTTGAAGAACTTGCAGAACATTGCCTTCTATTCCCGAGAGTAGAGCCTGATGAAGGATATTTGTGCGTCCAGTTTTCCGACTTTCGGGTGGGGGTGGTTGCCCGTTACCCACACATTTCTCAAGTTTCACTACTAGCCCTTGGTTCTCCTGGCAATAAAATTCTATCAGATTCTCCAGTCCTACAGTAAATGAGAAGGATATATTTTAGTCGTCGCTCAACAGCAAAAGAAATTTGCAAAAATAACAGCAGAATAGTGACCCACCGTGTATCTCCTTGTGTTTCAGCTTCTCCAGTTTGTAGTAGCTGTCATTTTGGTTGCAGTTTATTTTGTAATGCTCAACGGCTGGTTGGTGTTTAGCTTTGTCATGTCGCAGAGAGAGAACATAATCACCCTGACTAGAATAGCTGTCTCTGATCAAAAAACTCCCTGGCTTAACATCCTCTGCAACACAAATGGTGAATAGCGAATGAATAGAGCTGCAAGTGTAGTGGCTGTGATCGGATAGTATTGAGACTGTTACCCGAACATATGTATGTTCTTATGAAGCACTTGTATCAATCTTATTATCCCAAAGTTATACATTACATTGTTGCGACTGAAATCCCTTATGGCTCAGTGACTCACAAAACGTTTTAACAACCAAGTTACTTACGTTGTCCTTAGACTTAGGAGTTAGGCTAGGAGCAGGACTACTATCTAGTAATCTTGTGCCAAGATGCTGTTGATTTTGTTCTAGTCTAGTTATAGCATTGTTGTAGAATCACTACGACTATCAGTATCACCGAGTTTTAATTCGGTATGAGTACTAAAAATGCTACATGTATGACCATGTCAATGCTGTAGACGTAGTTGTACTTGTAGTGCATTAACTGCAGTGTTAGTGCATCACTGCCAATGCCCTCACTCACTTGCTAACAAAATAGACTCGGCAGCTTTCCTGTTGGTGTTCTTCCCGTGATACCAAAGGGAATCAGCGTGAAACTTCTTCTCCTTTGATGCATCTTCAGTCATGTATTCCGACAACTTCTTTGCGGAGATGTCTTTCGTCAGAAGCTTCTTGTAACTCATGGTCGTGCCATCGAAAGATAATAGGAAGTGACTTCCAGCTCGTAGTAATTCCCAAAAATCTTTCCCGGAACCAGCAATCAATGGGCTCTATTGGACCCGCTACTATGACGTAGTCGATGGACATGAGCTCCCTGAGATAGTCTCAACAATGCTAATTACAATTTGAATTCGTATGTCCATGGCCTGTCATTTCTTAGAGCCTTGGGGCTTTAAGCGGTTTAGGCGAGATTTACGCCGTCCAGAGCCGTTGTCGGCCTTTCCGGACTATCGGCCATATTGGTGAGTAATGAAACTTTCTACTCTGTCTTTTTATCCCTTTCGTTCTTCACTTTGGACTCTCATCGGGTAATTTGGAGCTGTTTAAAAGGCAGATTAGAAGTGTTGTTTCATGTTTGGCTCTAAGTTCTACTCTACCCATTCATCGTGACTAAATGATAACCGTTCAAACTTGACTTATTCGCGTCACTCGGATGGACCACCAATGAGATGTTCACGATTCATCGTACCTTTTCTTGAACCTGAGTTATTGGTTAGGGACACGCAATGAGAAAGTCGCCTGATCTTTACCAGTGAAGTCAATACTGAAATACCATTCGAATCACATGGCTCATTTTGCAATGATCGAACTCGGAGTCTGTCAGGCCAGGGTAACTTATTAACTAAGTTTTACCTGGCGAAATCGCTACTTTGGGCCCTTAGAATGCACCCAGCTTGTCATAATGTAGGCATGACTGGGTTTCTTCTACTAAGGGTAGACTAACGCTTGTCTAAGTGAGTGTTGGAGAGGTTCAGTCTCTCTAGTGCTGAAACAACCAAGCAACAACTACAGTCTTTGTTTCTCATGGATTGCAAACAATTCGCCCAGCCTTAGGCTTATATTTCACACCATCTGTAATTTCGTGAACTTCTTTGTAGATAGCTTAGGCCATCATGGGTCGAGTAATCAGAGCCCAGCGTAAGGGAGCTGGTGGCATTTTCAAGTCGCGCAACAGGTGCCGAAAGGGCCCTGCTAAGCTGAGAGCTTTGGATTATGCTGAACGACATGGCTACATGAAGGGAGTAGTCAGGGTAAGCACATCATCTCACTTATGGCTGGGAAAACAGTGCGCACAAACATTTTAACACTGGTCTCTGCATAAGAGATCAATGTCATACAGCAGTACGTTTCCCTCAAAAGCAACTTTACTACTTTTTTCTGTAGTTCGGTTCGTCAACGAGGGGTAAATGAATACTAGGCTATGTGGGTTGTAGAGCGAACCATAATCTCTTACCAACTCAATCCACCGAGTGACAATCACTATTCACCAAACTATGTAACGGCGCCATGAGTGGCATCAATCAATATTGTTGATTCTCCACTTCATCTACTGTAGGAGATTATCCACGACCCTGGTAGAGGCGCTCCTCTTGCTAAGGTCCAGTTCCGGGATCCATACAGATACAAGAAGAGGAACGAGCTTTTCATTGCCTCTGAGGGCATGTACACAGGACAGTTCCTCTACTGTGGAAAGAAAGGTCAGTATGACCTGCTGGTAATCATGTATTCTGAAGCAGTCTTTCTGTGGGTTTTTAAATGTGCCGACCTGTAAAGTTACTTTGGAAATTGCTTCTTTGGACCCTTATACACCCTCAGTGTGTCGTCATGCTGACACGACTGGGTTTCTTCTTCTAAGGGTAGATCAATGCTTGTATAAGTGAGTGTTGAAAAGGTTCAGTCTTTTCAGTGCTG
>Ga0224511_10002570_pt1 | contig 12360 bp, 3 predicted proteins | sample SF_May12_sed_USG_2_FD_169988 | JGI IMG/M metagenome (GOLD analysis project Ga0224511, IMG submission 169988) | Sediment microbial communities from San Francisco Bay, California, United States - SF_May12_sed_USGS_8_1 | ecosystem: Environmental > Aquatic > Marine > Sediment | place: USA... | reverse complement strand
TGTAAATAAAATACTATTTTCATTATTTAAAAAGAATTCGTTAGACATTTGCATTATATGATTACATCGTCTCAAAATTGGTTATACATTGTGTTTTTCTATATGTTATAGTTTAATTACATGTATATGTGTAAAACATTCCAATGTTAACTGCTAGTAGAAAATCATTATGAAATATTTGGGGCACACTCTGGAATAAAAACAAATTATAAGCATTGCAGACGAGCAAGTATCAACAATAACACCCAAAAATATTTTATTTTGAAAAGACCTTAGGCGCATCGAGATCACTTAAATGAAAGAATGAAATAGCCTCTTAACGCGGGTAGTGGTTCAACACTATCCCATAGAACAACTGAGAATTTCGAGAATATCCAAACCTTTTTGACATGTCTGGAAAACAAGAGTATTATGCATGGCATAATATTTGTCAAATTCATTCTGCAGTTTCCCCTTCAATTAAATTTCTTTTTCATTTTCCTAAAAAGCAGAATCTTGCATAAAACCGTTTAATAGGCGTGTATACTCGTTGAAATGAAAAACAAACATATATTTGTCTGATGGTATTTGTTAAGTATTGGTCATTCTTATTAACATACCAGTATACACTTGACAACGTCACCACATTGTTCTTTCAGTTTTCTGCTTTTACCACGCTTTGACACGACAAGCCCTCGGAAACCATCACTCTTCTTCAACTTAACTAGTACCTGGAGGCAGAAATACCCACATTGTGTTTTTCAAACGGTTTAGTGGACGTGTTCTTGAAAGTTCACACATAAACAATATAAATAATCAAACTGAAACTGCGAGCTTTTCATTATGTTAAATCCAATACTGTGTTTTAAACAGTGTTTCGGGATGTGATTAAAGTTTTTTTATAAATAATTGCCAGGGTTTATTATGAATAAACGTAGTAAAACTCACATATAAATCCTCCTTGTGATAGTTGAACACGTTGCCCTGGATGACAACTTGTTCATTACGTCGTACTGAGAACGGTAAGTCGACACTCACGAAGAACGGCAGGAACACTCGCAACTGAAATGGATTGTTGATGACATTGCGTTATGATGTCCTAAGACGTAAATCTGTCTACATTGTTTCCCATATTTCTTTTTGCATTCTTGTGTTGTGTATATATTATTTTATTGAGTGCTGAAAGTTCTTCGAATTTCAAAAATAAATTCTTTATTTGGGAATGTGATTGTACAAGTTATGTTGACACATACTCTGTACAAGGACGAATACCTTTAAGGGAGAGAGGCAATGCGCAATAGCTTTGTTAAAAAGCCAAAAGAATATTTTTTACACGGGCCAGCAGAACTCAAAAAATACTAAGAGCACACATTTCACACTTAGCCGTATTTAACTTTATGCATTAACGGATGCCATCTTAGAGTTTCATAGAGTAAAAGTTTGTCCAAAAACGACAAATCAATCTTGGTTTAACATTTTGTTTACGTCCAACTTTCTAACCTTTTTCTTTTTTGGACAAACTATTGATGTTTCACTTATAAAACTCTAAGATGAACTCTGTTAATGCCTGAAGTTCAATACGGCTATTTGTGAAATGAATGCTCTTAGCATATTTAGAGTTCTGCTGGCTCGCGTAAAATCTATTGTTTTGTCTAGTTAATGACTAAAAAGTCGCTCCGTACTACATCATTGTGTAGTCATATTGTTCTGGTCCTCAGGGATCATGGAGTGTACATGTATGTTGTTTACATTTGAAAATGGTGTTCCTCTCTTGCGCTAGGGGCGTCAGTGGTGTGGCATCATTCATTACTACTGATGAACAGCATCAATAAAACCGAGGCTGCTGTTTTATCGTGCAGGCTATGCTTCCTGAGCGCTTTCCCTTTCAACAGTTTCATTACAAATTGTTGTTATGCTTATTACTAAAGAATGATACTTTTGAGGTAATATAACAATATATTACTTATTTTATTTCAATATGATAGCTAGTTTTTTCCACAAATAAAAATGTTAGAAAGTAGGACGTAAACAAAATTTTGAACCAAAATTGATTCGTCTTTTTTGACAAACTGTTAATGTTTTACCTACGAAACTCTAAGATGACCTCCGTTAGTGCATGGAGTTTTATATGCCTAAGTGTGCTCTCAGTAAATTTAGAGTTATGCCGGTCCGCGTATAATTATTGTTTTGGTGAAATAATGACTAATTACAAATTGTTGTTATCTTTTTTTCTAAAGAATGATACTTTTGAGGTAACATTACACTATTTCACTTTTTTATTACAATATAATAACTAGTATTTTTAACATGAAAAACGACTTGAATACTTTTGGCTATTTTGCCTTGCCTCTCCCCATTAAGACACGATTTTAATCATTGACATGTGTATGCACAACTGCTATGCGTTATAAATGACGTTTGAACTGAGTGTGGTTTAGTTGTTCCTCTGACCCACTTGTAGAAGCAGTCTGCCGCTGGTAGAGTCTAGATATAAGTACTTACGGTTACGGCCTTGATAAAACCCAACAACAACAACAAAACTAAACTCAACAATAAACCAACGACACCAACAAAAACCAAATTTACCTCGGTAGGTGTTTTTGAGATATCAAGTCGGGATTCAGAGTCGATAGAGAAACACGTGGCTACCCATGTCGTGATCGTGTCGGGGACTTTCTTTGTGATAGTGATGGAACCGGAGGCCCTGTCAAGCAACAGTTTAAACGAGTGCAGGGATTACTGATAATTCTTAACGATAACAACATTTGTTTGTACATAAATTATAGTAACTTTTACATGAATGTGGGGTACTGTCTTCTACAGAATGTTCGTTGTGTTATTGACACCGTTGCAACATGAAAAGAATGAATACTACTTTGTATATAAATATATGTGGCAAGCATCATGTTTTTTTACAAATGACAATTGATTAAACTATTATTCAACAAAAATAACATACCCAGATGTCACATTGTAAAATAACCATGTGTCTGGGAACTTTTTCCTAATGGTTACGAGTTTTGGTTCAGTTGGCGTAGGTGCCGAATTGTCCCGCATAGTCGTCGGAAAAGTCTGTCGCGTAGTTGTTCCAAATTCCGGTGATGTAGTAGGCTCTGGACTTGCTGCTGGCCTTGCTGGAGACGATGCAGGAGTTCGCGGTGCTGGTGGTCCCATTGTTGTAAATCGTCCAGTAGTAGTAGTAGTAGTAGTTGGGTAGTTTGTGGTTTGTTCTTTAAAACATGGATATATAGATATTTATTAATTATAAACGCACAATAAAAGGATTCAATAAATAATTTTATTTGTATGTGTGACTAACTTTTAGAATTTGTAGTTTTCTAAAACAATGTAATAAATAAAAGTATACTTAAACACTTGCCATATTGAATTATGAAAGAAATGGCACTGTACTGCAAACCCGATGACTGAAAGAAACAACGCAAATACATATAATAAATGTATGGCATGTTTTTAAATTGGAGAAAACGCATTATCCAGCTCGTACCATTGACAAAAGCATTTAAAGTTTACAACAAAATCCGACGCACGGACGTACAACCGACGGATAGACACACAGACCAACATGCTAACTCCTATATTTCCCCTCAAACTTCATTTTTGGAGGTATAATAATAACGTGTAAGTGTCAATCATTTACATGCATATTTATATTTCTCCATATAATCCTCATGTCATGATAAAAAACAACTTCAGTGCTAAATGTAAGGCACAATTTTATGATAAATATTGTTTTCGATCATAAAAGTTGAACACAACATAATCAAAACTACAAAGTAAATATAAACACTTAACGGAACTGGCAGTCATATGCATAACCGCTACGCTATCGAGCCAACTAAGTGTGTAGATTGAAGTCAACTTATTTAACGTTCAAACGTGATGCAATAACGCATAAACAAACGAAGTCAATTTTACGTGGCACCCTTTTTCAACAAAATGTTTTCTTTAATACTGTATAATGCATGATTGGATGTAGTTGGTTGTTCTTATACAAGAGTGGGATTTACTGCTTTATACTATTTAAATAAAATAGAATGTAAGCAATTCTGGTCACACGATACAGTCATATAATCTTAAACATTATTTAATTTCAAATGTAAATCAGCTACTTCGTTCATGCTAAACCTTTTTGGACAACACAATGGTGTAAGGACAGTTCAGAAAAGAACTGTTATATAATGGTAGGTTACACATAGTTATATCGAAAAAATGTATGAACCAACATAAACATGGAAGCGGGCAAACTAACGATGTAAGATTGACTGCATAGACTATATAATAATCAAGTTAGAAAAAAGAACATAGAGTTCAAAGGAGGTATGTTCAATCATAAAGTGAGCTTTTTCTAAAGCTATATGTCATACATTGTAAGTTTCTAACAATTTATTGTTTGTTAATAAGAAGCCTACTATTTTCTGGTCGGCCATTCCCATTTCCTTTTTAATCGTAGAGAATTAACATAATTGCTATATCTATTATAATTGGTTAAATTTTTGTAGATCCGAAAACTTCGTATTCCCCTTAAACCCTGTTCACCTCTTATCTGCGACATAACTGATAAATTATAAGAGGTGTAACTGCTCAGTGATATTGTATTTAGCGCGAGAGGTCCGTGCTACGAATGTCCCTTATGTCGTATGTTGGCTTTCTTAGTATTAGTGTATTTTAAACTTTGGATATTTAAAGTGTTTCGTTATTTAATATTTTCTAATATGTAAGATAGACTTTATTTTACCAATCACATATCATATTTTATATCTGTGATTATTTATTGTTGTGTTAGTGTTTAGGGTGTCCTAAATACACGTAGTCTTACGTAAAATATATTGTATGTAGTCGCAAGGTTCCAATACGCAGGAAACTGGTTGGCTTTCGATTCTTTCGGCAGAATATTCTACAATATTTAAAAGGAATAAAATAATAGTATGATGAATTACAGTAATACATGTTGCAAAATAGATATTAACAAGTAATTGTACATTTAAAAGTTGTAAATGCTTAGGAAATTACTCTTTTATAACACAGAAACACCCGATTTAGAAGCATACGCTAAATAGTGTATATAATATTTACTTAGGAACTGACCTCCGTGATGTCATTTCCCTTATCAAGTTGCAGAATTCCTTTATCAACACCAAGAAGGTAAAACGTTGACAAGGGGGACCCAGACAAGTTTATATTGACGTCATCACCGGGACGGACTACGTCTTTGTCAAATTCGATTCTAGGAGGTGGTCTAGTCGACTAAACAAATGATAATTATTATTTAGAATTAGGTCATCAAGTTTAAAGAACACTGTTTGCACTATAATAAACTCTAATTAAAAATAATTTTATTACGAATTGCAAATATAACTGAATTTCTAAGTATGCATTGTGTTTTTCAAATGAAAATAAAACAACACCAACAAACTTTCATTAGTGTCAATGCTTTTGATGATTAATTAACGTATTGTTTTCTCTTGCCTAAATATGCACAACAGAAGTTCAACAAGCATTTCATTTCAGTCTCTTTGTCTTGTATACAAAAAGAATAAAACATTTTTAGAGATTTTAAAAGGAAATTTTTATCGGTAATCTTAGGACATCAAAAAGTATGGTAAAATGTGGGAGATCAAAACAGGGCTTCTCAATTAAAAAAAATGGTTAATACAGTCAAAATTAGCAGGCCATAAAAAGAAGTGTTCGTGAAAGTGTTGATTACCGGAATGAATAAGCTGCAATTTAGTGTAAAGTGGTAAAGGGCATAAATCATACACAATTTAACCTTGAAACATGACCTTGGCATTGAACCGACCCTGGTCAAATATACGCACTGCACATCGACTTATCATACTGGACATTTGTCCAGATGTATTTGTAAATCCAAGTCTTCAAAAGATATAGAGCGGACACGACAGTGTGTTTGACCTTAAGATTTTGACTGGACCTTAAAGTGACATAATTAAAAAATGCGCTCTGCACATAGAACTTACATGTGTGCCAATCGTCAACATATCACCAACCAACCCTTTAAGGGTTATAGAGCAGACACGTAATACAGACCTACACTGTTTAACCTTGAACTATGACCTCTATTTTGAACCGACCTTGGTCAAACATATGCAATGCACATCGACATATTATGCTTGACATTTGTTAGTTGTAAATTCCACGAGGGGTTCAAATGATATAGAGCAAACACGACAATATCAGTTTGACCTTGAGGTGATATTGGTCGGATGGATGGACGGACTGACACACGGACTGACACACGAACAAACACACGGATGGACGGGCAGACGGACAGACAACGAAGCTAAAGTTGTTTCAAGGGGGAGACATAAATATTCTCTATAATTTTCATACCGAATCCGTTTTTCTTGTAACGCTGACACGAACAGCAGAAACACCACCAACCTCTGTAATGAAGAAGCAAGTAACCGCCAAATATCGCATACATGTATATTGTACGCTTGAAAATGTCGCACAAACAGGTTTAGACGAATGACATTCGTGACCGTCTCACTTACCATAGGAATATCTCACTCTGATTGCTCCCTGATAAAACCATGCAACAAGAACACACCCAGGGATCATTTCTTCTGTTGCAGTAATAGTTACGTCCTTCCACGTGTTTCCGTCAATTTTAAACACTTCTTTACGAATAACTCGCCAATTGGTCAAAATCTGTGATGTACAGATAAAATCATTGTACACGACTTGTTGAAAGAAATAATCGTACGAGATAAAAAAGTTTATGTTCTGTTTATGACACACATGTATTATCTCAAAACAGTATGTGGTCGTTCGCACAGCTTTTGTTTAGATATTGTTACTCCAATGCTGAAAAAGATTACTCTTACGAACCTGTGTACGCATATTCAAACTATTATATTAAGTTACCATATATGTTGCAGTAACTGCTGCCCCTTTTGTCTTTATACGAAACGTTGCGGATTCCCCTACATGCTGTAAACATTCAATCAAGCAGTATAAACAAATGCATGGTAAAACACTAACATGTTATTGATAGCTTAGACTATAAGGACAATAGTATGTGAAAGTCATGTCGTATTATGTATCCCTTACCAACTTATCTGAACCAGCACTGAGGTCAATTGTTATCGTGCGATTAGCCTTGTCCTTCGGAATCAAATATAGATAAGCATTTCGTAGTTCCTGTCCATTTGATGAAAGATGTATCGATGCCTATGAAAAAGGAAACTATTTTAACATTTAACACATCAAAGGCAAATCGCCAATAAACACTGCAGTTGTACGTTATATCGTTAAGAAAAGTTTCCTTATGAAAACTTATCTATACTAGACATTACTTGCATATACATAGTAGGTACATGTATTGATATGCGTTATAATTATCACATTGTAGTATATAATCAATTAAACACGTGCATAATTATAGACATAAATGGATATACACAAGAGTATATCACTTAACCGTACTGGCCTTTGATGCTAAATGCTAACCTTTAATAGTATTCTACTAATAGTTGAAAAATTGCCCAAAATGTACGGGGGGATGTTGTATAAAAACGAGTCCTCGGAATCTACAGTTAAGGTATCCTCCTGGACCAAACTGTAATAATATGTATTTATTCTCTGTATTTCCACTCGCATTTTTACGTAGCATAACGCTTCATAATCGACATCGTTGCCATCAGAGGTAAGCGTACCCTGAAAAACATATCAATATTGATATCTGCTTGAAGAATATGTTTCACGTGGTTAGAGGCTTAAATTTGTGTTTACAATAATACCATTTTATTTCGACGATTCAATACAAAAATACATTTAAGACTTAGGAAAATAAAGACACGGTCATGCAATATTTGTCTATGTAGGAATACACCGGTTCTAAATATGTTGCAGATCACTGTAACATTTTTTAAATTTAACTTGCAATAGCTCTATCTTGTGACAAATATTGTTAACATCTTACTTTCTAACCATACTTAAAAAGTGAATAATATTCCCGTAAATATGAGAAACTGATTGTGACCGATTATAAGGGTACCAAGATACCGACCTAGCATCTTTGTCTATATGCTTTTTACAGATATATAAAATAGATTAACATAAGCATACTCTGCAATATCCTCGCCTTGATAAAATTCCGCAAGGCCATAAACGGTTGCGAGGCTGAAATAAGCACTGAAAACCCACACGTGCACTGATGCCTCTGCGGTGACCTTCATTCCAGTTACTTCTTCCACTAAAGTAGCCCTTATGGTCACTTCTCTGTTAAGCATAAGTACGTATTATAAATAAAACCGAAAACATACGATCACATAATTTAATACGTTCACTTGTCAACGCAACAAATTACATGTGTATCATTTCATATTAAACACATAAAGAGTGATTGCACATACTTTTACTTTCATTTAATCATTTTGTTTATTTAAGATATCTAAAATATAATATATTATATTAAGTGAACTCACTCGTTGACGTATACGTTACCAGTTCCTTTATAAAGTGTTTGGTAGTAGTATTGTTTCTCGTTAGCTGCAAGATCATCCATTGATATAGAAATCTCAAGATTGGAACTTGTTACCTGCGTGTACGTGAACAGAAGGAAACATTTAAGGTCATTATTAAGGTGGTGAATCATGTATAATCATCAGTTAAGTACACTGATAGTCACCTTTTGATTTTCACATATGTAACATGTTGTTTAGTTATTTAAAAAGTTCCATTTTCTTGTTATAAAGCATATCAAGAATTTGTAATTAGTCATAAATTAGCCAATACAATAGATTTTACGCGGTCGAGCAGAACTCTAAATAAACTAAGAATATACGTTTCACACTTACTGTTTGACAATTTGTTTATTTATGGAGAAATGTGTGTCTATAGGTGTGTTGATTCCCTATTCTTTTGTTAAAAGCTTTTTGTATTAACAACGGCCAGAACAAGCAAAACATTGCACAATAAATATGTGTCGAAATATTATTTTTATGTCAAACATCAACATCTCAGTTTATAATGTACTTCAACTCTAAATTACCTTGTATTGCTTGCTAAATAATGTAGTTCCACGATTTGTTAATATATCAAACTGAATATGTCCCTTTGCAATCTCGCCGAATGTATATCTAAATATAAATTGAAGAGATGTTTAAAGAAAGAATTCTGTAAACAATGTAGGCATGACAAGTGTAAGGCCACCATGACAACACGGCCCGTACAATAGCAAACACACAAAAAGCACAAAAACACGCGGAACAGCAAGGCGCAACAGACATTCAGAAAAACTTTTTTGTGTGTTTTTCGGAAGTTTCCATTAAACATATAAAATATTATGTTTGTGATCAAGTAAATTAATGTTCAACATTTAACCCCAACCATACACTGTTAAGTACATGTGTAAAAACTATCCAGAAGTTCAAGGTATTGTACTTGCATATGAATATTGTAAGCATGGTAACCAGTTTAACCTTCAGTTTGAAATACTAAATTTAGCTCATATACCGCGTAAAGCAGATTTAACATATTTGTGTATATTGTAAATACTTTTTTCTTGAAAAAAGGAAAACAGCAGTAGTACCTGGGTGATATCGTTCCAGTTAAATGCCTTTTAAACGCTGTCTGAATGGTGGATGGGAATTCCATTTCAAGAAACACTCTCGGCATTTCTACATGAATAACACAGACGCATACAATGTTAAAAGTTACTCATTATATCCCATTGTTTTAATGTTGTGTTCAAAAAAAGTCTTTAAAGAAGTATGATTTCTTAAGCACGTTTCCATATCTTTATTTATTTAAATATTTTTAACATGTTGCATTTATTGAAAAACAAGAGCAATTTTTGGACATTTACCCCGACTTGATCTTTATGCAATATCATATCATATATCAATTTTAAACTTTAACACAAACAGCACATACTTTGAAGAATTAACAAATAAACAAATTCTTACCAAACTCTTCAACATCAAACACTACATCGTGTTTAAATTTCTAAATAAAGAAAGAAATATTTGTCTGTTAATACATACTCGTGGAATAGTCTTATGAAGGTATATTATATCACAAGGTGTTCAGAATGTAATGTTAAAAATCATAACGTTACAGATATATGTTTCCGAGGGGTGTTAGGTAAATTGTCTGGACTGGCTATGTATAAACATTATGGTTACATTTATTTTTTGAAACATGTACACTTTGTAGAAAAACATGTTCTGCTATGGTAACAACAATGAAGAACCTTTTTCATTTTCATCTTTCGATTTTTGTTTCCGTACCTTGTTTCCCGGGGCAATTTCTACATACCATTACACAAATGGTTATACGATCATCAGTATTGAATCAAATACTGTGACATTTAAACTTTTATTTTGTAGCAACTTTAAAAATGTGTTAATCATTTCAGACATATAATTTAAGAATTAGATGATGTATGATTAAACTGATGAAAGGGAAAGCCCTCAGGAAGCATAGCCTGCACGAGAAAACAGCAGCCTCGGTTTTATTGAAGGTGTTCATCAGTAGTAATGAATGATGCCACACCACTGACGCCCCCTAGCGCATGAGCGGGACTCCATTTTCAAATGTAAACAACAAACATGTACACTCCATGATCCCTGAGGACCAGAAAAATATGACAACACAATAACGTCGTGGTCAGCAATATTGAGGTTCCAATCTTTTACCATGCATCATTTGTAAAAAGCAAAAGCAACTATTTTACAATAACTATATATACAAATATTATTTTTGAGAACATTTGACATAATAATCTTAACAAATATAATGTAATTTTAGGTATAATATCAAACGTTTTGCTTATTACAATACATGTACAATGTATAAATGAGTTATTCTGACTGCCTGTCAGCCAGTAAAATCTAATGGGTATCAACATAATTTCAAAATTACCCAGCAAAATAATATTAGAGAAATTTGAAATACACAGGAAAAGAAGTGCACATACTACGTTGTTTAAAATGTGAAAAATAGTCCTATTAATTAAATTAATTAAAATGCACTTCAATCGTGTTTATTCAGAAATATTTTTTTTTGTGACGTTAATTGGGGCAAAATGCCCCGGTATGAGGACACCATCAGTAAAATTATCCTTATTTATTTCGCGACAGTTGTAAAATGGTCTTTATAGAATACCATTATAAATGTATTGAAAATTCTAATAACATGTATATGCATTTTTTACAATTTCTCAGTTCATATCAAAATAATGGACGCACTCCGGGAATTTACCTACAATGTAACACCCCTTGTATATTTACCTCATTATACACGTGGATGCTCCATTCTCCAAGCACGGGGAATTGTGACAGCTCCATTTCCCCGGCATACACCCCACTGCTGTCAGACACGTTGGTCCATCGACGAACGCGATTCTCGTCCGCATCCTGATCCAAAATCAATTGTTGCTACCATATAATATATTAATTTTATTTAATAAAAACGCATTAATGATGCTGCCAAATACACGGACTTCTTGATGAACCCGTGGACATTGATAATTCTCTGTGAAATAATTTAATTTCGTGGGCATGAATGTTGGTGTTTGAAATCATTGGACATGTTCGTGGACACTTGAATTCGTGGATTTCAAATTGTATGCAATATTACTAAAGTCATTAAATATGTCGTTGGGAAATTACATTTGTAGATTGCCCTACTCAAGAAATACACAAAATTAAATGTCTAACGAAAATAAATGATTTCACCATTTTAACATGTACTTACGTATATCTCAACGGAAAATGTTTCTTTCAACACCGTGTGTGCAACATTTAAAACCATGATGCGGAACAACACTGAAATAGAATGCCGAAGTATATGGATATTTATATGTTCTACATTGTATCAGCAAATGCAAAATAGTGCAGCTACAACGATGAGCATGCTAATATTAAAATGTTAGATGTGTGACGTTTTATAAAATTACATACACATAACGTCAACAAACAGATGAAATAAGCGTCGCCATAAAAATGACTTCATAAGTTCGATAGTTTTCTGAAGAGCTTATGATATTGAATATGTTTTATACAGCTACCAAATACACAAAACCTATGTTAAAGATAAGAAATAGGATCACGTGACACTGTGCTTACCTGTTTAGAAACGACAAAATGGTAAACAAATCACTATGTTGATATTTTCATCATTCACCAAAATGGCCTACAGTCTACAGGTTTTAAGATGTTAACTACGTTTTGCCTCATCAGTAGTTTATACTTAATTTTTTATACAAAATATGAAGTAAGAAGGCGGGTGCATTTTTAATAAAAACTCCATTCTTATTGTGACAACGATTAAAAATATTACAACAGGAATAAGGAAATTGTAGTTAACTTTTTAAAACGGTTAACGGGTTTATTT
>Ga0224511_10002569_pt1 | contig 12363 bp, 3 predicted proteins | sample SF_May12_sed_USG_2_FD_169988 | JGI IMG/M metagenome (GOLD analysis project Ga0224511, IMG submission 169988) | Sediment microbial communities from San Francisco Bay, California, United States - SF_May12_sed_USGS_8_1 | ecosystem: Environmental > Aquatic > Marine > Sediment | place: USA... | reverse complement strand
ACAAATCCACCAACATTTATCAATTTCTTAAAACTGGAAAGCTGGGAATTCTTTACAATTACTTAAAAGACATTTTAAGACAAGTGATGTCAAGAATGGATCATTAATGGCCGTCTGGGGGGGGGGTGAGGAAACTACAGGCTATACTAATACCCCCGTTTTTCAATTGTATCTTCAGTTTTCTCCCTAGCTGTTAAACATCCTCTGAAGTAAGCAACAGGGCAGCCTTGAGACGTTTGTATGCCTCAAATACTTTTGGGATGGCATATTTCAGATGTACACTTGTCATTATGTCAGTATCCAAAGATTGGTGTCGCGCCTATCTCTAAAAGTACAAGTGACAAAGAAACATGTTCATATCTCCTAATAACTTTGCATGTCAAGTTGCGCACATGGATAATTTGACGACCCAAATTTCAAGGACAAAGTCATGCTTAGGGGACAAAAGTTAATTCTGCACACAGCGTAAATTTGTCAGGGCATCCGTTTCCTATAGACACATGTCTGATTTACGTTTTGGTCGTTTAGCAAGCATTTGACCACAAATGACATTTTGAGTCATGTACATATGACCCAAACGAACATTGAATCCACTACGTTACAAACATTGGAAAGAACTACATAGAAACTCTTGAAGCTTCGTCAGAATATAAATTAAAGAGACGTTCAAAGAAAGAATGTTGTACAAAGTTTCATGTTTAATATTCTTTCCCACAAAAAGGATGATCACATGCTCGCAAGTGTTTTCTGGTTATGTATATTGACGCCCTTAGGCTAAACTTAAAGATAATAGCCAATGCATAATAATGTATACCCAGAAAAAGAAGTCACCAGTAGAAGGGGCCAACGTTGACTATATGGCCTCTGAAGCAGGAATAGATTAATATTAGATATGTGTTGCAAATTTTCTTAAATATAAATATTGTAGATAAATGTTGTATATTGTATATGTGAGTTCGCTTCGGCTTTTGAAAAGGTTTGTGTTAACACATTAAATACCAGAGTAAATATATTGTGTAATAAAATGTGTGGAAATAATTTAAGCCAACAGATATATTTTAATCTCGGCGCCGTTGGGGTTTTTTCAATCCGAAGTTTCTTCGTGACAGTTTTATATCCACTTTACAGTACAGGTTCGGATATTAGGGATCACATAGTTGCATGGTAAACAAAAGTGTTGACAAATGACGTTCTTTTAACTCGTAGTAGTAAGTTGTTTCACAGGAGATCAGAGCGAAACATGTACATATCTGTGTCCAAATGTTAAAAAAATAAAATGCTGAAAAGACCGTCTGGTAAAAATTCATTAATTATAAAAAAATATGCATGAGAGTAATTTCAGCACGGTAGAAATTATCTGGGTTTTTTTGCACAAAAACACGTGTTTGTGTGTGTGTGCATGTGTGTATTTGTGTATGGGTGAGTACGTGCGTGCGAACGTGTGTGTCCAAATTACCTTGTAGATATACATATTATGTACATACTAGAAGGTTGTTCGATGTATTCATGGAACTTATTTGTAAAATGTTGAAAAATACCGAATCAAAATGTTTTTACAAGATAGTAAACAAGATTTTTCGGCACCAAATCCTGCAATTGTCGTATTTTCAGAGGTATTATTCCAAACTGGCTCACAATTAACGTATCGACAAAGAAAGTTTGAAATACCGTCGGATGCCCGTCAAATGCTGGAATGCAGGTTACGTTAAACATTGCATATACGCGTTGCCAGCGATACAAAAGAAATTCAGTCTTCTGATTAGCCAAAATGACGTTGTTGTGCGTTATGACGTTACGTAATTTCCAGCCTTTTGTGGCACCAAACGTAAATTCAAATGGTCCGACAAACGGGTTGTTGAAAGGTCAATCTGTCTTTACAAACATCTACGTTCTAGAATGATATTGTCATGTATCACGGAGGTATTGATTCTAATTAGCTCAAAAATGTCTTTAACAATCATAACTTATTATTTCAATGATGGTCGATAAATGGACATCAAATTGAGGCAAGTGAAACACAATCGTAGGTAAAACGACGTTTTCATTTCACGTTCGGGATTTCTTGGCCTGAGAAAAGACCCGGCTTACATGCCTTGGACAGATAATATTGAACTGTGTTTTTTCAGTGATGAAAGTAAAGGTAGATAACGATATTCAAACAAGGTTGAACAAAACAGCAATATCGATGAAAACCCTAATGCATTGCCACTGTGTGCAGTGATCTACGACACTTATACAACTACTGATCATATAAAGATAGTCCTAACAATGCGTGTGGTCTTTCATCATTTGCCTCCTTGTCTCCATATTGTTGCTTGTAACATCTTTTTGCGGATCATTACTGATGTTTGGTGCATATTTTGCTTCTATAGGTTCGATGTTTTCGGAAGCTGGATTGGTAATAAACTAGATAGTGAACAATAAATAACAAGAACAATATATCTTCAGATTCGCACAGTGAGCTCCGTCTGACGTTTACTACCCGCGCGTCGACCTATGCATTAATATGTGAGCCTTGTAAATCTACAGACTTTATAGGTCTCTAATAATACATTGTTTGTATAATAAACGTTACATATTCAATCCGATCATATTCATTTTGAAAGAATTATGATACGAACATGTAATCGGACAATATTTTAAGTTCCGAAGTAAAAGTACGATTTACAAAAATCTAGTAAGAGTATAAAAATCATAATGAGTACTTGATTCAGAAAGACACGCCCGATCGTCTTACATAACGTTAAAAAGTAATGACGCCTGGTCCACTCTTACACTGTATTACACGGGTTTAGTTAAATTCTGTTTTGTGAAACGGTCTGGGACTAAACAACAATTTGATACTTACCAGAGACTATTTTTTATACATTTGAACAAGTTTACATTCCAATGTACTGTGCAGTAATTCACTTAACGAAGTCATAAAATAAATGAAAACATGGCATTGCACAAACTACATTTACAATTTTTGAAATAAAGCCCATGACTTTAATGTTCCTATATTATTTAATTTACATTTTGTGCACGTAAGAACATAATAAAACATAATGAAGTATCGTAAATCTAATAACGGGGTAAGACCATTTGGCAGTGAGAACGTTTGGAATGTTCAATAGATTATTTTTTTAATTTAAAGTAATTAACAGTCTGTCTACAATGTAGGGAAGTATGTGCAATCATTGTATGCGATAAACTGTTATATCTGGAAACATATCAATTAATTTATCGATACATTATAATATATTCAAGAAGGATTTTGAGTTATTATATACACCACTGTGATATAAGCAGAAGTATACAGTAAAGCAACATACTAAAAATCAAAATAAAACAAGAGTATACATAACATTTTTTTCTATAGAATGCTCAATTCCGCAATACTTTAATCTCCTCCCATTGCTGTACATTTCTGTTGTTCGTGTGATAAGGTTTATCATAAACAGAAAGTACGCTTCCTTTTGTATATACTAGGTCAGATTGTCACCTGACAATTGTAACCCTAATCTATTAAAATTAAAATTGATTATTAACATTTATAAATGATCATGCTTGACAGTTGTAGAACTGTCTATTATAAGTACGGTGCTTTAATTGGTCTTATTTAAGTTATTCTGCCTAAAAGAACACTGGCTAAGTGAGGACTGTTTTGAGCGTATACTGATATGTGAAACAGAAATGATAAAAAAGTGAGGGCTGGTCCATTATTAGTCGCCGCCTAGGAAGTAGAAATGTCGTTATAGCAGGGGGTGATTTTTATATCTTGATGAGCACTTAAAATGTTCTCATTACCAATATCATCTGACTTGTATGGCAATTTAATTGTAATGTAATTATATGTAAAATAAACGTAATTTATATGTTTTACTTAAATTATATAACTGCGATTCACGCAGAAGACTTATTTGCAAGTAGCAGAATATCTGTATGAGTTCGAAACAACTACACGAAAGATCGTTCAAAGTAAATCCTGCAAATGAAATCAAGGCAGTGCTTATTCATGAGCAAACTATGTTTTCAATTCAAATGTCACCCGTTGTATATTCTTATTTGAATATGTTACAATTAAGTTTGTATGACCAGGGAACACATACTCACACACTGTACTGTCGGAAATAAGTTGATTATCTTGTTCCATAATCATTTGACACGAATGTGCACTAAACGTTCAATTATTGATAAGGGTTTAATTTTCTAATGGCGCAAATTTTATTGTTTTCTTCTGATTACTGATATTACACTGATATAAGTCAATTAAGCTAATAGCCTTTGTGGGTACGATACACGTGAATCAATACCTTGAAGTGGGGTTTTATAAGAACGTATTAACCAACCTTTAACATCCACATTGTCGTATTCAGTCTCACCTTTGGTCTCTTCCTGTTTGCACACATAAAACATGTTCACATACAAAACTGACTTTGAAGTGATTGTTACTGGGTTTAAAAACGGTTAAATAATGTTTTTTCATCAATGATATTAGTTCGGGGGAAATATTTTCCCTTCTAAATATTTTTAAAAACAAAACAAACGAACCCAGCAATTTTGTTATGTGACTTTAAATCAAAGAATAGTTGAACATACAGTTGTACAACAGTTTAGCAAATTCTAATTTAAGGACAAAATTCTCATTATCTATTTTGATAATAATTTCCGTAAACTACTTATAAAATCTGAAATTTAAGTCTTTCGTTTTAGGACAACCTAAATCATAATTTACAAAGTCAATGCTTTGATATTACTTCATAGGTTGGGGTTACCACACGTTTCTGAGTTTGTAGTAAGTTTAAGTATCGATGACTTGGTGATGGATGTGAATTATGCGGATAACATTATCTTGATTATAAAGCAAGTAGACAGACAACTAATAATTCACATACCGGTAATCGCACGTTAATAATGTATGAGGCGTCAACCTAATGCTGTAAATATATAGTAACCCTAGGTAGTAATGGTTATAAATGCAGTGATCGATAGTGTACTACTTTTGCCAACCTACAATCATAAAACAATCAATGTTTAGCCGCTACATGTTGTATTTGCTTCAGTGTTGTTTGGTAGGCTTACGGGTTCGTTGTCGCAGTGTTTTTGCAGAATGTAACACACATGTACAAATGTATATCTTAAAGTTTTATTCCTGGCTAAATTAATCTAAATAAAATGTCAAACAAACACCTAAATATTATTTAACGCATAATTTAACAAGTATTGACAAAGTTTTTCAAGTTAGAAAAGCTTTTCGTAATATTTTTGGCCATATTTATAATATGGCGAAAAGTCATTCGATTATTTCCGTAAAATGGTCGGAGCAGAGTTCAAATGGACACTACCTAACAGTTCCACTCAATACATTTCTAAAAATAGCATTCCCGAATGTTACCGTATGCGAATCAGTTAAGTCCGTTTGAACTCCGTTTGAAACCGATCGATCCCAAGAGCTTTTATAAACGACTAGGATTTTAAATATTCGCGATTGATTTGTGATTTGTATATCCAGTTACATCCCAGCGTTTCGATGAAATAAGATTGAACTAGTATTGCAGTTTATCATTTAGGATTAGGTGAACAAATATGAAAACTTAGGTGTACGGTTAAATTGTCTCGTTCAACGGTAACAAGACTTTACGAAAACAATGACCATTTACACTGACATAGTATTACAAAAGCCGATCCTATGCTGATTAATCTTTATTAACAAAAAAGCTGTCAGGAGCTCATTGAATACACATCAACGTCATTAGATCTTCTTGTCCGACTTTCTTATATACTATTATGTCATTTGCATCGATGTCCCACAAGATTGCTTTGTCTGCAACATTTTTCCTCTTTCAAACACTTTCACCTCTATTTGATATTTTCAAACTGAAAATAGCGCATGACAATTTTAAGTTTGCAAGTAATCAGATCAGCATTTACCATTCTTGGCACTTTCACAAGCTACAGGCATTTATGGTGGTGTTATGTTATAACAACAGGATTATCATGTGTGATGGCATCACCTACGTTGCGTAAGAAAACGCATTTCGAAGGAGAAAACAACAACAACGAAAATATAATATCTCATTCTTGTTACTTGAACTACATATATTACGGACAACAATTCGAAAATAGCGTTTAGATTTTGATGAAACGGCATTCGCGATAAGCAGTTTTTAAGTATTAAATCTAAGAATGCCCTCGTAGCCGAAACAGTCCCCTGGCATATGACCTAAATATGTGACCCGACGTGTGACTTTTGGTCCAAATGCTCAAATGACGTCACTAAGTAAAATGACGTCAAAATAATGCATCAACATAATTTATTATGTTTTTAAGAGGTCTTTTACCGGCCCACAAAAACTGTAAAAAGCTTTTCAGTGACATTTTTTACAAATGATATGAATATATCATATCTTTGTAAACTTATCTTATTAAAATAACCACAAATTTATTTGTTAATCTGTAATGGCCATATAATTTAAAGGTACACCGTTTATGATGTTTAAGGCATGTATTTCAAAGCAGTGATATTGACATATATAATAGGAATATTGTTATTCTATATTTATAACTGGAGTCTTCAAAGAATTTCCTTTCAAACGATACCAAATTCTTAATATCACTTAAATTGCCATTTAGACCCAAACTGTCAGACTCAGACACATATATTTGTGAAGAACTGTTAAACATGAATGGGCTGTATGTTTTTGATATGACAAACTATGTGAACTATGTTTGTCTACGTGACAGCATACGAGCGTGGGTGCGCATGTGTGTGTCGACCTTACATTATCCAATATACATGTATGTACTGTGATCTTTATCACAATTTGTTCACTCAATCTGTATTTACCAATACATGTATATTTTGTTTATTTAAAGTGTATAATATTCAAACGCGATATACGATTGTGTATCAATACCCTATATAAATTTAATCGTTACTGCGGTTGCCACATATCCCTTAATTAAACATTAAATTTAATTAAAATACCACTAATGTATAATGTATATCTTGATTGGTCGCTGTTGTCCCTTGCAATGCGCTGTTGTCATGAGAAGAAGCAGTCATTCGCCTTCGGAGTAAAAAAGCAAGTACTGGTGAACCCAGGTTAACAAAGTTACCGCCGTGATAAAATGTTACCAATGTTGACAAACGGGCTAAATTAAAAATATCAAAAGTTTAAAAAAGCATAATCATTAAAAACATACAAAAAAGCCGTAACGGCCATTTAACACGAACTTTTTATTTAAAAATTAAAAACATATATTTCATTTATAAACGTTGGGTGTAAATGGGTCTTCACTGAGCCTGAGGCTTAGTTACCCACGGTTTTGACAACATGCTACATAAAATGCCAATACGGGCCGATTTTTTACGACCGCCACTCAGCATTAACAAAATTGTTGTAAATCGTAATATAAATTGAAGAGCTTTTTAAACATATTGTAGTGGAAACAATGCCGTTGAAAAATACAAAACAGGAGCTAATAAACTGTGTTTTTAATATGACGTACGAAAGAGGAGGTAACGATCTACAAAATAATTAAGGCACAAAATACCGTATCGACAATAACGCCACAGTATTTCGGTGTTTCCAAAATGTTCAAATAAGTAAGGCACAGGGCTGTAATTAGTTATCGAATAATCATAAACCTTACATCGCGTGTATTCATTTACCTTTGCATATTGTTACCTGTAAAACCTTTGTAGATAATTACTGCACTTTATGCTTAATCAACACATAGTTTGATATCTCATGTTCGTTATTCTAGGATATACGATTGGTAATAAACAAGATAGCGAAAAAAAAAGATCGCAGGAATAAAATTTTTTTATATATCTTTAGATACATTTTCGTTGTAAAAAGGGCTGCTGGTGTCATTTCTGCTTGTGCATTGAACCTTTCACTGTTGCTAGAATCCTGTTAAGTCGACAGCCTGGTCTTCGCTTATTTAGTATATATATAATAAATTTGTTATATTCTATTTCATCACGTAACTTTTGAAACAAATTATGAAACAAACACGAATTCAGGAAATAAGTTTGAGCTCATAAGTAAAATACGGCTCCAATTATAATACGTGTATGAAAACAACATAATGAGATGATTTTATATACGATTTGGGGAGCCATTTACTTTATCGCAAATAACAATACACTACTTTTAAAGGCACAATAATACGTTTGCCAGTCTCTGTTGCTGAATTTCCGTCGCTAAGACTAAATCGGTAGCAAGACAATAAGAGCGATTCTTCTACTAACTATAATGTCGAATCTGTAATTCGATGCCTTTAATCTTACACTGGGGTCTCCAGGCGGACTGAAACAGTTAAGTCAGGCAGTGCGTTCAGACACAGAAAATGTAGTCACATGTTGTACAGACCTTTTTTGGCATTTTTCTGATCATTATTTTGTTAAGGTGTGCATGTGATGTTACATAAGGCTAATACATTTCGAACCGTTTGGATCAGTCTTGTCTGTCGTATGCCGTGTGCCGCATGCTGACTACTTAGACTTCCGGCACCTTCGTTTACCTCGCTCGAAACAGGCGATCGATGAAGGTTACTGAATATATCGTCCCATAGCCGATTTATTATTCATTTTGCATGTGTACATCATTTTGATGGATCATGTTCGTAGCAGTACAAATGCACAATTCTATTAAAAGTATCTGTATTAATCAATGTCTTAGATTTGTACTGTTACTATTAGTATATTATACACTAAACAGTTAACACGAACAAAGAGGATACATTATCTTTAATGCCTGGATATTTGTGTTGTTTAGGAAAACTATTAGCAATTGGCTACACGTATTCCTTCCTTCTTGTCTGTAAACAGTAAACGCGGAAGTATATGTTTCTATTAAATACATATTGGTATCTTGGATAAAACCTTTTAAAATATGCAGAAGTTCCCTAAATGTTGCATGATTGTATAAATCTCTTGCTATTAGACAATAGCTATACCATTCCACCAACATTTATCAATTTCTTAAAACGGGAAAGCTGGGAATTCGTTACAATCACTTAAAATACATTATAAGACATATGATGTCAATAATGGAACATTAATGGCCTTCTCGGGGAAAAAGAAAAACACAGGCAATACTCAAAATCTCCGTGTTTCAATTGTGTCTTCAGTTTTCCCTAACGGATTAACATCCTCTGTTGTAAGCAACAGTACGTCTTTGGCGTGTTTTATGTCTCAAACACTTTTGGGAAGGCATAATTTATTACAGATTTGCACTTGTCTTTTTGTCAGTATCCAAAGATTTGTGTTGCGCGTAACTCTAAAGATAAATGGACAACGTAACATGTGTTTACTTCTTAATACTTTAGCATGTCAACTTGCACACGTGGGTAACTTTACGCTCCAAATTTCGAAGTCAAAGTCACGATTTGGGTTAAGTCAATTTTGTGCTCAGAGTAAATTAGTCTGGACATCCGTTTCCTATTGACACCTTTTTATGTATGTTTAGGTCGGTCAACAAGCATTTGACTACGTATGGAATGTTTTGACTCATGTTCATATGACCGAAAGGAATATTAAATCCACCATGTTAGAAAAATAGAAAAGATCTACACAGGAGCTTTGTCAGAAAGCAAAGTTTTATATTGCATTCTTTGTTTTCACTAAAAGGCCGCTCACATGCCCAAATGTATATATACACTGAAACAAAAAAGTTTAGTCAGTATTTTGACATATCGATTTTTATCCCTTAACATTAAGTGACATGAACATTATATGAACATATTGTGTGTATATAAACTTTATTTAATGAACTCGTAAGCACAGAGCTATACACTTTGAAAATCATGCGCCTGTTCAATTTTATAAAATGCACGTGCAACAAATGCTCAGAGAAACGGATTTGTCGTAACAAGTAAAAATATTAAAATCTACATATACCCATGGATAAGAAGTCTTTGCTTTATTAGGCATACATTTTTTTTATCTCGACGGTACGCCGTTAAAGTTTTTCGTTATTTGATCGGCAAAAGGCATTTGGTATGGACGAAACAAACAAAATAAATGTAACTATGCAAAACGGTTAGATGGACAGAAAATGACAATGTATCGTCCCCTGAACCATTTAAATGTAATTGGGAGTTTAAAGGACTGACAATATTTAGGTTGACCCTGTAAAATGTTGACACGTAAAAACTGATATGTTATGACGTCTTTAGGACGTAATCGTTATCAAAACACCAGAAGAGTGGTTTGCTGTTTGCCTGATGCATTGGGAACCAGAATTTGTTCTGAAACAGCGATGAATCGTCTTGTCTGAACGTGCCCCAAAGACTGAAATTCTGATATTTAAACGTCACCGTGAAAAGCATTAAAAGTTTGAAAACATGGATAAAATAGCAATGTTCATTCTTAAATAGTGTTGGAATTCACATTTAAATTGATGTACCCGGTATGTTAAAGCCTTCCATCATTTTTCGTTTTCAAAAACAACACCCATCATGAGACGTTGACTGACTAAACACTTTTGTTTCAGTATATACATGTATTCACGCCCTTTTGTACAGCCTAAAGATCAAAGCCAATGTATAGGTATGTATGCCTATCACAAAAAGTCACACATAGAAGAGGACAACGTTTTCTTGCACATGGAACAAGGATTTCCACATCAACTTCCAGTGCTGGAAAACTCTATCTTACCCCCCTCATGTAAGACAGGTCACGTGCGATTACATCACAATTACTCGTGCACTACTTTTGTACAAAATTTTGTAGTTCTGGGGGTAAACTTTAAAAATAGTATTAAAATGGTTTAACATGTAAGTATACAACACTCCAAGTAACTGACAGCTGTCAAATTCAACTATATGGCATAAATAAATGTCAGTTTTTTACTATCGACCGGTGAGGGAAATCCCCGAATCCGGACACTACGAAATCATTAAAACTGTTTTGAAAAACCCATCTTATCTTTTCAATTTCGATGTCTTTGATTATGATTTGTATATAATTCGCATTATTATTTAAGTGAACAAATCACAATAAAACACCTTCTGAATGAAAATGAATACATATTGCCGAGTTATTGTTTGAACTTCAATAGGTACGCGTATTCAGCCATCGTGTTATGCAAATTGTAGACAGATTATCCTGTGTTTTAACGAAAAGCGATTTGCTCAATCGATTTATATTTAACATGTTCTTAAGACTGTCACAAACTCTTGATTAAATATCCGAAAAATATATAATAGAAACACATTGTTTTGAACGTCATTTTGGTAAACACAATGGCCCATAGCTCTGACGCCACGATGTTGTTGAGTGAAATATCGCTACGCTCTGGTTTTAATATAAAGAAAAAGGTCGCGTTGTTTGTTTATTGTTTTATAGGCACCATAAATTTAAATGCAAAAAATATACAATAAGAAGGCTTCGTGCAGCAAGGCTGCGCTATGCAGCAAGGTTGCGCTATGCCCTCGGGATGGATTTCCCCATTTACACAGGAACACATGAAATATACTTATAATCTAGGTGGCCTCTGAAGAGCGGATTGACAAGATATTAGACACGTGTTGCCAATTCTCTTAAAAATAAATATTGTAGATATATGTTGTGTATTGTATATGTGAGTGCGCTTTGGCCTTTGCATGAAAACGTTTGTGTTAAAACATCATATACCACAGCTAAATATCTACTTTTCAATAAAATGTGTTGAAATAATTTGTGCCAAAAGATAAATTCTAATCTCGGCGCCGTTGGGGTTATTTCAATCTGAAGTTGCTCCGTGACAGTTTTATATCCACTAAACCTGACAGGGTCGGATATTGGGCATCACATAGTTGCAAGGGAAACACACATGTAGAAATACGACGTTCTTTTAACCCGTAGTAGTAAATTGTTTCACAGGATATCTGGATAAAACATGTACATATCCGTGTCCAAATGTTAAATAAATAAAATGCTGAAAAGACTTTCTGGTTATAATTCATTAATTGTAAATAAAATATGCATGAGAGTAATTGAAGCACGGTATGTTTTCTACATAAAACACTTTTGTGTTTGTGTGTGCTTACATGTGTGTATGTGTGTGAGGGGAGTACGTGCGTGCGAACGTGCATGTCGAAATTACGTTCTAGATATATGTTATTTTACAAACATCATTTATTGTATCAATCCATATCTAATGACGGTTGATAAATGGACGTCAAATTAATTCAAGTGAAAGGCTGTTGTATGGAAAACGACGTTCTTTATTACTTTTACTGGCTTTGTTGATCCATGAAAGTAAAGGCAAGTAATGATATATAAAAAGGTGGAACGCTTTGTCGGCACAAAACTGCACTATCGATAATTACTCAAATGCATTGCAACTGTATGCTATGAGTTTTACCTACTACACTTGTAGTTACTGA
>Ga0224511_10002568_pt1 | contig 12363 bp, 10 predicted proteins | sample SF_May12_sed_USG_2_FD_169988 | JGI IMG/M metagenome (GOLD analysis project Ga0224511, IMG submission 169988) | Sediment microbial communities from San Francisco Bay, California, United States - SF_May12_sed_USGS_8_1 | ecosystem: Environmental > Aquatic > Marine > Sediment | place: USA... | reverse complement strand
TTATTATTACTATTATTATTATAATTATTTTTATTATTTTATTAACCTTAATATTATTTTTATTACTATTCTTATTATTATCGATATGATTAGAAAATAGCTGTAATTATTGCGTATCATGTGTATAAAACCATAATCAGCATGCCTAATAGAATACAAACCTTTATTTTGGAATACCATCATGGTAGATTAACGCCATTATATATATCAAACAAACTATTACTTACTTTAACCCATTTCATATGTAGCTTAAGTATAAAAGTGGGTATTTAATTTTTATTTTAGTTACCCAATGAAACATGTGGTTTCCATGGTTATCAAAATGCTTCCCAAAACACCATTAGAACATAAACTTGTCTTTAAATGGAGAGGATATATCTAGTGGATGTCTTAATAAATGTTTAAAACATGGTTTTAGCTATTTTTATACATGTATGTTTTAGTCAAAGATCTGAAAAAGTGAGGTTCTTATTACTGATAACATGTTATGAATTGATCCACATCGTGTTGAAAAAGGTGAACTTTTGTGTATGATGTCACCTTTCATTTGTTACTTGGTATCAATAAAATCATAATCTAAATAGTAAAATCACATATTATTTTTTTTTTATAGATCACTTTGCTTCCAGTAAGTTTTGTATCAAAGAAATTTTTATAACTTAAAATAGTGGGCATGACTACATGTTTAGGAACTAACTTTGCTGATGTATAATTATGTATTTTTATCTGATCAAATGGACATGTTTTTCAATATTTGACAAATGATGCTCTTTTTGTTGATAAGCAACATATTATCTAGCAACTCTATATTTACACAAAATGAAACATTGTTCATATTTATTTGCAAGAAAAGTTAAATAAAATGATGTAATATAATTAATGAAAAACATCAGTTCAGTGTGCATTTCTTTCTTCATGTTGAGATTCCATTCACAGTTGTGTTGAGTACTTCTTCTGAAATAGAACAAAAAACTATAGTAAATAATATTTCCATTTATTACAACTACTTGTCTGAAATAAATAGTAGATTATAAAATTAATATTTTATAAATATATGGTGTATATAACTCAAAAATTATAATGTTAAATGTGTACATAAATCCTAAATACTAATACACAATTGTTTCTTAAAATAAATTTAAAAGTATTGTCTTGTCTAGAAATATTTTCCTACAAATATTTAATTTTATTTATTTAAAATGATCCATAATCCAGAATTTGAATGCTAAGACAAAAACAGAGTTTTAAATAATAAATAAGATAAGGGGAAAAGGCAACTACATATACCATTTGTTTAGATGAAGATGTTCTCATGTTATGTGGGATGGGCAATGGGCATCAGGATTGGATGCACAACTAAAAATAAATATATAATTGAAGCAAATAATAAGCTATCACTTCATTAGCAGTGTCCTTGGTAGTTTTATTTAAAATCAAATCTTATAGTAGGACAAAGCATACTTGAAAAAAGCTGGAATTGTATGTTGTTGTTTTAATCAGCCCCAAAAATCTGAACTTTCACAAACAGATGCATTCATAATTTTAGTAGATCTAATGTTTTTATTTAGATTATATTGTTGTCCTATCAAGAAAATAATAGAATCCTTAACAAAGTTTATATTTATGAAATCAGAATAAGCATTTTATTAAAAATTGTGCATATAATTGACAAAGATTTTTTCTTAGGATGATTAAAATAATCCAGTTGTAAACATGTATGTATTGTATCCTGAAACTGCTAACAAAACTTATGAATGTATGCAGGGCTCTGTGGATGTTACAAGTGAAGAGGAACACTTGTTTTTGTCAAACATAATTCTGTGTCAAGATGTACAAAGCTTATGCTACAACTAAACTTATTTTATTTTGTAAATATGCCTTTTCATGCTACAGTAGAGCGTTTTTTCAAACAATTCATGTGTCCTCTTCAACTGAGTAGAGACTGGAGTACTTCATCGTCTTTAAACTTTCCATTTTTGCAAAAAGAGCCTACAACATTACCAACACTATATTTACTTTACTCTGAGATAATCATCCATTTGTCATCAAGCAAGTCTGTTTTTCATGCAGAAAACTTCAATAACCCTGACCTGTCAATATTATTTTGACAGGAAGTAAATCACACAAGGGGAATAACTAATTATTATGTACATGTTACACACGCATAAATTTATTTAAAAATGGTAAAATACAGTTGTCTTCTAAATATTTGTTTTCTTTTACATTTGATTTTTACAGTTGGTTTACATAAAATAGCAAATTGAAACATTACTTTCTAATTGAAATTTAATTGCAGATGCAAAAAAATGACGTCAACTTTAAACTCGTTTTTGACGCTACGTCAATTACCTCCAGTAGACCCGTTTTCGCTGTCCCTATCGTTTTATTTATATAAAGTCGATAAAAGTTCTGGTTCGGACAAACAATTCTTGCAATCGTAGTTTTTTTCTTCTTAATATTTTACTGTTTCAATAACAAAAATCCTTTTTTGAAATCAGTTTTACGATATAAAGCGATCAAAGCAAATCGATAGCGTGCAAAAAATGTGTAATTTGACATAATACGTATGTAACGCTTGTCGTAATTTATGTTGAAAATTGCACTTTTTAAAGGCGTATGGTACATTTTATGAAAGTTTACATAATAATAGATTTTTTAACTTTATTCATGTCAAGGTAATGATGGTATGCAATGAAAACTCAAATAAAAATGAGACCTTACCGGGGTTACTTGATTATTATTAAATACCAAAGATGTCACATTTTAAATACTTTTTACGATTTTTGTAGACTACTTTGTCGGCATGAAATCATAGAATGCATTACCAGAATATCATCAATGATTCTTTTTTTAGCTAGAGACATTCTATATTGCAAATAAATTGCTAAATATTGCAATACGAAAAAAGAAACACATATTAAAATTAAGTACTACCTAATTTACGACAAATGACTTTTCAGCAAAGCTTTTCATTCTAAGGGATGTTTTTATATATCCTATATTTTTACATACCGGTGATAGAATTTCACCAAATACCACCAATATATTCACCAATGTATAACAAACATTAAATAAAAAAGAACAAGAGGGCCAAGAGGGCCCTGGATCGCTCACCTGAGGTATAGTTTAAAGGTCACAGTGGAGCGCATTTACAGAGGACCACTATATGAGGTTGCAAATCAAACATCAAGGCTCTATGCCTTGTAGATTTTTGCAAGAATTATATTTCAGATTTCTCGATATTACTCTTTATGAATCGGATAAGCCCATTGGAGGGCCCCCTTTTACCCTTGGGGCATATCTAGAACAATCTTTGTAGCAGACCCATTAAATGATGTTACATACCAAATATCAATGCTGTAGGCCTAGTTGCTTTTTACAAAAAGATTAAAAAAAATAATCTATAAGCCCCTCCCCCCCCTGGCAAGGCCCCTTTTCACTCTATGGGCTTTATTTGAACAATCTCATTAGAGGACAACTAGATCATGTTACATACCAAATATTAAGGCTGTGCGGCTTGTGGATTTTGACGAAAAGATTTCTACGATTTTCTAAAATAACTCTATATGTCACAATAACTTACTCTGAGCACTTTGTGCTCAGGTGAGATAAAAATGTAGGTTACCTTTTAATTTTTTCTAAATAGCAATTTCAAAGTGGAGGGGAGTGTAATTATGTATACAAAAATACTTAAATGTTTATAGTGTAAAACATCAGTAATTAATGTTTTGTCATTCTAAGTATTATGACGACAATTTATGACACAATTTATTGACAATGACACATACAAAAACATAGTACTATAGTCCTCCAACGATATTTAGTCCCATATGCTTGTTTGTAAACAGTTTGTTTTGGGAAAAATCTGGGACATCTAAAAGTAGTTCAGCTTTTTATAGGATTAACAGTGGATAGAGTGCAAGAAACTTTTCTTTTGAACACAGAGGGTCGATGGTTCGAATCCTGCTTAAAGGCATATTTTAATACATATATAATTTATATGTTTACTATTAAATTTATGACCAGCAGTTAACAAATGCATTTCCTAACAAAATATTTAAAAAATAAGGGTTGTTGTATTAACGTAAACTGAACAAATTTACACGAAAACGATAATTGCTTAATATGTTAATGCACTGTGCTTCATGGGCTAAATTGAGGAGGAATACAAAGTGGGTTGTATACATGAATTTACAAACGCATTTTGAAGTTATACACAATGCATCACTTGAGATATGGCATTGCTTAAACGAAATCGTCCTTTAATAAATGCACATGTTGCAAACATTTCAATACTGTTTTGCGATTGAATACAGATTACTGTTAAATACGTAATTTTGTCTTGCATTTATTATTATTGTTAAAGATGTTGGTTATTGTTAAAGATATACAAGAAATACCTATGTTGAAAAACATTTTTAAAAACACCCCTTATTAAAACCCAATTAGAGGATTCGAACCCACGCCCGAAGTACTTTATTCTATCTAAAACATGAAATAAACCCGGTGTCTTATCCCTTGCACCACCGGCGCTTGTATGAAGATGTTCTGATATAATCGTCTTAAAAGGATTCTTTGTCGATATTTGAAGCATTTTGTTATCTGCTGTTTTCTCGTGAAGGCTATGCTTCCTGAGGGCTTTCCCTTTCATCAGTTTCATAACATAAGATTACGGATAAGACGAGTGATCTGTGTATTGTAATTGAGGTTTTAAGTGGCACTCACTACTGTTCGGAAAGATTCGTAAGCTAGTTTAGGTGTTTGCGGTTATTTAATAGACAGTCGAATATTGGTTATTATCTCATAAAATGTTATGGACATGCACAATGATATAATTAGTACAGCGGTTTGAGTGAGCGCCTGTCACACCATCGGTTAGGGTTCGAATACCGCTAGAAGAAGTTTTTTAAAACCTTTTCGCTTAGTTGTGTTTAATGCGCATGTTACGAATGACATAGTCTTTAAGTGTCGTTTTTAATATAATTTTATTTTAGTTTAGATGCTAATAGTTATTCTTCTTATTCGTAGACATGTTAATCACTAAGTGATGTACATGCATCTGAAGCTACTATACGATTTCAAACCCAAGTTAATTGTTTTAATCGTGAAAACCTAGGAAACTCACCGATCTCATAAAACTGGTTCAAAATTAAAAAAAAATCACATATGTTGGGAATCGAACCCAAAACGTCATCGTGACAACGCATCACCTATACCGCAGACCTAAAGACGATTTACCTTAAACCTTGTTACTTATGTACCACATTGCTATACGATATTACATAGGTGACCTGTTTAAACGTCAATTCGATTCGTTAGTTTTCTATTTATAAACTCGACTGTATACGGAATATACATAAGTGCCACTTCAAACCTCAATGACAATACTATTATAAAGTTCATTGTCATTTTTTTCTGACGCTGAAATGAGATAATCTGCTTACAGATGATAATCCCAGAACGGGAAGCTCAAGGTCTCAAAATACAGCCGTAGTAGAGCAAACAATAGAACCAGCATACCTCAAATATGTAAACAGACATGACGCTCTGCTTGTACTAAAATGCCATTAGAAGTTATATTTTCCCAAAATCAAAGTAGTGTACATGTATTTGGCCATATTCTTATTTAAAGTTGTTTGTAAAATAAATCGCGAGTGGAAAAGGGGAAACTTGGCGATTTTCTATTTTATATTGCAATATTCTCAATATATTAATTAGAATTAATTTACAAAGGTATTTCTTCAAACTGTAATGTTAATCAAGTAAATCTAGAGAGACACATAGTCTCAATTATACAAAGTCTCAGTCAGTATCAGTTATTATGTTCCATGTAATAACCTTAATTTTGTACTTTTACAAAAAACTATTTTTCTTTTATATCTCGCACCCTCCCAGTGCTGGAACCCGGAAACGGATCCCATCGGATAACAGGTTCAGGGTAACGGGTTTTTGTAGCCACAGTGCTGTTTTATTGGCGAAAAACGGTAGCGTACGCCATTAATGCAAATGTTGGGATCTGCATACGAAATATCGGATGGTTTGCATACTACGAGTCATTTGGATACTGCTTTTGATCTAAGGCCGCTATTCCACTTAGCCGTACCTGGATCCGGATCCGTCACCTAAAACTTTTAGCACGGACGACATATTGCACGTGTCAGTAACAAATATTTGTTAAACTAATTATGTTGTAAGGACAGGTCGTACGCTATAGCAAGTGAATTGAATTGTCTGACTAGTTATTTTACTAGTTTTAGACTAATGGTCATTTGTCATGTTTGTTCCTACGATCATTACTATGGCAAATCGGTCACAATTATTCCCACCAGGAGTCACATGTTTGACAAAATATAAAGCATTAAGTTTTGCATCGTTTCATTGTTTCTTCTGAAAACTGGAACTCCCTCGACAATATTTTGAGTGAACAACTCTCATTTATCTCATGTCAGTTGTTATTACAAACAAACACTTTTTTATACTTTGTGTAACTTCCATTTCTTGTATGTGCTATATTGGAGTCGTAGAATACGTACCTGATGACATTAAACGTTATTTTCTTAATATTGTTTTTCTCAATAAAGGGATTGATATCATTACTATTAATTCTATTTTAAAGAATAAAAATGTTGTTACGTATATTTCACAATAATATCAAAAAAGAAGATACCTTCTATTTGTTATTCTAATAAAACGCCACATAGAATTTTTTTATTATTGAAAAGAAATTTCTGCAAATGCCCCTCTTCTATATTTGTTCCAAATCTAAAATTCGTTATAAACCGCATGGCCATATTATTACGGGTAACTTAGATATTGTTAGACATGTGGATTGAAGAAACTGTAAAAGAAAGGACCTAAATACCAAGTTTCTACTGATATTGATTTTGATTTTATGCAAAAAGAGCTTGCGGATGTTCTTCTTAAAGCAGCTGTCCTAAAGAATATACTAGAAAATGACAAATATTTCAAACTATCTCTTAAAATATATATAATAGTTGTTAGAAATATAAAAAAAACATATTTTCACTTTTTTGCTTTGAAAAAAGACAATTCGTTTTACTGCCATCGGGATATTCCTACTATACATAACGGCTACTGCGTTAGTAACGCAGTAGATTATACAAAGAAAAACGATGTTTAACCAACGATTTTGTCAACTGAAATTGTGGTCAATAATAATAGATTTTTTCACTGAACATAACTTAGCCAGTGTTTACCGTTAATTTTATTATTTTGTTCATTTATTATTTTTTGAGCAACTAAAGGACAGCTGCTTTAAATATAGTTAACAAGTTTGTATTGAATGTTTATCATTTGCAATTTATTCAGTCTGCGCGTTAATTATTTTTCGACTAAAGCCCTTCGGGCTATTTAAATAAAATTTCCCACAGCCCCAATGAAATTTTAAGAACCCAAACCTCTTGCTGTGGTCATATATAAAAAGGCCGATCTTTATATAAAAAATAAAAAAAGATGGTATTAAACGTCAAGCCGAAAATAAAAAATTAAAGTATTTCAATTTTAAATGTAAATGTAGACATGAGATTCCTGAAAGAAGTCACTATATGAATTACTTTAGGAATAGACAAAAAGTTAAAGAAGCAATTTCAAACTTTCAAAAACGACAATTAAAAAAACCCAAAACACCTGCATTCTTTTTTAATGGCATTGTAGTTAATATATTACTTCTTCTAGGCCAAAACAAAATCACAAAACTCAACAACAATTGTGAGTTTTACATATATCAGTAAAAAGATTACAACATGAAATATACCAGTTCATACACATTTTTAAAAGGTCCTAGGCCAAATACTAAAAATGTCTGGTTCATGTGACATGCTAAAAATGTACATGTATTAGTGTTTTGTTACTGAAGCTGGGTGAGCGGTGTTATTTGTACAGTCTGATGTCGTTTGAGTTAAATGTGTATATTGAGGTTGTTTGTATTCTAGCTAGATGTAGCAATGCATGATTATAGTCTTCTGTGTCTGTAACACTATCTGAGCTTGTTATACCATTTGGCTCTTGAGTCGTCCTCTGTTACATGCTTACCTGCACCATGTAATATAGCTGCAAGGTGTTGTTTGTATGCACTTTTAACTATATAGGCCATTAATGGACCATGTCTGTTTTCACCGTGTTCGAGTCCTACACGTGGCATTAAGTTTTTTTCAAGTTAAGAAGTTTGTGATTAGTAACACGGTTATTGTGTGCAATTTAAGTGTTTAAAATATATAATTTAAACTTATTTATAATCAGATTAGTGTCGTTACTATGACATTTAGTTAATTGAAGATGTTCACATAGAAATATGAAATGTTCTCAACATCCTCAATGATAGCACGATCAATAGCACACCCATACACAGATACGGACACAGACGTCGAAATTACATTTTAGACGTAATTCTAAAAATTGATTGTGTTATAAGAAAAGGTAATAAGACAAATTATATTATAAAACTAAAACACAGTATAAATCTAAAATGCATAATTCTAATTATACTTAAGTTCATTTAAAATCTATCAAAACATGTACATTTAAACTTAGAAAGAAAGATAAAATCAAACGTTAAAGCCTGCGTGGGGATTCGAAATCCGACCGCTTGAGTGGTAGTCGAGTACGCTATGTACTTTACTGTGCATGGTATATACTCGCTAAATTTAGCAAAACTACTTCTACTCCTACCTTAATGATTTGCCGATCCTTGACATGTATGAATCGATACCTTTAAATATCCCATGTCGATCATTTTGAGCAGATTTTAGAGAAAAAAACGAGTTGCATTAAATCTAGGTTTTCCATTCGTAACATCGCAGTGCATAACAATTATACTCCAAGTTAAAATAATATTATATAGTAGATTTCTTTAAATTATGATGCATTCCTGTCATGAAATAATAAGGGTGACCCCCTTTGTGTACTATGCACTGCTTCATTTTGACATTGCGTACTGCGTACGGCCTTATTTTAGCATTGCGTACTGCGTACCGTTTAACTACACAAGCAACAAGTTTTGCGTTTCGAATTACATAAAGAAGAACAAATATTGAAGTTTGTCGCATGCAAAGGCACTACCATTATTTTGTGTGTGCTCGATATATTTGTTCGAAGTTTCTATCGCCTACAACCCATGTTTTAGAATTGTTAGCCTAAAATGTCTAAAAATTGCGCGCTCGCATAGCATGCACAAGAAAACAGCAGCCTCTGTTTTAATGAAGCTGTTCATCAGTAGTAATGATTAATGCCACACCACTGACGCCCCCTAGTTTAATTGGTGCAAACAATATAACAGGAGTTTTGCCAACTGCGTACCGAACCTTTGCGTACTGCGTGCAACACCCATAAATACTGCGTACCGAAAGGGGCGGGTTTCACCCTCCTACATATATCCAATATCTGATTCTGGCATGTGAAAACTTAGTTTTCATAGTAATGTAAAACTATTTTTCTTTGTATCTAAAATCAGTCGATACATTAGTCAAGAATAAAAGAAAAATGCATGGCAAGTTCAATATGTCAAATGCATTCCGCACCGTAAAAATGATAAGTAGACCTATGTTGATAAGACGTATAAATCTTGTGGTGACTTTAATGTAGAACTATTGAATAATTTAAATAAAGTAAGTTTTCTTTACGTAAATCTAGATCAATTTGTGTGCTAAGTACTTTAAGCTAATAAATGTAAGTATGCATGCAAGCGTAACTATAAATAGATCTTCAACGGAAAAAACGATTCAAATGGCTTCAATTAAGACTTCTTTTTCTTATATTTAAGTGTGAGCGACCTATGGCAACAACTTCATATGTGAAACAGTTATAGATTGTTATAAATTACTCTTATGATCACACTATAAAATTGTTGTTCAATGTCGCTCATAGTTAAATTTGCGATCAAAACGTCGTTTTATCATAATTATGACGTCATAATTCCACTCAAAATCGGGCGTAAAGGGATGACGGAGCCAAAGTGACGTCATACGTGCATGACCACATATAAAATGCGCACGGGCTGAAACAGTAGATATAATAAAATAATTATAATAACAAATTAAGTCTGAGTACGTGAATTCGTTTTTCACAAAATATTGGGTCTCAAATCGGTTCAAACCGTACCTTGTTCTTTTTGCTGGTCCCAGCAGATAAAACTGCAAATAAAGTAATAATTGTATGAAAAGAATCTACATTGATGCACTGTCTAAGGCATTAAAGTCAGTCCAGAAAATAAAAAGGTAAACACCTCTGAGGTGTAAATATTTGCTTCCCACGATTTATTCAATAAAAACATCTATTCATTCGTTGTGTAAAGTTTATAAAATGCCTTACAAATTCAGATTTGTTGTTCAGTCTAGGTCTTTATCCGCTAAAGAATTCTCCATCAGTATGACATTAGTTTTCAAGCTATTAAAATCATGAAAGAAATTACTGTTTCAAAGCTTATGAAAACTCTGGGGTATTTTGGTCTATTGATAATTCTCTTTAAGTTATATAAAATCAAAACGTTATAACACGGGGTAACATTAAAGATATTTACCCTAGAGAGCTTATTCATCTGTAGTCGAATAATAGTGATGATAAAGCTACGATTTTATACCTAGAAATTTATATTCATAACCTCCATTGTATAATCAAAATTTATGAAAAGCGAGATGATTTTGATGACGATATTGTCAAAAACAGTTGGATACATAACTTAGTGTATTTCGCATTTTTCTTAAACATCTTAATGGAATTCTTTAAACACATATTTCATTATCACCACAACGATCACACAATACACATATGTAGGAATTGTCATGCAGTTTGATGAATCGGTTTGATAGTTGTTCTTTATAGGCAAAGCACACCTCGAAATGCGGTCCGTTTATATTTTGGATACATTAGTTAAAGCACTTCCTGCAAATTTATTTCTTAGATTTTTTGTTCTTATGATAAGCAAAGGCTTACATTTTTTGTGTTGTCTCCTTTTTAACTAAAATTCGATTTTTATGGGGAAAAGTTTAGTTTTCTTTTTTAACCCCATATTGTAAAAAATGTTGACACACAATAACATAAAATTTATGACAATTTTGCATTTAACATATGCTGAAATTTTCATATAGATATCTCTTTAAACAAAAAAGTTATAAGCATCCATATAGTGGTATACTTAGAAGTGACTTTTAGTAACGACTGAATGAACAATGAGGAACAATGAAATGACGCCTTTTTGGTGTGTGTCAACATACGTTATACAATCCAACAAGTGTATGTGAACAATTACTACTTGTTGACTTAAGTTTCCAGAATGATCGTATTTCTAGCGTTTCAATGATGCAACTCGTATTGGATTGGCATTTAGGTCACGGCCATGTCTCAATAGCACGGCTTACCTGCACTCTGTGATGTGGCTGCATACTAGAAAACTGCATAATTCAATGTTCATTAATTATTCATTAAGGGGATGATGCTAACTTCCCAAACATTTTTAATGTGTGAATATTAAAAGAAGAATTCGCTCATTTAAAGGTATTCCCATAATTAATACCTGCACTCTTTGATGCGGTAAGTGAAAATTCCTGGATACGAGAAATCAACATTTCTCATTACCTTAACCCAGCGAGTGTATATGTCGTCCTATTTCTGTATAATGTGTACCTGGTATGTTGGTAGATGTTTATATCACCTCTTGAATATAATGAAATGGCAATAAAAGCAACAGTCTTGTTATTGGCATTCCATGCAACAACTTACCTTGTAATTCCTTCGAACATAACTATATAATACCTGGTCGATTGCAGTCGTTTCGGTTTACTATTCAAAACTACAGTTACTATCTTATCAATGTATATGGCTATAATCACAATGATACCTCATTGTTGAACACTATAACCACTATCATATTAGAAAACAATGATAATACGTTTATAATGGGGGCGATTTTAATACAATAATAAATCCGTTACTTGACAAGAAAAATGGAAATTTTAATCCACATAAACAAGGTTCAAAAAGATTAAACGAATTACTAACGGACAACGAACTGATTTATGTTTGGCGAATTAAAATCCTTATACTAAGATGTATACGTGGCACTCAAATACAAACCCTACAATTTTTGCAGACTAGACAAAATACGGTTTGGTTTCCAAAAGCATTGTTAATGATGTGTCAGAGTGTAATATTTCGTATGGTTTTAAAACAGATCCTTCAAACGTTTCGATAGTAATAAATACTGATTCTACTAAACGTGGACCAGGATCTTTCAAAATAAATAATTATGTTCTTCTTGAAACTGAATAACAAGTAAAGGTTTAAGAAGCTATCAGAGTAAGTTCAAACATTAATGAAGATGCCAATGCAAACACATTATGGGAATTAATA
>Ga0224511_10002567_pt1 | contig 12364 bp, 8 predicted proteins | sample SF_May12_sed_USG_2_FD_169988 | JGI IMG/M metagenome (GOLD analysis project Ga0224511, IMG submission 169988) | Sediment microbial communities from San Francisco Bay, California, United States - SF_May12_sed_USGS_8_1 | ecosystem: Environmental > Aquatic > Marine > Sediment | place: USA... | reverse complement strand
ATGCTTACTCTTCCGATCCTCGCCCCTCCCCTCCTCAACCCTCCTCACCCCTCCTGCACTCACCTCTCCTAGCCTCACTCCTCCCGTCCAGTCCTTTCAGTACCAGTATGCACTAAGCCGCTGCTTCACTCCATAGCTTTTCCATGTTTTAGGATGATGAGGCTGGTTATGATTGTGACTGTGAAACCGGATTCGCTTTCAGTCAGGGGGCGTGTCGTAATATAAATGAGTGCGCCCTGAATGCTGTTCTCTGTAACGATGGGAAGTGTATAGATACTGAGGGATCATACTACTGCCAGTGTGATGAAGGCTGGGACGGGGAACACTGCCAGGTAACACGTAATTTTTTTTACTCTGGCGCTTTCTATTTGATGAGTTTCACTGTTATGATGAACCTGCCAGGTTTGATACAGTTTTTTCACCAGTTAGGGTTTGGCATGGAGCACCACAAGAGGCTAATATTGATGCTCCACCTCATAGTAAGGCGTCTTTTTGCGCTGAGCTAGTGACAAATGTGGTAAACTAAAACTCACAACGGGAGCATGCTATGACTGGGATTCAAACCCAGGTTTTCACAGTTGCGAGCCAAGAGCTCTACCACTGAGCTATTCCGCTGTCCATCAAGCTAATGTAATAGTTTCACCAGAAAACAGCCATCCGTGTCCAACTCATGCCTAGATAACACCATACCTATTTTTCTATAGACGGACGTGAATGCATGCTTGCTGCAGCCATGTCTTAATGGTGGCAATTGTACTGACATGGAGGATGGATTCTCTTGTGACTGCCCTGATCAGTACATTAGTAAGTCTCGATTCCATACATTCAGTTAGACAAGATTATGCAATATTATGAAGTTCGAGACGCTTATCTCATGAGTTCTAGTACTTGAGAATTGTCTTACCCTGTATACCATGATGTAATTATATTGTGTTACAGGTGGGGAAGGGGAGCGTTGTGACGCTGTAGCTGATACATGTGATGACCAATGCCAGAACTCTGGTTCCTGTTTGCCCATCTGGGGTGACTACATGTGCGACTGCATCCAGCCATCTTATGGCAGGGACTGTCAGGTGCTTCATGACATCTGCCAGACTGAGCAGCCATGTGTATACGGGGGCACCTGCTCTCTCGATTCACTTATTGTCACATGTGATGATTGTGATGAAGGTTAGTTTATCTCATTGCTCAATCTTTTTTGGATCTTACAAAAGCTCGCTATAGTCACCCTGTAAGGAATGGGTACTCGGGTCTCATCAGAGGTAAAGATGGAGTTGGTGAGGATGAGGGATTGCATCCCACCTCAGATACAGCGTATTGCGTAGAAGTTGGCTGTCTAACAACCGCTTCCCTACACCGTCATTGGCTGAATGACAATCTTCTATATATGTACGCTATCATTCTTCCAGGGCATCACGGACAGTACTGTCAGCTTTGGTTAGATGAATGCTCAGATTCACCCTGTCAGAATGGAGGTGTATGCGTTCTAAGCTATGACACTGGCTACACATGTGACTGTGAGGAAGGTAAGCATCTATACTCCAGTGTCATAATGATAGCTACTGTCTATTCTACTAGATGCAAAGTGTCACTCGCATTTTGTGTAATCTTTGCCAGAATCAATCTATGACTTTCTCTCGTTGACAGGGTTCGCAGGTGATAACTGTGAAATTGTGCTGAACCCATGCTTGCCTGATCCATGCCAAGGAGCAAGCACCTGTGTAGCATTGAGCTTCACAGAGCACTCATGTGTCTGTGCACCAGCCATCACAGGCAGAGCCTGCAATCAAGGTAAGAACATACCAACAACCACCACTGTACGCATGTATGACTATGTAATCATGTCTTATTTTATTTAACCTGTGTTGCTATTTGTCTGGTAACCAACCACCGCCATTTACACTATTCTTGTGTCACATTTTAGTCGTTTCCGAAGGTACATTGCGCCGTCCGATTGTCGGCATCTCCTTCTAGTTTAGCTATAACATCACTGGTCTGTTTTCTGTAACTTGTGTCTGTTTCTAATCAATCCTGTTTGCAGTCATTGTACTGTGTGATCTTCTATCCAGCTATTCCTCCATGTGCTGTACGTTTAGCCGCTAGCTAGCAGCATTCTATAATATTTATTTTTACCCTAAAGTTTTAACGAAGAAGTCGGCATTGATTCAGTAGCAAGGTTGCAATTTAACCAGGTTTTGGGAAACACTGCCAATGGAAACTTTTAATTCCGTTTCTTTAAGAGGAATGGAATCAGCCCTCAGTAACTCAATGGCTCTTTGGGGGATTTTTCTCTACTATTTCATGATGTTGTTCTCTTTTGATTCTTCCTTTCTTTCCTTCAACGTCTAGTTTCAGTGCCATCGTGTCATTCATGGATTATGCAAACAGCAGAAGTAGCTGTACTGATCAGACAATTCTGTAGTAAAAACAGTTCTACTTGAAAGTTCTTCTACTCACCTGATCTAAAATAACTACAAACATCAACCAGATTCGAGCTTTGCTAGTCAAAGTTAATTTCTATTGTGTTAAAACAGTTCCTATTCCAAATCATTTTTACTCCCTGGCACAATCCATTCATTTTGACAAACACTACAATTTTGTTTCAGACTGAATCTTCCACTCACCTCTCCCTCACTCCCCAGATGAGGACATTGGCTCAGTATTATTCTGTATTTATTGTAGTGGTTGATGTAGACTTTGATCTGTATATCAGGCCGGGTAGCTCAGCACGAACACATCAACCCGTCTCTACTCCGCAGTGGAACAGCAGTCTGTACACACTGTCTGCATGGGTCAGACCAGATCGACTTTATGACTCTAATAGAGATAATATTCAAATACTATCCCTGCTCGTTGATGGGTAAGTTTGACTTGCCGTGCTGTTGAAACGACAAATAATGTATAAAACGCCGACAAATGTTTAGATGTTTTGACATTTGTCGGCGTTCTAATATTTGTCGTTTCAACGCCAACGACAAATGTTAAAACATTTTAACATTTGTCAGCGTTTCAACATTTGTCATCGCCAGCCCAACGACAAATGTTAAAATATTTCAACATTTGTCGGCATTTTAACTTTTGTCGTTTCAACACGCGCATAAAAAGTTTTTGAAAGTTTGCGGATTTATGTTTGTCCTAATCAAGGGTAAGATGAGATGGTTTGATTTTATCCGTATAACAGCCTTGTTTATACACAGGTTAAACGTCTAGTGTTCTCATCGAGAATTGGTAGACATGTAAGAAAAGCTTGCTGTCTCTGGTCAAATGTACAGAAAATTTAAATTTACAATGGGGTAAAAAAAGAGAAATTACGTGAAACATAGTAGGTCATGTTGATGCTCAAATCCCCGCTATAATAATTGGCCTGTCAGGTCAAACTTAATCGTTTTACTCTGAATTTCCTTATTGTTTCAGAGAACCGATCTTGACGCTTACCACCTGTCGTGTGATTGTTCACGATGGAGATGCCGACCAGCAATTCGCCTACTTCAACAATGAAGCTGATTGCCTACCTATGGGTCTGTGGGGCTTTATTGGGGTTTCTCTGGACCCAGAGGAACCTTCCATCAGTATTTACACAGCGGCTGTCTCCAGGAAACTGGTCATGACTCCAATTACAGCCCGTGATGGAAGGTAGGATGTACTAGCAGCGAGTATGGCATAGTGGGGAGGGGGGTAGCACAGTGGTCGAGCGCTGGGGTTTCAAAAGCCTGGGTTCACATTGTGGGTGTTAGCTCATCAATGCAGTTATCCTCCATTGCAGCTAACATATTCTCTGAATTCCGCCTAATCTCATACTTTCAGTTGGGTGGTTTATGAGGACAACTGTTATTGTTTTAATGAGAGACCATCCGTTTTTCTTCTGGGTACAATTATTCCATTACCGATTCTCCACCACATGCGACAGTTGATTTATGAATATGATTTTAGCTCAATTTGTTGGTTCTCCTTTTAGCTTGGAGATCGTTTTGGCTCCCAGAGAGGATTTCCTTGGCTATGTCAGTCAGGTGACTCTGTGGGCGGGGGCTTCTTTCGTGAAGGGTACTTCTTCTGGTGTCACTTTCCAGACCATTCCGGCTCTACCAACAGGAACTGGTAGGTTTCTCTTAGATACAAATACACCTTCTAAACATGAAGAAAGTGACCAACAACAAAGCCTAGGAATCCCTTTTGGCACGTGCTATGCTTGTCGCACACCGGTAGTTGTCCTCACATGCCAGACTAGCTGCAATCTGAATTTGTTTACATCGCAGACTACATTTGTGGTAGACTGAAAGCATATTTTCTTAGAATTAGCCTACTGGGTGAAATCTTCTTATCCTTTCAGGCTTTGTCCTTCATCACATTATTTTAGTTCCGCTTCACTCGTTAGCAAACCTGAGCTCATATCTTCTCAATTTTCGTAGTGGTTGTTGGGGAAGATTATCAGCATGAGTTTATTCATTACTACTGGTCAGCGTCGCAGTATCAACTTGATCCGATGGCTGAAATATCTCGTCCAGCATCATACTGTAACTGTGATGATGCTGATAAAGTGGGCAGTAAGTAACCTCCTCTTCCTCTAACTTATACACAGAAAAGAATAAATACATGTACTGGTTAGTTCACCTGCTACAGTTTAGCATGAATGGATCAGTATAATTATTCCACCTCATAGGGAAGCTTGTCTTTGTAGATTGTGTCATGCTGTCATATTGTAAACGTCTGGCAAAGACAATTTGAAGGCTGATATCATTGAAAGGTGAATCAATTCTCATATTATGCTATTCTTGTTTGATTTCAGCTTACATTGAGTTAGGCACAGAATGTCCATCAGATATCGTTGCCGAGACATCCACTCGATCAGCCATTGTTACCTGGACGCCGCCTACATTCCTCGTCAATGGAATCGCTACAAACGCTGCTCTACCCAACATCCAGCCTGGTATAAATCACCTGGATTTTTAGGCATTTGAACCCAGGTTTTCTCGGTTGCAACACAGTGCTGTACTACTCTGCTATGCAGCTATCCTGAATCAGAATGTGCTTGTGTCCCATTGCTCTGAAATAGTTATACATACTATATTACCATAAAAAAAACAAAGTATAGTTCTGCTGTTCAGATGCTTCCACTGTTGTTATCTTGATTCAGGACAAGAGCTGGCACTAGGAGTTCATCAAGTGACCTACGAACTCGCCGTAAATGAAAAGTCACTCCAATGCTCATTCAAAGTCTATGTTAGATGTAAGTGTATTATATGATGAAGTGTTGTTAATATCACTGAGTTTTTTATTTTGTTGGTGTCCTGTCACATACTCACGTCTGTCTTTGCATTACCCTGATGCCTGTAGGCTTTTTTAGTCATTGTTTTGGATACAGCTCATGTAATTGTAACCCATTCACTAACTCTTATGTTGGGTTAATTTTTTTAAGGGGATGAAAATCCTTGTTTACAAAATGGTCCACAACTTCAATTTGTTATATGCTGGTCATATTTTATATTTGTTATATGGACACTTAGCCATTGTGTTTAGCCGATACTTATTTTGGACTAACCGGGTTGAAAATTTATGACAGCTTGCACTTGGAGTGGGTGATTCGCACAACCTGAAGCTGGAACCCATGAACCAAGATCTCTAGCCACTAAGCTATCCCATTATCCCATAGTGATCAGACCATTCAGCTATCCCACTATCCCATAGCAGTTTAGCCATTGAGCTATCCGCCGATCCATACTCCACCATACTGTGTCCAGATCCGGTATATATTTTAATTTCATTAATGTCTTTGTAGTTGGCTGCCCGGGATATATTGATGGAGACATGTGTTATGAGGTCATACAGGAACCCACCACGTTTGAAAGAGCGATCTCCAAATGTAACTCTATTGGCGGTAAGTGGGATTATCGAATATATTCTCTAGCTTTCACTACGCTCCAATAATGATGAGGATTTCACCTGATTCAAACTCTTGTAGCTGAGATTATTGATGTACCAGACCAGCCTACTAATCTCAAGCTGCAGGCTGCATTAGAATATTATAATATGGAGAGTGCCTTCTATATCGGTGCTCAGTATAACGCGAACCTGAATGGAGTTCTCTACTACAGCAAGACGACCGGTTTGACCTATACACCGACATTGATGACGTAAGTAGGCCTATGGCAGTAACAACCATACGAATACATTGATTCACAATCTGCTTGTGTTAGTAAGCTGGCTTCGCTGACTATTGTTTTCACATCATTGAAATGGACTAGAATTGACCTTAGCAACGAAAGAACACATTCTATTTGTGGTCATTGTATTGTGGAGTTGCTTGCCCTTTAATACAAAAGCAAGGCGGGACGAGACGATGAGTTTGAATTCCTTCACCTCTGAACCACTGGACTTTTGTAGCTTTACTGGTGACGTGTGTATTACTGTCAACCTTGCGGGTGATTGGTCCTTCACGCCATGTGATAATGCCACTGGTCTAGTCTGCGCTCGTAGAATCGCAAGTAAGTTAATCTGATGATGAGCCAATTAGATGACGATACAACCAATTTTCTAGACTTTCAGCAAATAGAGACTTACCCGAGTAGCAAAGGTTCATCAAATTCAAAACTACTCAAGTTTTAATAACATGCCTTGTTTAGCTGGACTATGTTGAGAAAAGCTTTGCTTTAGTATTATTAGCATAAAACTATGGTTTCAAGTTACCGTTTGCATTGTAGCATCAGAGAGTTGTGTGCCGTTGGCTTTCCCTTCTACCGTGAAGACTACTCTTTCCATTCCATCTTCTAACCGCCTGTATACCAGGTATCAGATGGTATGTAAAAACAGGGACACTCAGCGACTACCTTCCACTGCTCCGGTTCTCATGACTTGTTACCCAGAAGGCAACTGGGACTATGAACAGGCTTTCCAGGCTGCTAGCTTCCCTGGTTGCGGAGGTAGGAATTCATTTTATGTTATATGGAATTCTTTTTCTACTCGGGTACTTGGATGGTAGGAGCTCATACTCCATTATAGAGCGACCCTCTAACTCAATAAATTTAACTTAGTTTGCACTCCGATACGCGATCGAACCATTCTCAATAATTGCTCAAAACGGCGAGGGAAACAACTAATTTCATTTTCGAATTTACCAGCCCTGGCAGCTTTTTCATCACTATTCAAATAACTGCCTGAAGATTACTCTCCCCGGTATCACTAGCCCATAAAGTGGCTTGACGCGTTAATAATAGAGACGTTATGCAGGAAAGAACGCCTTCAAAATGACTGCGGTTATGAGATTTGGATTCAGTAATGAGAGTTGAGAGCTGTTTTACCCGCTTTAAACATGACCGAGTCATCATACTCAGCTCTAATCGACAGTTAATTCAGAGGTTTTCTTGTGCAATAAACAAACTAGAATGATCGATGCTGTGATAAACATCATATGTGATCCACTGGAACTGTGGAAATATGCACTAGATGGGACTCGTTAGAAGTGGTAATAGCCGATGATAAACGAGCACCTTTCTCATGGAAGAGTTTGACGACTCACTATAAAGCAGACAACCTTTCTGGTTACGTGACCCTAGAGCCCTCGTAACGGTAGTCGGTTTCGAAGTCATTTTCTCATGCACAAGGTCTCCAATAATCTGCCCTAAATATGCCTTTTGGGATTAAGGTTCAGCTACAATAGCTCATACGTGTTGGTCATTCTTCTCAGCGGTTGAGGTTGTTCATACTGTAGCTGGCAGACTTATGGAAAACCTGACATCTATGGCCAATTTGATTTAACCCGAGAGTTGATATTTTGCAGAACCAGCTGGTAACAAACCAGTGAAGGTGTTGGCTCAGTTCCGTATTCCCAGCTCAGGTCTCTGTGCCCCTAAGGGAGAGTATAACATTCTTGTTGCCATCAGACGAGCGCTGATCACGATTAACGGACTCTGGAATGGTTTCTGTCAATCGGATGACTGTTCGGAAATTAACAGTGAGTGACTTCGTTACACCTCAGTGGTAATAGCCACTGATTAGTTGGAAATTTTCAGTTGCCAATTGTAATACAAGGCCTGGTTTAAAAGATTAATGGCTATCATCGACAGCTAGGGTTCTCGGAATCCCTCTCCATTATTTACTTTGAGGTTTCAGGAACTGTGAGGAATTTTCCTTCAGCCTGACCTTAACTATTGATATGCTTTTGACTATAAATGGATGCTGATTAGGTAAAGTTATGTATGGCTACAACTGACTGTGATATCTATCTTGACTGTGACTGTAACTCTGGGAATAAATGTGACTGTGACAACCTTTCATGGAGAAATCGAGGTGCCTTCAGTTATTACTCATGTCATTTTTGATGACAGTTTGCTGTGACGATGCCACGAGTAATTGTGACACAAGTGCTGCCTGCCTTCAGTCGGATCATTATATCCAGGCTACCTGCGATGTGGCCGCTGGAGGAGCCCGTCGTAAGCGGGACACCCTATCTAATAATCTCATCACAATCTTCCTGAGAAATCTCAAGTAAGTGCAGGGCCTGGCTCAGTGAGGCTCTCTCAGGCTCTGTGGGAGCAGCCCAGGCTCTGTGGGGGGGGGGTGGCACTGGTTCTGTGGGATTGCCCCTGGTTCTGTGGGACCATCTCAGAGCAGCTTAGCATCTTTAGGTAGATCGTTTGCTTATGCAAAATGGCGCTACTTCGTTATACTGTAGTTGACTTAGACAGAAATGTTCAGAAAGAAGGGTGATCGCCCCCTGTGTTTTGGCTTCACAACCCAGAGTAACATAACATATATATGCATATATTTGTGAATGATCACTGTATTGTGATGCCACCAGTATGCTGGGAATTATATTTCTTGCTACGCATAACCAGTGTTACATATCATTGGTGTAACTGATGGTTCATTACCATTCCTTCTTAAACTTAGAAATGGTTTAGTAATGAAAGTACCGACCTGAATACTACAACCCGATAATGGAACGCGTTTGGCAGTGTCTTGCCATCACTCATAGCTAATGGTGCACAGCTCAACTCAATGCACGGTTGACCTTTGAGTGAATGAAATAGGTTGGTGGCAGTAAACTGGGTGCAGGCCTTTTGCTCGTATGATAGCCTCATCATTATGGTAAGACCGCCGAGTTAGGCTTTTGTTTTTTCATCTGTTCCAACTTGGCATGTAGTACCTCGAGTGGGTCAGTATCAATGCTCCATCCCAAAGTGAGGCTGCTTTGGGCCAGGGATAAGGTGTGAGGAGCTCATACTCACAGCAGCAGCGGGTGGTGACTGGTATAAATTTTGAACCCGGGTTGGTTGCGATACCGGCGCTCCACCATTAACATAATGAAGGAAACAGACAAATAGCGAGAATAATAAAATGTATCTTTCTCAATCCATAGCGAATTCCTGGTTAGTGGAGGAGAGACTCTCACCCCTCAGCAGATCCTGGAGAGGTTTATAGTGGACGTACAGGAGTTCATTACTGAGGCTAATGCTGACGCTATCAACGTTCCGCCAGATGCTAACCCATTAGATGGACTGTCTCTAACCACAGAGCCTGACTGTCCGGCCGGACAGCAGGCTGATGGAGATATCTGCAGTAAGTAATCACCAAATTATCAGCTGATCACAAGCCAATCATCATCCGAACATCACCCAATCACCAATCACTCATCGAACAAACAGGAATAACTAGCATCTCTCGTCGTTGATTTGTTTTACGGGCATGAGATTCTGCTCAACCAGCCTTTTAATCTCTATACCCTGAACGTGAATTCTCAGCATCAACTTGAAGAGAGAGAATCATATCTAGTTATCTTTTCTCTATTTATTTTTTTGTGATTCTATACACAGGCACTTAGTATACTATGTATCTAACATACCTCCTGTAAGGTCATGACCAACCTTGCTAGCCCACTGTCTCCCTTCTGATTTACAAAGCAGAGTTGGGGGAGACTTTCCATCAGTTTTGTTAAATGTATGGAGTAACACTTGTCACATCTGTATTGTAGTTGACTGTCCAGCCGGCACTAGTGAGCAGGGTGGAGCCTGTGAACTATGCCCTATTGGGGAATATCAGTCTAACACTGGCCAGACGAGCTGTGACACATGTCCCGCTGGACAGACCACCTACTATGCTGGATCTACCTTGGCAGCGCAGTGCTCAGGTAAAGCAAGATGTGTAATACCATTGTCCATTATATCAGTGTCCATGAAATCGCTGTCTGTAATATTTTGTCCGCAACATCTGCAACTATTGACTTGCTCCTGGTTCTACTGTCCAAAATCCCTCTGGTCACAGCTGTAGCAGCCATGCTGACTATAATGTTGCCATCCATGACATCAGCGTCCATTCATGATGACGCTGTTCAAAATACCACTGCATGTAATGTCACTGTCCCAAATACCATTGTCTGTAACACCATCACCCTCCAAGTCAGCTGAAACCATGAAGGCACATGTTATAATTACTGTGGTTTTATTTGACTGCAGATCTGTGCCTTGCTGGTACATTCTTTGATGGTGTTGAGTGTCGTGACTGCGCGCTGGGCTTCTATCAACCTGAAGATGGCCAACTCTCTTGTCTTCCATGTGACCTCGGGTTCAATACTGAACAGACCGCCAGCACCGATCCCAACCAGTGTGTTGGTGAGTGGACCAACGGCGTACCTATTTATTTTGTTATGTGTACCTTTTAAAGTGAGAAATCAATTCTGTGCCCCGATGGATTAGTGAGCACAAGATTTGGACTGGAGGTGTAGTAGCATCTCTTCGTGCTTTCATAGTTTCATTCTCTTTGGATTCGGATGATAGAAGTAACTAATTAGCTGTTAAACAGGACAACCAAAGCTCGGGTAGAACAAAACAAAGGTTGTCCTGTGTGGGGAAGTGCTAGAGAGCCGGGTGCCTGTTCCCTGCTGGGTTAGCAAAGAGAATTTTTGCCCGAGTGGCGAGTGCTCCAATAACTCAGCCACAGCGCTTCCATGCCCATGCCAATGCCCAGGTCATTAACCAAGCCTTATTTGTAGATGCGTGTGATAGTGGATATGAGTTTAGTGCAGCCGAGGATGGATGTGTTCCCTGTGCTATTGGCTTCTTTAGAGATAAACTTATTCACTCAACATGTCAGGTCTGTCCTGATGCTGACTTTATCACCGCTGCCCCAGGAGCTACAGCTGAAGCTGACTGTAACATAGGTGAGTAGACGGCAGCCTTGCTAGAAGGGTAAAGACCTGTGGGTGCTAGCATCCGGTTTATTCTTGCTGTTCGACGTAATGATTTTAGCCCGTACAGCCCGATGCCCAATGAAGCCGTGAATAAATAACATGAAGTTGAATTCAGAGCACTTGTGTCACTTCTGAACACTGAGCCATCAGTATAAATAAGAATCATATCAGTTTTATGAGTCACAATTTTATAGCTGGGGTAAACCGATTCTTTCACTCTCATCAGATTTGAAACATTGTCAAGTAAATCAGGTCCGATCAATAGGCATTTTCGGACAAGCTAACGTTCGTTGCGCGTTGCTCTGACACTAATTTGATGCACCGGCAGCACACAGAACTACCCGAACATACGCGTTGAAGTTTTTCACTCCATCGAGCAAGTCGACAAAGGGATTCGAGGCTAACCCAGTGGAATTTCGCGTTATTTAGTTGCACACGTGAATTTTTGGGTTCGCATGATTTCAGTTTATTTCGCTAACGCATGGGCCATCCAGATTGAAATAAAGATAGAGCCCTATTTTACCCAACCTGTTAGGGCTACGTTAGGTTGTCCGAAAACACCTATAGAATAACCTTCTCTGTATGGGGCATGCCAACAACCCTTTGAGTTGATTTATCTGAGATGAAAATGATATCTTTCTTCTTTAGCCAATGCTCTGCCAGGCCAGTTTAGAGATGAGGGAACTAACACTGCTCAGCCATGTCCACGTGGCCAGTACCAACCTGACAGATGGCAGACCTCCTGCATCTCCTGTGGAGAAAATTACACAAGTCCTGCCACTAATGGCAATGTGGGGACGATCCTTCAGACTGAATGCCAGTGTGAGTAAGGTCCCATCTAAGCTATCAGGGTCAGAAAGCAAGTGTGAGAGAGCTCAGCTCTCACTGCATGTTAAAGGTAGTTCCGTGGCCTTCGAAGTGATCCAGGAGCATTTATAGCGCATTAAAGATAAAGTCTCACCAATGTCAATTTTCAGCACGCGCCTTATCGCTTATATGAGCTGATAGAGCATACTCGGTTACCTAGAATAGGCTCAGGCTGAGGCGAGCCGAGTGACGTCCCGACCGTGATGACTACAAATGACATAAGTAGTAGCTTTCATATAAGTTTGCATCATTAAAAAATGATCCACTTTCACTAAGTTTATCATTCTAGAAGTTTTCCTTCATGTCACTGGTTTAGAT
>Ga0224511_10002566_pt1 | contig 12364 bp, 5 predicted proteins | sample SF_May12_sed_USG_2_FD_169988 | JGI IMG/M metagenome (GOLD analysis project Ga0224511, IMG submission 169988) | Sediment microbial communities from San Francisco Bay, California, United States - SF_May12_sed_USGS_8_1 | ecosystem: Environmental > Aquatic > Marine > Sediment | place: USA... | reverse complement strand
ATTTCCGACAAAAGTATTACATTTTATACTCTAAGGTTGACAGAAGTGTCTCGGTGGGCCTTGTTTATTTTTTGTTTTGTATAATTATATTGTTATAATGACCACAATGTTTTAATTTCCTTTAAGAAATCATTTAACTCATTTAAAAAGTGTTCTTTTAGCTAGAATCTCAGTCGCAGAAAATCACACTTTCATTTTAATGTGAATGTTATTTGTTATATTTTTAATTTTATTATTTAACACATATTTGCTTTGTGTAGCATATATCATGGATGTGTTTCTTTCATAATTGATGCAAAACAACGATTAGTACGCATATGTTATAAATAAAAATATATTCATGTGAAATGTAAATTTGTATTTAAATGACTATAGTTGGACAGTTTTTAGCGTGAACAAATAAATAATTTTACAGTGAACAATATTTTCATTTATATTTAAAAACTTAAAATACGCCACAAAGCGCTCCTCAATCTTCAAGGCTGTTGCTAATTGAAGCTTCTGTAAGCGTACGGCATCAATGATGGCTTTGGTATTATTAATTCCGCACATTCGTCGCTTTTGAGAAGAAATTACGTTAAACTGCAGCCTTGCCCTTATCAAAACAACATGCATGTTGAAGTGTCTTGATAGAAAGCGGGCACTTTGCTTAATTGATACTAGGAAGGTTTTGAGAACTGTTTTTATGCATGCTTTCTTCAGTTCATTAAAATATAATAGCAAAAGAAAATGTGTTGTGCCATTACGATATAGCAACATTAATGTTAATAGTATCGCCCAAAAAGGAAAACTTCAACAGTAGGATGACAAAAGTATAATAGAGAATGGTTATAATTTGCAACTTATTTACCCCCTAATACATTCAATACACTCACATAATTTGGTCATTAAACGGATATATATTTTTCTATAAACATGTGGCCTGCAGATGTATCATTAAGTTTGTGAACACAAAAAGTCAAAACAGAAAAAATAGCTTTATTTTGATCGGTGAATAATGCCATTTATATAATGACATTTATATAACAGAGTATTCATAATTACCTTCGCCAAAACACCATGAACGTGTTTTTCAGGGACTTATGTTGCATTAAGTAGGAATAACAGACAAGAGTAGTACCATAAAGGTAATACAAGAAACCATAATCTGCAACTAAAACCAGCTAATATCTGTTACATGTCAGTTATGTGCAAAATTACGTGGCATTAATGCCAATCTTTATGTGTTAAGCTAAATAAAGTTCATTTATACTACGTGAGCAACCATACGAAGGTTTTAAAAGCATATGCACGTTTACGGTTTTATTTGCAGTGTATAATATCAATTGAAGATATGTTCAAAGAAACTGTTGTTAACAATGTAGACATGTCAAGTTTAATGGTACCATGACAAAATGGCCCGTACAAAACAGACACACAGAACAACACAAAAACACGTAGAACACCACGGCGCAAAAGACATTCAAAAATATATGTTTGTGTTTTTCGGATGTTGATATAACCGGACAACTATATACTGTACAATGTTTGCTTAAAAGACGAGAAACACAACGATATCCCACATCGGTATACCTTGCTTTTGTCCACATCAGACACTCCAACAGGCATAGACCACAAATGGTTCCGACTGAATTGAAAAGTTGTATATAATAATAATAATAATAATAATAATAATAATAATAATAATAATAAAAATAATAATGATGATGATGATGATGATGATGATGTTGATGATGATGATGTTGCCTTCCATAACAAAAACTTAACAACAACAAAAGATTAACAAGTTATCAATTTAAACATAGAATATTATACATACCACCAAGACATTTACACAAATATAATTAATTAACAAGTAGTCAAACAACCTTGACAGACACTCATAATTGATATTGTAACCGGTAAAAAAAGAAAAAAGCAAAGTAATGTATTTATAGCGTATGTGCAATGTAAACGAAATGCATAAGTATGAAATGGCAGGTCGTTTTGATTATTCAAACAATATTTTACTTACAATTTTGTTTTATTGTTGAAAGCTGTTATGTTATGCGACTCGGCAGATTTTTGCTGCAACGATATATACTGAAGTTGTGTACAATTTTTAAAACGGCTCGTTTATAATTCCGTAGAGCTGAACTAGATAATACAAGTGGTTACGATATGCAATATTTGTCTCAATTCTTGATTCTTACCATTAGCAATAAATTGACCGCAGCGACCCATTATTTAACCATAACGACGTTCTTTTGTTCAAAACATACATTGAGCATGACGACCAGTAAACTAAATAATAACTTATTTTTTGTCAATAACGACATCGTCAGTGTAAATAATGAAGATGTGTCCACATTATTAATGCTTGTTATGCTTCTCTTTGAAAAATTCACTTGATATATTTATTATTTTGTTCGACTTGTTGATTCAATACTTGTTTTGTGATAAGCATGCACTTGCTTGAACGCGATACAGATTGTTGTTGATGCAGCTTTTGTTGTTGCTGTTGTTTTTGTAGTTGTTGTCGATTTATAACTGTGAATACAAAAATCTATCAACAGACATGTATGGGGCAGATATGTCGTTCCATATTCATGATTGTTTTACACCAGTGTGATGATGTTTTATAATGCTTTACATATTATAAATTAGTAAACCCCGCAAATAATTATATATCTGTAGAAGCCATTATACGCGGGGTTGACTCAGCTGTAGCCTGTTTCGGATTTTTTATGTAAATCATACCACAAATTGCAGACTGCTAAAGGCCGGGACCCGGGACTCATTTCGCGACTGGTTACACATATCGATATCTGGGTTAACTTCTCAGCTTATTTTGATATTAAATAATTTCGCTAAGGAATATTAATATATGTATTGTTTTTGTTGTTGTTTTAAACGTTACTGTTTATATTAGTGAGTTAAAAATGTATCGTGAATAAGTACATGTTATCGGTATCCAGAGTTAAATAACTCTTTTAATACTAGAATAGTTAAAATTACTTAATTAGGTGTGCAGTTCCTGAGTTTTGATGTACAAGGCAATGCAATATTGTAAATAATTGTTATACCAGAAACGGATTATGATAGTTGCTGGTAAAAACATCGACGATTAGTTAAATATCCCCATTTACCATAACGACCGCAGTTAAGTTCCTTAAAACTGGATTTCCTACGACAAGGGGTATTTTGCTTGCAATCCGTATTGTTGGATGCGACATTTTTCACAGATTCCGAATCCTCTTTATTATATTTTACTTGGAAGACGCTTGGAATCGAATCTGCATTTTCCGATCTAATGCAAATATTTTGTTGCAATGCTGACGTTTCATTTATCTCGACAGCCTCCTGATTTGTGTTTTCTAGACGCAATTGGGTAAATTGATGGGTACCACATATTGTTGTGAACGCTAATATTAATGCACTTCGTTGAGTTATTATTTTGGAAAATGTTGTTTGTAATATAATGTAATGTTATATTATATTATCAATGTGATATTTCAGTACACATTATCGATGGTGAAAACGTTAACATTTTTAGTATTCGCTGTCAGGAAATTAAATGTTTTCTTCAAAGTGATAATTCTATAAGCTTTAGGATTTTGTATTCATGTTGTTATTGTGAAGTTTACCTTGTTTTAGAAAATATTATGTTTATTGTTTCTGTCGTTTATTTCAATTCTACCATTGAAATTAAAGACATTTTTTAAACAAAATACAATAGAACGTATTAAATAATGCATTAATAATCTAACGCATGTTGCATTACTTATACATGTTTATGTATATTATAAATAGTAGTCAAGCACTTATTTCAGAACGACGGACTGCGTTGATAAAAAACATACTTAGACGCTTAGCGTTTGATACATTTAAAATGGTTGACCATATAAAACTGATGATAGGGAAAACCCTCAGGAAGCATCGCCTGCACGAGAAAACAGCAGCCTCGGTTTTATTGAAGCTGTTCATCAGTAGTAATGAATGATGCCACACCACTGACGCCCCCTAGCGCATAAGCGAAACTGCATTTTCAAATGTAAACAACATACATGTACACTCTATGATCCAAGAGGACCAGAAAAATATGACTACACAATGATGTAGTACGGGGCGAATTATTACAGCCGCCTCAACGGCACTAAACACCAGCTATAGTAAGTAATATTAAACTGATGAAAGGGAAAAACCCCAGGAAGCATAGCCTGCACGAGAAAATAGCAGCCTCGATTTATTGAAGCTGTTCATCATTAGTAATGAATGATGCCACATCACTTACGCCCCCTAGCGCATGAGCGAAACTCTATCTTCAAATGTAAACAGCATACATGTACAACCCATGATCACTGGGGACCAAAAAAATATGACTACATATACATACTATTGGAACACACGACGAGGCCACGTCTTGCATACACTGCGATCATCATTAACGGCCACCAGTCAATGCATCTAAAATGTTGCCATGACTTTAAAGTTAAACATTAAATCTCTTTCAATTAGTCATACGTGAGAAGTCACAAGAAATAGTATTCTGCAATTGGAAATTCTTAGCATACAAATGCAATTATAGCTGTGACAGATGGAATAACCAGACATACATGTTGTTGTGAGCGTGTCATACTTCATGTCAACAGTCAACATGTCCAGCACAATCATATTTACCTTGTACATACATGTACATAATACATAATCATAAAGGATTAAAGGTTAGATCGGTGTTTAGCAGCGTTGCGTTGTTTTCTAACAGTAATTGTTTCACGTACATTTTACTATTTTGTAAAAATAAATTAATACTATTAACGGCTTTTACAAAGGACAACACAAGAGCCCCGAGAGCACTGAGTCCATTGACCTTGTTATCTAGCCAAAGATAATGAGGATTGTAAAAGTTGCCGTTCTCTCTTTTTTCCTTTTTTTTCCAATTGTTGGGCTACAAAAATTGTGTGCTTTCAGTAGCTTAACACGGCCGTCGTCTGGAGCGCCATCTTGGACTGCCAAGTTCGCATAATGCGTTTGCAAACTAGCCGCTTTCAGATACAACAAACATATACAATTACTGCATTGTATAATATGTCTTATTTTATACGCATGACAACCTTCTCCTTAGTCACTTACATAAAAAATCACTGAACTTGTATTAAAAACTACAATGGAGGGGCATTTACAATATTAGTGTTACACTTCCGTCATATTATAAATGTTAGTGTAAAAACAAACTATTTACAAAGCTACTCCATTGATTAACCGAAGACAAACCGACACGCTAAAACCAGCTAATGATTGTGACAGTGGTCTATTACTTACCCATCGGTCTTTTACCGAGGGAATTCAGACGTTAATGAATACAACATATGAAGCTGGTGAACTTCGGTAATGTGCGCCAGCGACTTATGTTTATTTGTCATACCAATTCCAAATGTGGCTATCGTGTGTTTTACAACGAATAAATAGAACATTTGCAATGCAAACCACAAAAATACAATCTAATTTATACAAAAAGTTAAACGTTTTCTTTCATTCGCCCCCACCCTCATTTTGTGTTTGTTTTGTTTAGTTAAAAAGAAAGTTTAATCCTCAATTTAAGACATTTAAAGTGGCAAATCCATGACGCGCGCTAGTGCTTCATAGGTAATTTGCCAGTTTTAACATTGCGTTCAGGATCCTATCAAAGCAACGAGAATTAAATTCAATCCTTATATTTACATTCTTAAAAAAAGAAATGCGCTATATTCAAGTTCAACTTTACACTATAATGGCTTGTTTACGTGAATACAATAACCTTGTCAGCGGGAGAAAAAGATGTACCCACTTCCCTTATAACTCATTCTAATTATTTATTACTCGCTATAAATAGAACTTCCAAGTTAATGAACATTTCTGTAAAAATCACGAATATCAAATTAAAACAGTAATTATAATAGAACATACTCCGAAAACTTCACTGTTTAAAGGTGTGCAACTAATGAATTATGCCGATTGAGTATTGATTTTATTGTGCCGTGCTGCAACAAAGTGTTCAGTGCGGCAAGGTTTTTTATGCATTGTTTACATTACGTTGCAAAATTGAAACAAGTTTGATTGCTTTTCTACAGCTTTTTTACGACCACGCAGGATAAAAGAAAATAATTTTACGTGTTTTAGCTTCAGGTTATGTTTCCAAAGTAAGTTTTTTTTATTTGTGTAGCATTTGCTTAGGAAAACTGTTATTTAAACTTAATGAAATGAAAAAAAATGTAGATGTAAAACAGAAGGCTGGTTTCCGTTGGTTCTGTGTCTAGAAATCAATGGGGTTTTTTCATTTGCAAAATAGAAATTTACTTGGCGACACATGTGAGAATCTACTTTATAAGTTAGGTCAAGTTTTTGTTTTTAAATAATAAAATGTTCACAATGTAGAATGTAATGAAATGTCTACGCCAGTGATGAGACATTGCCTTCAGAGGCTCCTAAACGCAATCGTTTACCTTATCAAAATGCTTGTTGAATGTAAATATTTTTAATGAACTTTAAACAAAATGTATACATGTGTTATTTACTTAATTTATAAAATTGTTAATTGTTTATCACATCAAAATTTGGCATGTGTAAATATGACAGAATCATTATATGTATGTTTCCGTTACACTCTGCCCTATTTCTTTCATTATGTTCACATTAAGAACACATTTCGTCTACCAACCTTAACTGATTAAAGTTTTAAATAATAAAAATAAAATTGTTTTTCATTAGTGCCTTTAATTTTAAAGCATACAAATATATGTATATCTTTCTAATATAAGCGTTGCGAAATAGATCTTAACGTGTCTCTTATAGTACATATTTATACATAATTATTCCATAAAGTATCAAAGCATCTACCGGTATTTTTTAAATTTCATTTATGTTCCCACCATGTTTGCTCTGAACTTGACATTAATCCTGAATTGAATTATTTGTTTGGCTACTAAGTATAGATTTTTATCATGGATGATTTTGTCTTTCATATTATCCCCCAATTTCCAAGATAGACGCGCGGTACTTTCAGTAAAAAGATATAATTAAGAACCTTTCAACACATATAAATATTCATATAAACCATCTCTCTTTACATTAGTACTACATTGTTGTACATTTCAAATCAGTAGCCTGTGTATTTGAATTATGCAACTGTCAAAATCAACAACTCGGGCATGGTTTATTTCGCAATTTAAAATCACATTTTATATAGTATATGAACATTATTTCGAAAAAAGGAACACATCCGCACAGCGAGGTGTTTACCATCAGATATGCGAATTATAAAGACCGCAGCCGGTATACGCTGTTCAACATTTTTGCCAATGATATACTTTAATAAAAAAATGACACGAAATCATTTAATTACAGAATACCAACGCCACGACAGCTTTAAACACATATTAATACCTTTAATTTACAACCAGGGTTGACGAGCCAACACACATTTACCTAACTCGATCGTTTGACATAGAACTATAAAACAAAACAAAAACATTCATGTTGTGTACCCAACCACTATGGGCCAATTGCCCGCCATAGTGTCCATCTAATGTTTGCCCGACAGGAGCTTAAACATTTTGTGGAGCGTAACCCCTTAACTGTTAACTAGAGCCGTTAACTTTCGTGTCCGCATATACACTTGAAAAAATAGATTGTATTTGCTGATGTCATTTCTACACTATACATGCTAGAACAATGGAAGGTTCTACGAGTATTTGTCGGAATAAGAAAATGCGCACCTGTGTATAATGACGCATATTGAGTACACAATATTATAGTAAGTGCCCCTAATTGATACAAAATATCATTAAAATAGTCGCACAGAAATAGACAAATTTTGCGCAATTGTACGTAATACATGTTTGTTGTTTATATTTGAAAATGGAGTACCGCTCATGCGCTAGGGGGCGTCAGTGATGTGGCATCATTCATTGTTACTGATGAACAGCTTCAATAAAACCGAGGATATGCTTCCTGGGGGCTTTCCCTTTCGTCAGTTTAAATGTAAATATTACAATGTACAAAATTGCCGACATACTGGTGCACACAAGTACGACTTAATACAAATATTGTGTACAAATTGGTCTTGTAGTATGTCTATTTAGAAGACAATGCGCGCCACCATACATACTTTACGTACATTTTCATGAAGACGCAGCTTCATTTAGTATGGTAATCAACCAACTCTCGAGTAATAATGTATCATATGCATATCCAATAAATAAATGTTACCGACACAGTTTTCCCAAGAAACGGCTATTCAGACACTCCGGTCTTGATTCATTGATATTTCTGATGAATTTAGTCCTATTGGCTTTACGGAAGTGCCGCGAGGATTTAAGCATTAAGCACACAAAGCCGGTGTGTTTCATTTATGAGGAAGACATCGGCTTAAGAAAACTTAACAGATGAAAGGGGAACAAGTTTCAAATGCATCTTTTATATTTTGACCAAATTTGGCCTCCACGTATGGCCACCATTATTGCGGTATCAAGATTTTTTGCGTGGGACACTCCGCCTTATTAAGGAACCAACTAATCTGTTAAAAAGAGAAAGCCCTCATAAAGTTCATCCTGCATGGGGAAAATAGCAGCCTCGGTGTAATTGATGCTGTTCAGCAATGCCACATCACTGACACCCCTTAGCGCATAAGTAGATCACTATTGTCAGCTGTAAACAACAATCCATGATCCTAGAAAAACATTAAAAATAATAAACCATGGATGCAGTGATACATTCTTTTTAGTGAATAAAAACGGCGTTCCATTTGACAAACACATTATTGTAGACAGCGCACTGGAACTAAATGTGTATTCTAATGCTGAAAGCTAACTACATATACAATTATTAATCTGCTTAAGCGGATGAGAATATATTTATGTACATAATTATATTACTCAACATTTGCTAAGGATCACTTTCTCATATTTAAATAGTTTGATAATATTCTAATACTAAACGATAAGGTTTGCGTTTTGTGTTAATATTGTGTATTTCCAACACAGCAGTACACCTCATTATCGATTTTTTATCTATGGTGCTGTTGATTTGCACGCGAAATGTGATAACCTCGAAAATAGGGGTGTTTTGCGACCTTACCCTTTTGAACATGATTTAGCTTTACACTTGAAACACCATTCCTCTTTTGGAAAGTTGTATGAAATGGCGAATAATTGTTTGAGAAAACGATTGGGCATTGAACATTGAGTAGGGGAGTTGGAATGTCTGACGAAGAAGCGTTCTAACGTCACGCTGCACGTCATCCTGACATGTCAAATGGTATAGTAGCAATATTATGGAATCGCTTTCAGACGCAGGGAAATGTTGTTTATAGACATGGGGCGAGTCGTCAAAGGACTACCACGAACCCAGACGACCGTTTGAGTGTGCTTCAATCATGACGTCACCGCTTTATGAATGTCAGACCCTCCAAAAAGAGGTCCAGATGGCTACATGAGTTGGGTTTTCTACCTTAACGATTTGGAACCGTCTCCATGATGGTGACATTTGGGCTAGACAAACTGCAAATCTCATTCCAATGACGCATAACCACACCCAGACACATCTACAACAGGCCAGAGACCACGTAAATGGATCTTAAACGCCTGAACTTCAGTACTTTTTACTGATTATCGAGTAGTCGGTGTTGACTTTACAGACATGCCTGTCCGGGTGTGGATATCGCCAAATAAACGTGTTTCACCATTCTGCGTAGATATTCATGAACGGTTTGGTTTGGCTGGGCTGTGGCTTGGGAAGAGGTCAGCATACAAGTAAAGACCATTCTGCACAATGTCGACAACATAACTCAGACAGCAAAGTGATACCTTTCATTGGTCGATCTCTACACGCGGATGTGGTTGTGTGTCATTGGAACACAGTTGGCAACATCGTGGATACGTTTTAGAATGGTGTATGCAGAAAACCGAACCCCTTTTGAAATTTGGAGCTCAATTTGGGCAGTTGCGACATTCATTAAGCGGTGGTGTTACGCCTAAAGCACTACAAAAAGGCCGTCTGTGTTCGTGGTAGCCCTCTGACGACCTGCCCCATGTTTATAAACAACATTCTCCTGCGTTTGAAAGTGATGACACATTCTTGCTACAACGCTCTGTGAGACGCCAATATGACGTGCAAAGTGACGTTAGGACGCAGCTGATTTAAGCAGTCAAATATTCCTTCTCATTGTTTTCCTAAATGCTGTCTCAAATTACATTTTACCATTCCGTACAATGTTCCAAGAGAGAGATTGTGTTTAAGGTGTATGGCTTAATAATGTAAAAAAATCAAGTCGCAAAATACACCCATTTTCGTGCTTATCACTTTTCGTTTGCAATTAAACAACACTATATAGAAAAAATTGATAATGCTGTGTACAGCTGTGTGGGAAATACACACTTTGAACAATAACATCTAATTTGGTTGTTTAGTGTACCAATATAATCAATATATTTTAACATAAAAATGATCCTTAGCAAATTTTGAGTAGTATATGTACTTTCCGATGAATTAACATTATAGTAACATAAACGATTTGCAACATTATGGAATGCTTAATCGGTCACAGTCGAGTTAAATCAGTTTGTTATTTAACGCCGTTAATATTTACAAAGTTAACGCTTTAACGAAGAAACGAACTAAGCTACCACTTAAAGTGGATTAATAATGACGACATTTTTTTTGTATATTTTCATTTAGATAACGACCTGGTGTGTTAAATGTTAATTTCTATTTAGACAGATGGCAGCAACAACATTAACCAACCCGATACTTGCGTGTTTTCGCTCATTGACGTTCCATGCATGCCAACGACGAATTTGTTTGTTTCAAATATCGTGAAAAGGATTTCCGGACATTAAGGAGTCTATCTTTTTCCGAGTTGTCCTTCATTGTACATAATTGTTTTGTTGTAGTCTTCAAAAGAGCGAGTATAGAAATAGCTATTAAAAATGCATCACGCAACTTTATGTCTGAACAGTCCTGGTCAATGCCTCAAATTTGACATATTTTAGAATTTTAGCAACGCATCATTACCAAACTCATTCAGTGTTTCGTGTCAAATATGTGTTTGTATAAATCCATATTCAGATGCATTCCTGTTTTATACGAATACATCCTCCACATCAAGTTTCTATTTAATGTCGTCATAAATCATCATATGACATCTCGTGCAGAGAAATTAGTGCACATTTAATAGGATTGCACGTCGAATATCACAAATGTACATGTAATAGAATAATTGCCCAGAATGTTTATGATCTCGTATTTACACACGTAACGTACTTATCAGGCATAGGCAACTTCAAACATGACTGTTCGTTTTCCACCGTGCACTATTTCTTATTCAAATACTGAATTTTATCGCGTTCTTGGGTTGCTATAACTTTGCTAAATCTTTTATTTATTCTAAACAAAAAGCATCATAATTTATTTCACTCGAATCTTAATTGTGCATTATATGTGTGTTTATCAAACTACCATTCGAACTTTTTGGCTTAATACTTAAGAACCTTCCAAACAAAATTCCATTTTAGTCGCCATGAAACATCCTATGCTAGTGCATGAAATAACATTTTTAGTACTCACCAAATGGAAAAAAGTATCGGGGAAATAGCATAAATATTACAAGAAACTAAATCCTGCGGAAGAGACAAAAATAAATAAATACCAATTGCAAAATGGTAAAACTTCGTTTTATAACATGTCCTGTTCAATGTTTAAATATAATTATAAGTGCCGTGTAAGCACATCTGCGTTGGTGGTTTTATATTTGTTTTACAGAAAAGCACAGACGAAACGTTGTTGACGTCTAGATGATAGTAACCGAGATAAGTTTTGACTATCTTATATCACTGTGCGTTTGTTGTTCATACCAAACAATATGTACTAAATGTATTCAATTACATATTGGAAGTCGCACGCCTGTAAATTAAGGCATCTATCTAAATACTACTTACATAAATCAGAACTGAACTATAATACTATACGACATGTTTACGTTACATATCAATATCCGTTACTTCAGTAATATCTGTTATATAAAATTTCATATACTGAACTTTACCATGTGTCAAATACCTCATTATATCCCCAGCTTTGGGAATAAATTCTTGCATCTTGAGGCTTAATTTACTACTAGATAAGACGACTAATGGACAGTGAACGGAATTGCTAACAAGATTCCTTTTAAAAATTGTATTAGGACTAGCTCTTATACACATAAACACCAATTAGTTAGAAACAGTCAAACTACACTAACTATAATAGTACATGGTAGCTCATAGTGTTCTTAAATAAGTTGGCAAACATGAAGCTAATTAAAATACAATATTATATGCGAGTTTATAACTTGTTGTTGATTTTAAACCTA
>Ga0224511_10002565_pt1 | contig 12365 bp, 5 predicted proteins | sample SF_May12_sed_USG_2_FD_169988 | JGI IMG/M metagenome (GOLD analysis project Ga0224511, IMG submission 169988) | Sediment microbial communities from San Francisco Bay, California, United States - SF_May12_sed_USGS_8_1 | ecosystem: Environmental > Aquatic > Marine > Sediment | place: USA... | reverse complement strand
AAAACTACTTTTTGAGCACATTGTCATCAGTATGTGTGTATGGCCTTCAGGTAAGCCCGTAATTAGAGACGTGAGTGTTTTTCGTCACACAGATATGCTAAGGCACGAGAATTCCCTGATCAAACGAAAAGTCGAATGAGATTAAACTGTAATGCTGAAACCCCCACCCCTTGCGTCCTTTCTTTATTTTAAGCCTGAATACTGCGTTTGTTCCGGCTTCACGCCATACTATAATAGAAACTTCATTTAAGTTGTTTTAATATGATATAAAAATAGTTTGTTTCATGCACTGGCAAATGCACCCTTAGAAACTTAGATTTTTTCCAAATGATGTGATCATATAATTTAAGTCTTATTAATTTCATTTATACGCACAAGCGAAGCGGGCGCGCGTCAAAATGGTTAATTTTTTATACCTTTTATGCTCTCTTTTCGTATTTCATGGTGAAAATTGCATGTTTTATTTCATTGTCAAATTGCAAGTTTTGATACTGAATACTACAAGCCAAAATGGGATGGGGGCACCCTCACCAACTTGATAGACAACTACATAACACACATGTACATATACATGTACATAGGTAAAAATTATATTTACTTTTAAGACCAAAACACATATATTGCTCTTCTTCTTCTTCAGATTTAAAGAAATCATTGCCATTTCATGAAATAATGGTTGTCACAAATCGTAAATAAATTGAATACACATAAAATCCTATCTTTTCAATGTTAGACTGTTTAGAGGCATTGAGTGTGTTATGCTTGAATTAACACACGTTCACGTTTTGTTTCGCAACTCACATTTTGCTAACGACTTCAACTTCAACGTGAATTAGCCGGTGCGCGTTGAGGTTGAGGTTTACGTCGATTTCGCAACCTCCCTATTTATAGACTACCATCGCAAACCTGTTCTCGTCCTGTTTTTGTCAGGTTTGTAGAATATCATGATCGGCAATCGGTGATGTCAGCCTTTCGAGAAAAACGGAAACGGGGCGAACTTCCGGTAAGAGTGGGCGAGGACCTTTCTAGCCGCATCGCTCGTGCGCGACGCGGACAGTATCCACTTCTGTGTGAAAGCATCAAGGGCGGCAAGAAAGCATACTTTCAACATGACAAACTCGTTGTTGACGGCATGCGCTAAGTTTATGACGTCACCAAGAAAGCGCCAATACGTGATGAAAAATGGGACAACGGGCAAGGCCCAAAGTATAAGTCCAAAAGTGAAATATTATCTTTTTGTTCTTATAATATTCAAGGTTTACGTACATTTATTGACAATGTAATACTTAACATTCTTTCTTTGATCATATTTTCAATTTATATTAAACATTTGTTATGTAAATTTGATGTTGTTGCATTATATGAGACGTGGCAGACTTTCAGTGGTCAATTTAACGACTTTCAGTGGTGAATATAACGATTTTCTACAGGGTTACACTACCTTTGACAATGTGAGACCATTTAAAGATGCTATGCATGTATCTTTTAGGTCAAAATTGTTTACTTCTTACATTTTAACCATATTTAAGCAGTGAAACCTACTCCCGTAAAATATGAGAAACTGCCAAATGTAGTTTTTCATGCATGTAAAAAAATGTCTCGCCCGCAAATTCGGATTTGTTTATTTACGTTTCGATCCAGTGCGTCTAAACAGTTAAATAGCTAGTTAACAATCGATACTCTCAGTTGACTCGGTGGAGCAGTGATAACGCATCGGCTTTGGGTGCAAGAGGTCCCCGGTTCAATTCCCGTCTCTGGCAAGGGCTTTTATGTTTAATTTTCTGTTTTGTTGTTGTTGTGTTTTTACATTTTGTTCATAAACACACTATTTGTCACAAAATTTTGCATATCCTTTTGCAATGTTAATTTATTTAGTATACTTAACATTTTGCAAAATTTGTGACTGATTATAAGGGTATAAAGATACAGACCTAGCATCTTTAAACTGGGATACGGGCGGAGGTCTGGAGGGGTTACAGTTTTTGTTAATAGTACTTAAACAGAGAACGGATCAGTCACACGTATTTAAGATCAGTTTAAAGATTGTGTATTTTTGTATGTTAAGAAATAATTGTTATCACTGCAAAATGATGTCTTTCTTTATTATTGCTATATAAATCACAAAAATAACATTGGATTTTCCTGATATGTCTCTTATAGTGGCAGGCGACCTTTACGCCCGAGTAAAGGACTTGTGTGGTTTTATCCCAGATGATATAGACTATGTATACAATTGTAATACAGAGTATTATAACGAGAGGGACTCGTTACATATGCCAAGGAAAAACAATGACACTGTAGTTAACACGTTTGGTCATTCTTTGATAGAATTATGTTGTACACATGATATGCGTATACGTACGCTTATTTAACGACAAAGATGGAATTTAAACATGTAACAATAGTAAAAGTTTAGTTGATTATGTGCTAGACTCTATTGATTTTTTAATGTTTTAGGAATTTTGGTGTTTGTGATCATGACTTTCCAGATCATTGCCCATTGTATTTCAATGTAAAATGTAACGTTGTAAATGAAAAATGGTAATATAATAGTGTAGATATACGGAACTATGTTAAGTACAAATGGATGCCTGAGAAATCTGACGACTTTTGTGCAACATTTTATAGGCTGTTTGATAGATTTATGATGTCAGTTAACACAGGTGATATGGTTGCATCAATAACAATTTTTTGTCTCTTTTAAATGATGCCGGGAAGTCAATGAAAGTTAAAAACTCACACAGACGTTCAATGTCTTCATGAGAACATCAAGCAGAGTAGTGAAATACAAACTGCGCGGCAGCAAAACGCGAACAGTATAGTTTTTAAGTTAATTTCGACGAACAAATAAGGCGGAGGACTTAAACAGCTATAGAACTAGTCGAAATATATTTAGAATATATGCAATCGTACACAATGCACGTATGAAGAAAAGTTGCGACACGAGAGTCGTAAAAATCCAAATGATTTATGATATAAAATTAAAAACAATAAAATAGTGCATAAGAAAACAAAACTAAGCCTATATATAAACCGAAATAGATGGAATACTTCGGAGATCTCTTCACGGAAAAAACGATGGTGATATATCTACGCAAAACGCTTATGCTTTCGCCATGTTATCGCGAAATGAGGACGCAGAGGAGCTTGATGACATTATTACGGAAGATGAAGCGCGTAACAGCATCAATACATTACGTAAGAATTGCCCACCGAAAAGGGACGGCATATGTGTTGAAATCTCCAAAGCCGCCGCAACTATTATTGTACCTTTCCTCCCTTAACTATCCAACGACATCAACAATAAAGGCACATTTCCGGCCAGCTGGGGTGAGAGTATAATCGTGCCTTTGTATAAAAGGGATCCAAGTCAGACATTCTGTCACGGTGCCCTTCAACTTGACATATCTACATTGTTTACAACATTCTTTCTTTGAACATCTTTTCAATTTCTTTTTTTTCACATACCTGAGCAGAAGGCGCGGACGTGGATATGTTTTGTATATTGACTTTTATAAAGCATTTAACTCCTGCGTACATGCCAATATCTTCATAATAGAAGTTATAATTTACAGCATCAAACAACATTTTCCACAGTTTGCCTCACCCATTGGATAAACAGTTTAACATGTGAACTTTATGTTTTTTTAGATAAGACGCGGCTATGTCATTTTAAAGATCGCAATTATCATCGCTAACTTTAAATATGGCCAACATAAGAAAGCCGCATTTGAGGTATTGTTTGAAATAGGTGTTGAGAATAATTATATAGCGTTAATTTTTTAACCGTAACAACACATTGAAATCGATAATCAACGTGGGCAAAAGCGAATTCCGCATGCGATTAGAGCCTGACCGTAATCCCGTGATTTGGCAACATTCCCCATAGGCACATCTACTGCTCTTTCGTCACAATCACATGACATTGGAATTTATGGCCCTGGCCTTACCGAACGAACGAACGAAATACCGTCTGAGTGGTATTATTAACCAGTATTACCAGTATATGACTGTTACTTTTTTACTATATAATAAATTTCCTTCTCGAAACCTAGTCAGGAGGGACGAGAATGATGCTATGGTTTAAATAATAACTTCACCATTTTACTCTGCCATGGACCTGTGATGATTTTCACAGGCAGAGGACGTTTGTACTTAGATATATCTCTCTCTTTCACCCATTTCTGTTTAATTTACTTCTTTTTACTTTTCTGTCTTTTTGTTCACATTCTAAGTGGCCTGGTTGGAGAGATTAAATGTATTTGTTCTTTCTTTTTCTTCTCCAAAAAATGTCGAGTAAGTATGAGGTTTGCCATTGCTTAAAACTGGTTGAAAACCCCCAATGGAAGTCGTTGACCGTACCAAGGCGGTAACTCAACATTTCTTGGAGAATTCCTTTAAGAAATTATCAATAATAAAGAAAATAAAAAATAAAAATCTGATAAAACACAAAAATATATTTTCTAATTGTCTGTTGCGTCAAGATGTCGTAAGATTTTTGTGTCGTCCCTTGTGTTAGTTTTTGTACGGGCCATTTTTTCATGGTGCCCTTAAACATGACATATCTACATTGTTTACAAAATTCTTTGTTTGAACATCTCTTAAATTTATATTAACAAGGCTAATTATAACATTTGTTAATGATTTTGTTGATCTGGACTTGACTAGCTGATAGATATGGATAAGTGCCTTGATAACTTGTCTGATAAGGTTTTAGATCATTGTGGGCGTGATTTTTAAGAACTGATTTTCCAATCGTTTGGAGGTTTTTAATTGGGATATTTTTGTTACTTGTTATCTGAATTTTCACGCGGTTTTTGGCTCACCAAAGTTCTAGCCTCCGTGGAGGAAATCGTGTCACAAAATTTTTATAATCCAATGTAAAAAGAAAATTATGTTTTTTTGAATAAGTAGAGGGTAAAAAAAATATGAAAGACAATGGTTATTTCCCATTATCTATGAAACGAATTCGGATATCAAAATTTTGTGACACCGTTCCCTCTATATTGATTTAATGAACAATACAGAGTCTGTTTGAATGGAATTGAAACACAATTGATCGCAAATCAAACGCTTAGGAATGTAAACTTTTTTCTGGTCATACGATGTATCTATGACACGCAAATGCCAATCTTACAAATGACATTTTAAAACGGTACTTTATAGATGTGCATGCTTTAAACATCATTAAAATAATCAGAAGTGCGAAAAATCTATAGTAGCCTTCATAAACATAAACATAAAGAGTTTCCTTAAATACCGTTTCGAGGGCTTGGTGCAAAACTATTGTAACTAACTCATTTTACATAAGAAGTTACAATAGTTTTGCACCAAGCCCTCGGTTTTCAAACAATGATTTTTAGCTCAATACTCACACACAGCAGCTATATTAGCTGAAATACATCATATGTAAAGTATATGTTCAAGTAAGAATATACATAAACAAAGCTATATTAGACAATAATAGGTATTATTAACTCATTCATTGCATGTAACATGCACGCTTTGGTCAAAAATAATTATTGCTTTTATCAATATTTAATATACAAAAACAAGTAAGATCGTAAAAACAAAACAAAACATCATTTTTTTACTCCTGTTTGAACAAATTACAGGTAAGTGATTATATGATTTTTGTTTTAAATATATCAACACAAAAAAGATAAGTTCATTTCAATCAACACAAACACTATAGTTAATGTTAAAATGAATAAAACATATTTACGTATTTAAATGGTTTAAAATGTGATTATTTACTCTCAAGAAATGAGTCAACCTTTAAAGGATGTTGTAATGCTGAACAACTGTTTTTTCATTTCAAGACAGAATACACAAAAACACATATTAATACAAGTGACGGTATGGAGGTATGACGGCCGTCACACTTAGGTGTTAAGCACTAATGAGCATCAAAATATATTTGCGTTTCTTTGCAAATATTGCATAGATTCTACAATATTTACACCTCTATTTCAATTGCATCAATATCCTTTACCGGACGAATGAAGTTCATTGCTCGATGGACACCGTTAGCCTTTCAACGCGCAAAGGTACGGAAAACACTAATGACATCAGGAATTTTATAATGTTGCTATTTTAAGATAGCTTCTAAAAGATGTAAGGTTATTCTTTAGCCTCCCCAAACAAATTTCGTATTTCTCAATACAGACGTCGACTTACATTGATTACTAGTTGTATCTCAGTTTATGTACAGTTTAATAAAAATATGTCTACTTAAAAGTACTTAACCGTGCAAAAAGGGGCACAACCGTCGCAAAACATGATGCAGCTGTTTTGACAGATTCTCAAGACGTTCCTCAGACTTTGTTAAAGAAAATACAGTGCTATATTGTTTATAAGTAATAAGAGTCTTAATAAAAGTGGAGAGGAATTGTTGAATACAGTTAAAACGTAATTGTAGCGTCGACATAACATAATGAAATGGAGTTGTACTCATTTTAAATCGATGAGGCATTAAACCATATCGGAGAAAGAAAAATATTGTCCTAGCATGGTTGTATCTTAAAAATGTTGTTGTTAAAATATTACCATGCGCACAACATTGATTACTGTCCATTCAATCCAATTTCAAATATTAGGCTTGGATTTTGCTATTCAATATTGAAAGCTTTTGTTTATTTTTAACATTTTTGAGGGAAAAAATTGGAAGAGCGCAAATAGTTTTGTAAAACACAACTGTGCTTTATTGAGTATTTAAGAACGGTTTGGTTTTTTTCTTCGTTTATACTAAGAAAAACCTTGATCGTGTTAGAATGTTTTACTGTATTTAACATATTAGACATGTTTACAATATGAAATAAAACTAACATAAAACTAGAACTTTATTCTTTGTCGTAGTATGATTTTTTTGCTTTGCATGAATCGGCGGTCATCTGCGAAAAGAAACAAGGGAAAAGGTTCTGAATTGACATTTTGAAAATATTCAAACAAAGAAGTTTACATATTTTAGAAAAGTAGTGATAAAATGAGGTGTAAATATAAGTAATATATTTCATGTTTGATAAATTCACCGAGTGATGAACGTCATTAGGGCTGGTTAAAGCACGCGTGGAGTCCTTCACATACTTTAACCAGCCCTAATGACGTTCATCACTCGGTGAACTTATCAAACACTAAAACTCCTTAATTGGATATAAAATCTGAATGAACATAACACCTGTATGTAGCCATATGTGTATGCATGCAACATTCACTCGTAATACAATATTCTTATTTCTCACCACATTTTTAACTTGTGTTAGTTTTTGTACGGGCCATTTTGTCAAGGTGCCCTTAAACATGACATATCTACATTGATTACAACATTCTTTGTTTGAACATCTCTTAAATTTATATAATACCCAAACTACTTAGATAGATATGTTAATATCCACTGATTCCTTCAAGTGAGCGAATGGAGAACACAAAGCAGACACATTGATGATAACATCTAAATTTGACTACAAACGTGTTTTTTTATATTCTAAATGCTAGAATTAAGGCTGCCAACAGTAAGCAACCTTATCTTATATTACTTGAGCAGGTTGTGAGAGGAAAACTTCATGATTAGGGTGATAATTCCTCTGCCAGAAGTTCCACTTTCTTTTTGGACTTAAATACCCCCAGTTCTAGACTTTACTTTTCTGCTTGATTTAAATGTCATTTTTAAGGAAACTCTCTTCTACCTTGGATAATTTGATTTGCGACAAGCTTAAAGTATGCCTTTTTCAAAAGAGGTTCATTCTTTATATACGACACGTAGCTAAATCCTGTCAGATGCTTAAGAGACAAAATTTGACATTTGTTTTTTTCAAATTCCGCCCAAACCGGTATTACACGATAAGCCTTTGCTTGCTCATCAAGACCATCACTCTGCATTATTTCAGTTTGAAACTTAACATAATTTTCCTGTTCAAATGTCCTTGTCATGTATGGCAAAACATAGCGATAGTTGTCATACAGGTTGTCTAAGCCAGAAAGACCTGGTGTTCCTGGCGCTATACAGCTGTACAAATCAATTGACACGTGTGGGTCGATTTCATTTGCTAGAATATGCTGAAGATGCTCTGTGTATTCCAAAGCACGTTTTCGATCTTCCTCTGCATGCAGAATAATAAAGTCCTTCTTTGCTGAAATAAAAAGATCAAATTATATTTTCATGTAATTTCCTTGGAAGCATCCAATCAACAAATTTACCCCACAAAAAGAGTTGCTATGAATTTTTAGTTGTGTGTGTGTTTGTGCGTGTGTGTGTGCGTGTGTGTGTGCGTGTGTGCGTGAGTGCGTGTGTGTGTGTGTGTGTGAGAGAGTGTGTGTGTGTGTGTGTGTGTGTTAGAACATGCCACTCATTGTTTGTTTTGAGTAGGGGTACATGTATTTTGAATAAACACATTTGCGAAAAAAGAAGGCACCATGTAAAAGTATGCTAATGTTTTAGTCATTGCATGAATTTCAAAGAATTACATACTATGTCTTGGGCGTTCCAGTTCCGTCTTTTCATCACGTATCAGTCGAGTATCAAACATAGCAGCATTTCTTTCAGCAGCAGCAGCAGCATCAACCTCTAAGGTACTATTGGTTTCCCATTCCTCTGTTTGCAAGTCTTGGCTGGTTCCTTGCCTTGGGCTGTCTTCAAGTGTAATTGACGTTGGTTTAAAGTTGTCTTCATTGTGAAACAACTGTGTTCTAACCATTTCTTCATTTTGTATCTGGCTGGTTGCATCACAAGTAACTTCGTTTTCAGGTGAATTTCGAGGAAGGCTTTCTGCATCTGCATTGTGGAATCCATCAGTGTAAATGATACAAGACCTTTGTCTTGTATTGTCTGATCCTCCACTTTGGTCTACGTCATCACCTGAAACATTTTGCGTACATTAAGGGGTAGGTGCATTTTTGAAGGGGGTATATTGCTTTGCTAATATCGGTTGGTATGTCGATCGGGCCTTCCGAAAACCAAATTGTTTCTGACCATACACTTAAAATCTACATATCACATAGCTTTTATATTTCACATGCTGCTTGATTGTCATAAGGACAAGATTACATGTCGGGTTAACTAGGTCACAGGACAAGGTCACACGGGTCACGTTTGTTAAAAAAGGTTTCCGCTCATTATCTTGAGAACTATTCATCACAGAGCTTTAATAGTTTTGCTTATTTTCTTGAGACCTGTTTATCACAGAGCTGTTGTATTCCACATGCTGCTTGGACTTGGTTAAGACAAGACCTGTTTTGATTTTGGGTTCACTAGGTCAAATGTCAAGGTCACAAGAGCTCTTTTTATAAAAGCACGGAGCTATTATTTTCCACATGCTGATTGATTTTGGTGAAGACATTGGCCCATTTAATTTTGGATTCATGTTGCATGATCACAGATCTTTCATAGTTTAAGTTCTTATTGGTCATAGTGAGGACAAGGCCCCTATTTATTTTGTGTTTACTCGGTCAAAAGGTAAGTTCACAAAGCTCACCTTTATAAAACAAGAACATTGTCACAGAATGTGACTAATGCCCCTGACTGCAGGAATGACAACGGATTAGAAACACAGTGTGTTAAAACTGCGTGATTTAAAATTTGTTTCTTAGGGGATTACATAAAAAATGGCAGTTGCCTTCTACATTAAGGTAGTCTCATTGTAATGGAATTCGAGGATTACACATTTGTATTTTTATCAAAATATAAACGAGATTTTTCTCATTAAAATGTGATATATATCATGATTTTACTTTTCAACCAAGGAAACATTATTTTTAAAATGCAAGTTACCTTTATCTGCTTAAATTAAATTAAAGGAAAACAATTTAACACCTTATTACCTCCCTTTAATATGAACAAAATACAAATTTATAATCTCGTTTATCAAATTAAATAAGCAAAACTGTGAAAATCGGTGTGGTGGATCATCTCTTAATGGAAAAAAATAAAATAAAGTATATTTAACTTCTACCTAGCTGCAAATCTGTGCATCCATTAAGAAAAGACTACCCTAATTAAAACCTTATTCCATAGCTACAAAAAAGGAACTAATTTCTGATAATGCCTACAGAAAAACAGATACAATACGTATAGACATGCCTATTTGAGGGTGTAGGTCCAACAGAATACAGTAGCTACACCAAGCTAGATGACTTTAAGCAGTGTGTGAATTTGTTAAAACTGATAGTTTACATTGTGCAAGGCAGTATTTTTTTTATCTTAGATATCTTGCTTAAATTTTTACTCGGTAGAAGCAGTAGTGTACTAATCTTTTATAACAGTCTTTCCTGAAGGCTTCACCTGCGATTTGTATTATATATTTCTCTTTGAACATCTCTTCAATTTATATTGTATTATAAGGCCTTAATAAGTTACTGCCATATTTTTACTCGTCATTGTGCCTTCTATTTCGTTTTCGTTCTAAGTAATTTACTGGGCTAATTATTAATAACTGTAATTATAGTATACTTTATGTATTCAAGTAAAGTTGTTGATACGGTTCCATTTTCAACACACACCTCTTTTTACATCATTAATTAATCTCTTTGTTTAAACAAGAGGGCCCTTCTGGGTCGCTCACCTGAGAAAAAAGTCAAAGGTCAAAGTGGAGCCATGCACAGAGGACCATTTATGTTGTCCACCAAATATTGGTAGAGGACCTCTAGATGATGTTATACATCAAATTTGAAAGCTCTGGGCTTTGTTGTTTTAGACAAGAAGATTTTTGGAAATTGCGTTTTGAAAACATAATATTTAACTTGGTCCTGTACCGGTTGTAAGAACAGATGTAGAATTTGTTGGTCCAGTGCCAGTTGTCCGGCTTGGTCCAGTGCCTGTGGTCTGGCTTGGTCCTGTGATTGTTGTCCGGCTTGGTCCAGTACCGGTGGTTTGGCTTGGTCCTGTGATTGTTGTCCGGCTTGGTCCTGTGGCTGTGGTAGCACCTGGAGTGGACATTGTTGGTCCGGTACCTGTCGTAAAGGCTGATGTTGAAACAGTTGTTCCTGGTACATGTACCGTTGTCTGGCTTGGCTCAATGAGTGCGGTTACTGTTGTTGCAGTTGTGCTTATAGCTGGTGTTAACACTCCCTCTGAAATAAAATGGCAAATGTTTACACAAAGCATTATCATACTGATGCTCGAATTATAAAGAATAAAACAATAAATCATGTATTCTATTCTATCTAAAATGCTAAGATTTGCGATATGGGTTGATTTATTTAGGTGTGGTTCTTGCAAAACATATAAGATACAAATTCATATTTTTTCAAACAATCAATATGCCAAACGGAAGTGTTACAAAGACGTGAAAAATAGTATGCAATTTATAGTTCAAATTCACCTGCAGAGCTCTTCAATATACAAACATCTAACACTAACTGTATATATATAAAGTTAAAAAATTCAAATAAAACACCCTATCTTTTTATTTTAACATATTTTGTGTAAGAATATTAAAAAGAAAAACCAATTTGTTATTGTTTAAGTCACCATAGCACGGTTTGGGCATTAGCATGGAAAAATCTAAACTATCCCTAAAAGTCTAAATAACCGTGTAATAGAGCATAAACAAAAGGTATCATGTGCTTGTTTTGAAGAAAAGTTTGCACAAACCAGGACATTTTCCCATACACCATTTAATATGAGGGAAATTAGTTTTATCTACGGACACAAAATGGATTTACCTCATATTACATATATGTTTTATCTTTTAAAATATGAAGTCAATTTTTTATTTACTGTCAGCCATTTAACATTACATTTCTCTGCTAAGACTCTTACCTAAATCATATTTTAAGATGAGTATGTTTCAACCCAATTTTCTGTGCTCTAGCTCCTTTAAGAACACTAAATAGCCCTTTCAAGGCAGCAGCCCTGCCATTTTCAAAATAACACCTGATTGTGCAAGAATGACTACCATAGCAACAATAGAATGCGGAGAAGCAAAAAACCATGAGTAATCCCTATACATTATAAATCAGAAATGGAGTAAAGTATATAAAGTAGGCCCTATATATATATCTATCTTCTACATTAATTGAAACTGTATTCCATAGCTAACAATCTATAACTTAGTTTTGAGCAGTGAAACAATGGCAAATATACCAATTCTTTTGTAAATTCTTTAATATTCCTTACCTAAGAACACTCTAAGGTATCTTAAACTTATCCTTCTTTTATTTTAATTAAGCTTTAATTTCTAAAATAAACTACTTACACATTTTTCAGCCTTATTATTGATTTATGAAGGAGTAAGGACGGCCAACTTGTTTGTTATTGTTTTCATACCGCCTGTGGTTCCTGAAGGCTTTCTTTTTTCCAATTGAAACAAGGTGCGCTTTATTACGTCATAGAACTTCAGCGTTCTGCCTTTTTCTTATTATCGCGTGAT
>Ga0224511_10002564_pt1 | contig 12366 bp, 7 predicted proteins | sample SF_May12_sed_USG_2_FD_169988 | JGI IMG/M metagenome (GOLD analysis project Ga0224511, IMG submission 169988) | Sediment microbial communities from San Francisco Bay, California, United States - SF_May12_sed_USGS_8_1 | ecosystem: Environmental > Aquatic > Marine > Sediment | place: USA... | reverse complement strand
TCAAAATATGTATTTACTATTCAGACTTGTATGTATATTCTAAGCAATATGAGTAATAAGTGTAAATTTAAAAACATCATGGCGGCCATTTTGAATTGACCTTTTGAAGGTCAAGGTCTCATGATACCGCCATGGAAGAGCAAGTAATTGAATCAGCATACCTGAAATATGTTAAAATACATGACTACCAGCTTGTACTAAAAATGTCTTTTGACTCATAACGGAGGGATTTTTGAGAAAGCCAGTCTAGCCTTTTAGTTAAATTTCTATATTACTATGTATAACACTTGAACCCTCGGGTCAAGGTCATCTGTGACCCTTGTGACATAATATTTATAATCCTTAAGATGGACTATACTACAATGTTATATACCAAGAATCGGGACTTTTGGCATTCTACTTTCAAAGAAACAAATATTTTACTTTTGTAGATCAGAAGATCTTATATAAATGGCGGCCATTTTGAAATCCAAGATGGCCGCACCATACTTTGAATATTTTTTCACATAATTTAAGCAAGTTATCTTTCTACATGTTAAAAAACTTTGATTTATGTTAATATAATTAAAACTTATACATGTTTTCCTAAGGATGAAGGCTCTAGGTGTTAGTAACTAATATCGACGGCGGCCATTTTGATTTGACATTTTGAAGGTCAAGGACTCAAAGTACAGGCGTGGTAGGGCAAAAAATGGAATCAGCATACCTCAAATATGTAAAAATGCATGACTACCTGCTTGTACTAAAAAATGCCGTTAGACTCATAACGGAGGGCCTTTTGAGAAAATCAGTCTAGTCTATACTACACCAGTAAAAACATGTTTAGTTATTTCTGTGAATCTTTCCTAAAATAAAAAGAGTAAGTACTAAGTGTGGAAAAATCCCAAAAGGAAACGTCATTTTTGCTTCTGCCTTTCATTATACATCAAGCAAAGATTGTAAATAATCGAACAGTATGCAAACATATGCTCTTTTAAATGTAGACAAGTACTGTAAAATATTTCTCCGAGCGAAGCAACTGCCAATCAAAGGAATGAATGAATACACACAATAAACGCTTTTTTTCCTATAGAAAATTAAGAGCAAAGGTAAATATAACACAGTAACCGGTTTTGCTGAACATAACATAGATGCCAAACTTTCGTTACTTTACATGAAATAAATAATAGAGATAAGTATTCATTACGCACTTACACGACTACTGTGTAAATATCGACAAGCTTCTGTTTATTGTATGTAAAATTACTACATGTATCTCTGCAAAAGTTTTTATCAGATGCGTGTTTAACAATATAAAAAGCGTAAATATGTTTACAATGTACCATGCTTAATTTAAAGATGTAAATGATTTGTAACTACCACTATTTTAGTAAACTTATATTGTAATAATAGTTGTTTTCATTTCAGTTTGGCCCATTGTTATTGTTATAATTTAACAAAATCATGTCGGTGACACAACATAGTAACAATATTCAAGTCTACAAAATTAATCAAGCAAAACTTCTCTTCAATAAAAACGTTACATCAGAAATGAGTTGAATATGGCAAATTAATAGAAAAAAATATTTATCATTTATTCTAAATGATACATGTATTATATAATAATACATGGCATACATTGTACTTCGATTTTACGAAATATGTAAAATCCAATATGTATTGATATTTTATTATTATGTTTGTGACATACATGCATTCAGTTTCCATTTTAATACGTCTGCGGTGATAATACATATTATTGTGTGCAAGATCGCCATATTCTATAGAAAAATATAAGTACTGTATACATTTGTCATCAATATGATTTATTTCTACATAAACTGAACGACATCGATCATATTCTACACTACAACACACAAGGCATCTACAATATGAAAATCTAAACCGTGTTGTTATTATAATATGTAGTGTCATTTGTTTGACAGGATATGTTTATCGCATTGTGGTAAAAACTGCCGATATAGCCAGGTGGAAAGGCGAGGGGACGGATGGAGAAGTTTATATTGACATCCATGGGTCGAAAGAAAGCAGTGGCAGGCTAGTGTTACGTGGCGGCTTCGAGGAGGGTCAACTTGACATAAACGACGAAAACAACAAATTGATCAAGAATTTAGGGGAGGTAGTATTGCCGTATTTGAATTTGGAAGCGTTTACTTATCGATAATGTGCAATTATACCTTCACTATTGAAATGTTTAGGGTCATATTTTAACCATTTGTCTAGCGTTCGGCGGTCGGTCCTCATATACATGTATATGTACCAAGTTGTGGAGTAACTTAAGTGTAAATGCTTAAGACAAATTGATATTACTCTTATTAGTAATCCACAAATTATATAACCATCCCCAATTTATCATAGCCATGTTGTGTCTGTCTATGATATTCAACTTTACAAGATTGTGAAGCAAACACTTCCACCTTGTTAATAATATTAGCTTACAATTTAACATATATAATCTACGTGCAGTGTAATTGCACAATACTTCATGCACTACAGATTCCAGCGCCCTTAATCATAGCCATATTGCTTAATATCATTGTGTAGCTATATCTTTGCTGGCCCTTTTGAATCATGGGTTGCATATTATTTACATTCAAAAGCAGAGTTTTGCTCATGCGCAAGAGCGTCTTTGGTGGGGCATCTTTCATTACCACCGACAAACAGCTTTAATAAAACCGAGGCTTCTATTTTCTTCATGCATGCTATGCTTCCTGACTTCCCTTTTTCTGAGATTAATTTACATGTGTTATGTGATTGGCTTAAACTTTATGTGATGGGCTTAAACTTTACACTTGTAATCTACATCATGTTCAGATAAATTTTGATCCTACATTTTGACTTGGCTGCTATTCAAGCGACAGAGATGTGTGTGGGGTGGGGGATTAGTAATATTTTGCCAAATTTTAGATCATAGTAACAGCTTTTAAAAATCTCACGAATTTCTGGAAATTGTCATAATATGCACCGTTCCGCAAAATTTTAAACTTCGCCCAATGCGGTAGATTTGCTTTGATCTTGTGAAGGCTTGTGGAGGGGTCTTTTTGTGTTTTCTAGGTCAGATTGTCACCTGACAATATAAACCTAATTTACTGGATTAAAATTGACAGTGTACTGTTATGAATGATCATGATTGACAGTTGCAGAACGGTCCATTGCTTGTTGTTTGATTTCATTAAAATATAAGCTATTCACATGTTTTAGATTCATTCAATTACTCTTGGAGTAAAACGAATGCGTCAGTTTGATGGTTGGATACCAGAATATGTGACAGTTGAAGACGTCAGCGCAGGACGGATGTATAAATTCAGACATAATGATTTAGAGATAGACGACACGTCTGTAAATTTGTGGCCAATGCGTAAGTTTTATAGACAACATATAGAATATCGAGGGCTTAGCACAAAGCTATTGTTAATGTAACTACATCATTTTTTATAACAAGTTTTGCACCAATCACTCAGATTCACTCTATATATCTAGCATCATAAACGCTTTGTACAAATACGACTATTCTGGTCAAATCAATAAAAATACAAATGAAGGCCGTTTTATTTACATCTGTTGATCAGACATTGCCATTGTCAAAGTTTTACTAGCTTTACTATTTTATTTCATTCACAGTGGATGGTTAAGTCAATGAAATAATTTTTACTATTTGTTATGCAAATGTATGTCGTCGTTTTGTCCCTCCGTCTGTCTCCCCGTCCGTCCGTCCGACCACATCTTTTTAAATCGGAGTTATGTCCCGGGCAAAGTTCAAAGTGTAGAAATAAACTAAGGGTAACAACTCCAAAATTAGGCAATGCAGAGGTACGGTACTAGTTAATGCCTATTGTTCATTTTTGCACGCTGAACTTTATACGGGAAATAACTCTAAAACTACAAGAAGCATCAATTTCGGAGTTATTGCTCTTTGTTCATTTTTACACTTCGATCTTTGTCTAGGTTACTGCCACTGACAGTATGACATTTACCTGACACTTCACATAATATATTTATGCCGAATTTGGTAAACACTTTATAGTCAAATTACTTTTCTGAGTCAAAACCTATTCGGGAGCGTCCCCCGGTTCGACCGGCTCTTGTTTAGATTATTGTTTAGGATATGTAGTAGAAATGTGGCCTGTTCTCTAAACATACGCTCGTATTACACAATGTATGGCAGTGTTAAAAAAGAAAACGCAATTCAAAATTGATTATTAGACGTAATTTGAAGTCCGTCATAAATACCGACACCATAGTTGTTGTTGATTCAACCTTTAATTTGAGTTAACAATGCGCATATTTGTAATGAACTATTGGCATATTAATGACTTTTAATATGGTGCAAAGTTGTGTCTATGTGGTTAATGCTAATGCCTTGATTAAGCGATATTTAAATCCCACTTTTCCATTGGAGTGGACGACCGGGTTGTTGGTTCTTTAAACCGCATTTTTGGAATAACTTTAAATAATTTACAGCAATATAATTATGCGAGTGAAAAATATGCAAGTGTAAAAACCTGATATACTATCAGTGTATTTTTTCTTCATTTATTGTATAATATATAAATAGTTGTTTAATTAATGTTCCTTAGTATAATATAAGTTATTGTGTATATATTGTATTTGCGTATTATAATTTTGTAGGAGATTGCCCTCTTCCACCTAATGTTAAATTTAGCAACCAGTGGTTTTTCATAGACGATCGTATAACCATTCATGACGAAAATTGTCCTCGTGGTTACGTTTCGAGCAGCAAAGATGCTATTACTTGTTTGGGTAGTGGTCAGTGGTCGAAAAGTATTTAATGTGTAAAAGGTACGTACACTTGTTTTTGCCATTGGTGTTTTCTTTTCATATCTTGTTTAGAACCATATCCAAAACTTACGTAACAAAACACCAACTTGTTATAATGTCAAGGTACACGTACCATAACGTACCCTGTCGTATTGTCTACGAAGCAACTTTATACAGGAATTAATGTTGAAAATGCTGACGTACAGACATCCTTTTTATTACCAAGATTACAATGAAGTTTCCAAAATGAAAGATGGAATGGAGAAATCATGTACCCTGTTATCGATTACTTTATTACAGAGGATAAAATCCGTTACCGATTTCTCATTTCGACAACACTGGGTGAACGAAAGCAAATAACAATATCGATGATAGACAGAAATGTAAATATCAGTTTCACAATCGATAGCATATTCAACAAAGACAATCCTCGAGATGTAACCGTCAGCCTGCCCAATATTGGAAAAGTAAGACTTGTATTGTTAATGATATACATAATACCCCCTCCCGGACAAATCCCCTCCCGTAGTTTTGCCAGCTCGGACTTATCCCTTTCTGTCGCCATATGTGTTACGAAAAAATACTTATATGCTTGTTTTACGAAAAATCAAACTCTAAATCAAGTATTTTTTAATTATTTACGTTAACTGAACTCTCATACTAACACTGCCATCGTCTGATACAAAACGTGATAATCATGTTTTGACATTACGTCAATAATAGATGCAATTTTTTCGTTTGGGAATGCTCAGACATGCATCTGTCTTTTTAGCTCACCTGAGGACATTGTCCTCAAGGTAAGCGTTTGTGATGGCCCACTGTCTGTCGTCCATAGTCCGTGCGTGCGTCCGTGTGTCCGTCAACAATTTCTTTAAACACGTTCTCCTCTGAAATACTCTTTGGATTTTGACCATACTTCACAGGAATGATCCCAGTGTGGTTCCCTACCAAAGTTGTTTAAGCTGTTTCAGTTGGTTGCTTCAGTAGGTCACGGGGTCAACAATAGGTTTTCAAAATGCAATTTTCAAACATCCTGTCTGAAACTACAAGGCCCAGAGCTTTCATGTTTGGTATATACCATCATCTATAGGTCCTCTACTTAAGTTGTTCAAATTGTACCTTTGGGGTCAAAATTTTACATTGAATTATTTAAAGAAAACTTCTTATCTTAAACCGCTAATGGGAATTTGTCCAAACTCACCATGAAGGTCCTTGGGCGGTTCCCTACCGAAATTGTTGAAATTGGTCTGAGTGGTTGCTAGAAAGAATGTTCAAATTATGCTCCAAGTATAACAGGGGTCCTGCATTGGGGCACATCTAATTAATATAGAATAATAAAGGGAAATCTTCTCGTAAAAATCTACTAGAGCCTTGATATTTGGTGTACATAATTAGTTGTCTTCTGTAAATGCAGACATAACTGTGACCTTTGAACTTTTCCTCATGTGAGCGACCCAGGGTATTTGGACCCTCTTATTAATTTAACTAATGTATAAATCAGTGATATTTTTTCGTTTCAAAAGTATGTGATAAACAAGTGCACATCTTTGAAAACAATAAGCGGTTTCGAAAAACAATGGGCTTTAAAAACAACACAATTTGATATGTGGACAGAGGTGGCAGTTGACTTCGTCAACGGTATAGGAGGGGGGGGTAAACCTCATAAAAAATGCTGAATGCTGACCGATTTTAGTATAACATAACGTACTGTGAGCATGTTTGGGTCATATTATTATTAAGAATTGTTTTTGAAGAAACAGATCCGCCGGGTGCGCACCCCCACTGGATCCGCCAGTTATTCAACCACAATACATAAACCTTAGTATGCGGGCAGTACTTGACGCAGTTACCCATACAGTCCTATTTATTTAATGTGTCTTAAGAATTCGATAAATAATTCTCAGACTTCTGCTTTGCTGAAGTTGGGGATGTGTTGCTGCTTTTTTCATCATCTTTTCTGTGGCACTTAATCATGATATTTGTGTTTCGCTAGAAAACAATTAAACATGCAATTATTTGTTAAGCTGGCCCACGAGGCATACGTTTGCAGAGAAATATGTTGTTTATAACATATATGACACATGTACAATGTACAGACGGGAGGGGGTATGTCCTGGGTGGCAAAAATGACGTGAGGGATTTTGTCCGTTTGGACATGAATATCACTTTCTTAAAGGGATGTATAAAAAAGTATAATTTGAGTTAGATAATGATGATTACTTTTAAAAAAACCATCAGATGTTATTTAAAATGCCTACAGTTATTTTAAAACACTGTTTTCTAAAGCATCTTTAAAGTTCATAGTATTTAGATATATTGATTTTTATTGTAGGATTATTATAAAAGGAATGGTGTTAGACGATTTGTCAAAATGTTATTTGTTTTGATATATTTTATGTGTTGTCCCTTCTTAGTGTACAATGCATGTGTTCGGTTGCTCAAATTGGCAAATATATCGTGTCCTGTTAACCGGAAAGTTGTCAAAAACATCAATGCGATGGTATATAGTTCAATTTTAAATCAATGCATTTGCCGTGTGTTCTATTTTCAGATTCAGCACATTCAGATATATGACCAAAAGGATCAATATAGCGTTTGGTGGGCGTTTGAAAGAATATCTATTTTTGTGTATCATAGTAAGGAAACAGACGTTTACATATTCACCAACCATATAGGCACACAATATCATTCAGGAAGTGTGAAAAGATATGTCCCACAAGGTATTTCTTACTTTAATGATAATCTTCTATTGTATTTATATTTGTTAAAGTCTATTGTAAGAAAAACAACAACAACAAAAACAGTAACAATAATAATACTAACAATAACAACAACAATAAATATTGCGTTGAAACTAAAACACGATAAACTCCCTATTTTGCTTAAATACATTTTATCGCAAATAAAACTCTCACACATTTTTTCTGTTTCCGTATAGTTTCGTGTACGTTTCATAGTCGTGCGAATCTTACCCTTAAGGATAGGGGGAAATGGGGCGTGAAATGGGTCAAACGTGAAGAGGAGTGTATGATGAAGTGCCTTATGGACAATGCGTGTCAAATGATCTTTTATTTATTTGGTGGACATCAGACTGCGTGGCATGAATGTTACACAATACCTGAACTACTAGACCAAAGTCATTTTCAAGAAATGAAACCATACCAGAACTATAGGTTTATCGCATATCGTCCCAAGACATGCTTCCCTCGTCCTTAAATTTTGTAATATTCATTACAACAACATGACGAGGCGCGCCAACTTACCCTCCCCACGGCTTGTGAATTTCTGGTGAACACTATTTAAACATGAATCGTGCAAGACGTTTTACGTAAATGTTCAACTTGTCAAACTGCTTATGCCGTTTCACTCTACTTTTGCACAGGATCGTTCCGAGGTGGTAAGGGAGATTATCCGATAAGTGGAGGAACATATCGCAAGTCAAACACTATTGAAGATTGTATGTTACTGTGTATTAAATATCCTTTGTGCAAGCAAATACTTTTTAAAGACACTCATAGCATATGTTTCACATTTATGCATGTAGTGTCTTACGAAAGTAAAAGTGGCACAGCGGGATGGAATACAAACCTATATCAAAAGATGTAATATCATAGGTTTAATGTTCTATTACCACAAGTGTGTAACAATGATTGACCTGAGAGACTGGATGAGCATAAATGCAACAAAAACACGTTTGCTATTTTATTTATCAGGCTTTATTTTATTATGTGTAGGTTTAGTTGGCATTACACTAATTCAATATAAAAGATATTGTTAATGGTATGTCAGGAAAAACATATTTTGTTTGTATATATTGTCATATATGTATATTAAAACTGGTCCCATGCCTTAAACAATAAATTTCATCTTGTGTGATCAAATAACATAGTAGGCATATTGTGCGAACATTATTTTAACCAAATTGTATTGTGTTATATGACATTAAATGTTTGCTTGCAAATACAAATGCCTTCTTATGTTTATCAGCCAATGGAATAAAGTGCGTCCGTTCGTTTATCAAATTTTGCCTAACCTCATTATTTTATAAACTTAACGAGTCATATTAAAATTGCCATATTATTTAATGTTTATCAGTTAATGACAACAGACCTAGTACTTAAAAGTTATAATCGAAGTTACTTGGGCGAAAATTACCGAAGGCTTCTGAACTAGATTGATCCCACGAACTGTTCTGCACATTTTGCCGTTTCCGACAGTGATTAACTCTTATAATGACGTTCAGATAACCGGTTATTGCGTTTGTATGAGAAGTGTTTCCTACCTAAGCGTTATCAGATTCCATTGCACGAATACATGTAGTGACGATGACGTAAGTCTTTGCTTTAATTACTGCATTAATACGTGACCTAGCTGGATTTTCAACTCACGACCATTATGAATCCTATTTCATATATGAACCAATTAAATGCTCCCAGTTTCATTTCAAATTAATACATTCAGAAACCGGTAAATGCAAGTCATGTTTGTATCGTAGATAATAAATGACAAGAGCCTAGATAAGGACGATGAAGGCAAACCACGGCCAGGCCATGTCCTTACAGTGTCGGAAATTGAGTTGTAATTTGCGATATAAAATGAACACCGATGTCATACCACGACGGTTAACTTCTGGTAATCCAGCAGCGTGTTTGGGCCAACATTACATTTTTCAGCACGCATCCGACAATTTTATTAGTAATATAAATTTGTTTTATAGTATAAATTTAACAACATATAATAAAGAGCAACATACAAAAAGCCTACACTAAAATGAAAACGGAATTGTCAACGCCATTCCACAATACTGACCTAGACAACAAACGGTGATCTTAACAGTTTTAGAGTTAACGTTTATATTAACACAATCTTTGTTCGACATAATTAAATGATACGGTTCATTAGGTTGTATAAAGGTAACACATGATAGGTTTTGTCTTTGGTCTTCAATGAAAGGTAGATTCGTGACAACAACAATAGCGTATCACTCAACCAGACAGCGGGGAATCCCAGTTTGCAATATATTTAAATGTGAGCGTGTTCACAATGCTGTGTAAAATATTTATAACATCCACAATTAAAACAATATTCTTCAAAACAAATGGAACATGTATTTATTTTAAAGTATGGACCCATACAATCAACAAGAGAGTTGAAGAGTATACCGATCTTAATCCGTTTGAAAAGGTTGAATAAAATAAAACAGTGATCAACGTTACTAATTAAAGTATCTCTACAAACACATTGTCAAACGACACATGTTTAAATGAGTGCGAAACTAGGCTTCCATACTGCACATTTTCAATATTGTTAGGTGTTGCATAATGCAGTGTTAAGTAACTTTGTTTTCATAGCTTTGTACTCATGTTTGTCTGTCATATGTGTGACAAAATTGTTAACTGGTCGTGTTGAGATTGCCAGTTGAATTTTCTTAATGGGTACCAATATACAAATAACCTCTGGTTGGATTATTGTTCCAATAATGTCAACATTGTATGTTGTATATACTAACTATATGTAAGAAGCAACATGTAACGTTATTGACTGATACTGTGGGACAGGAAAACAATACGAAATATTAAGGACTACAACTTCCAAAGACAAGCTACCTACTACAACATTAATGTACTATTATCTGCTAAATAAACGATTTCCCGAGTGTGGTATTAATTTTGCATTATTTTTGCTTCGGAAATGCGTCATAATGTACACAACAGAAACAAGAAGCAATAAGAAAACTGTAGATAGGGTGTTCTAAATGTTTTAGACATGTAATTCTTATTTTCTGTCTAGCTTAATTTACACTATATAAAAGTGTTACAAATGTTATTGAGGATAAAAAACGGTATCTTGGAAAATAAACTGTTAACATAACAGGCCCTTCAATTTGTCTTTATTTATTTCTTTGTAGTACGGGTAATATTATAACTCCCTTGAAAAGCAGATGTTGTGTATAGGTATAATTGAAGGTCCGTGGTTTTGATGGGCAGCATTGTGAACACGCTCCAAGGGGACACACGGTCCTCGAGTCCAAGGTTTTCAGGTCTACTGGCAGAGCTACACGGCAAGCCCTAGCGCTCCAAACTGACACTTCGTCCTCGAGTCCAAGGTCTTTAGGTCTACCAAGAGAGCTACTAGGCAAGCCCTCACTTTAAGGTGACACTTCTTTCTCGAGTCAAATGTCTTCAGGTCTACCGACCTCGGGCTTCGTGCAGCAAGGCGGTGACGGGCTTGCTGCACTACGCCCTCGGGATGGATTTTCCCATCCACACCAGGAACACATGAAAGATACTTAAAATCTTATATATTGGCTAGGATTTACGAAATGTTGATATGAAGTGTACTGGAGTGTCTGTTTCCTCTTGAAAAGACATACACAACAGAAATAGATATGTCTGAACAAAGATAAGCAATTATATCTTCATGGTTCGTTTCCAATAATTACAAAGAGTTTATTAACGCGCATATAGACAACATTGGATTATATTTGTTTCAAACGGCACCCGCCTGCTTTAAGATATTGCCTGAACGATGTCTCGTTGTCCTGAATGACCCTATACACGTCGTAGTAGTGCCCTACACATTGAATTATTATGTGAACCTTTACGGGCATATGCTTAAATGTATAAATATGATTTGTTATTAAATATTTACTTATATTGCCGTGCGCCCGTATACTATTTTAGTTAGGTACATGCTTGAGCGTTCTTGATTATTTCAACCATGCAAAACAGAACTTGATGATTTGAAAACAATTTCTAGTACGTATATTTTCTGTTTACGTTATGATTCACGCATTAAATCAGCATGCATCTTTATTAATTATGCTTAGCGAGGTGTTTGGCTTTTATCTGTTTTGGTTTAGCAACTATTTGCCAAAATTATCTTCAAAGAAATCAAACAGGTGGTGTGTGGGTGCGTTTGAACTGCAATGAAGGTTACAATGATTTGTTAATTGTTTTGCTTTTAAGATATCATTCAACATCTGTTATACACAAAACTAATGTTGCCACAAGCTTTCTCACATGCTCATACATTTGATACATAACATTTAGGTAATGTGATTAAACAGAGACTACAATAACAACAACAACAACAACAACAACAACAACAACTACTACTACTACTACTACTACTACTACTACTACTACTACTACTACTACTACTACTACTGCTACTACTACTACTACGACTACTACTGCTACTACAACAACAACTAATACTACTATTACTACTGCTGCTGCTACTACTACAACTACTACTACTACTACTACTACTACTACTACTACTACTACTACTACTACTACTACTACTACTACTACGACTACTACTGCTACTACAACAACAACTAATACTACTATTACTACTGCTGCTGCTACTACTACAACTACTACTACTACTACTACTACTACTACTACTACTACTACTACCTTTTACTACTACTACGACTACTACCTCTACTACGACTACTACTACTACTTCTACTACTACTACTACTTCTACTACTAATACTACTACTACTGCTACTACTACTACTACTACTACTACTTCTACTACTACTACTACTACTACTACTACTACTACTACTAC
>Ga0224511_10002563_pt1 | contig 12366 bp, 3 predicted proteins | sample SF_May12_sed_USG_2_FD_169988 | JGI IMG/M metagenome (GOLD analysis project Ga0224511, IMG submission 169988) | Sediment microbial communities from San Francisco Bay, California, United States - SF_May12_sed_USGS_8_1 | ecosystem: Environmental > Aquatic > Marine > Sediment | place: USA... | reverse complement strand
TTGTTAACTTTAAAAGCACCATATAAAAAAGCATAGCACGAAACACGCAAAAGAACAAGGCATAACAGACATTTGGAATAAAACTTAATATGCAGTTTCTATCTGTTATTTGGTTTCTTTTATTAAGGAGGGTGACACCCCCCTCCCCCCTTGCGTACTGCGTACCGCTCTATTTTAGCATTGCGTACTGCGTACCGCCATTTTTTTGCCTCGCGTACTGCGTACCGTTTAACAACAAAAACAACCATTTTTGGCGTGTCCATTTACATGAAGAAGTTAAAATTACAGTATGTTGTATGCACATGCATGTACAGTAATTCTTGAAAACATTAGCTTTGATGTGTTTGCTTGTAAAATTTCCTAGATTTTGACCTCCCATATAATCCATGTTTTAGTTTATAAATGCTGAAATGACCCCCAAAAAGCGCGAGCGAAGCGAGCGCGCAATTTTTTTAGAGTTATTTGACTTTGTATGTCATGTGTGTTGTGTTTTTTGAAGAAAATTGGACCTTTTTAAAGTAAAAATTGATGTCTGCGTACGATATAACAGAATTTCTGCGTACTGCGTACCGACCCTTTGCGTACTGCGTACCGTTTAAATCCCCCCTGAATACTGCGTACCAAAAGGGGGGGGGGTGTCACCCTCATTAAGCATCGTCCGCTTTTAAAGACAAAAACAATACCTTAAAGTTTAGTGTAAGATGTAGCCTACCATTTAAACCCGACTGTTTTCGCACCTTAAAAAATAATGTCCTATCCTAATTAAGCACGCATTGTGTAAATAATACTAACTCCTTTCATTATTCTTCAATTTCAGTAATGGAAATTCTATATATTTACGACTTTCTTTATATCCATGTAGTCTGGTTCAATTAAAAACCTTTCAACAATAAGATTTACTTTGCTGCAAATTAAGTGCAATGTTAAAGTTAATTTCGAAGCAAATAAAATACAGCTTTATCGAGAAATGTAAATGCTTTTGTGAAGATTTTGTTTAACGATTAATAACATCACATCTAATTATTATTACTACCAAACCTTAAAAAAGTGCTAAGTTATGTTTCGCTTGGAAGTTGCTGGAAATGTAAGTTTCTACAACATTTTATACCGTAGACACAACCTGAAAGTTTATTTTCGAGTTACAGCCGTTTTTTAATTCTCGAGAGTCATATGTGCATTTTGCTTGGTTAAATGACAGAAACAACCGAATACCAGACTTTGAAACTGAGGTTGCTTTTTACCCAATGCAGGCAAAGCTTCCTGTGGGTTCTCCTTTTCCCACATTAATTTGACAAAAAAACACTGAACTATTGCATTGTAACAGACTATATATTCGCATTAAATAAAAATACACGTAATGTCACCCGTATAGAAAGTATCTAAATGAATTATGCAATAAAGCATACGGGCATACATTTGAATCAGTACAATGAAACAGTTTCCTATTTTTTCTTAGAAACCTTATTCCAGTACGAATAAATGTCGACTTCCTTGACCTTGGAACCGGAAGTCTGGTAGGCGCATGCTTCAAGTGTTTCTCCTAATACCTGCCTGAATATCTGATGTTGCACAATCGGTAACAACAAATAACATTATTATCGAATTACCGGTATGTTGCAGACAGAGTTTAATAGTCACCAGAAAAAGGACTACACAAAAACTAAACCAGCTATCACAATTCTAATAGTCAATTTGAAGCTTTGCAAGGGCTGAATATATTTTTGCAAATACGAAACACTCGTCAATATGTTTTTAAATCTAGTAAGTTTGACGTCAAACAAAAAACTACTGAATAATTGTATAAACTACAATCATGTCGACGTCTACATTTAGATCTGTATTATACATGTCCATCGTACATACCATAACGGCATTTGTATCGAAAAGCCAAATATTGTTTCAGGAATATTGTTCTTGTCTATTTATGCGCTTTTTGCATAAGTTAGTCTACAGAATTCTGTTTCTTCTCTATCTAAATGTGGCTTTTGAGTAGTATTTTTGCATACAATTATCGTACAGATCGTGCATAGTCAATTGAATCTATTAAGATTTTCGTTTACGATACGTATCCACGTGCCTCCTTGTTTACAGGAGACGGATGTTCTTTTTCATAATCCCAGATAATACAGGATATTTCTTGCGGAAATACGAAATGCGTAAACTTCTCACTTAGACACCAAATATCAGACGGACAGGTGGTTCATCTCTGCAATCTAGGTGGCATTGCTGAGCAGATGTGTTAAAAGACGAGCTAGAAAAGAGATGTTTATTTTGTGTTTACTTTTTCTTCATCGACTTGGTCTAAATTTTATCACAATGGTCGCCTAAATTTCTTTCACTTTTCTTGTGACGCATAACCGACATGTGTGTTACTAGTACTGGAGGCGCAGTATGGGGGCATTATTAAACAACTACATTATATATACCTTAACAACCTGTCTATGGTTTTATAAACTGACTTCGACAATCATTTTAGCGAGACAAGCTTTTTGAGATTGCTGTTAATTTATTTATGGGTAATATGGAATGTGTTTTATTATAAATGTAAAACGCAAGATTCATGTCGTCTTTTCTTACCGCCGACAGCCTTTGAGTTTTTGCACTCCACCAATGAATGCTGACCTTTAGTTATATGTTTTGTTTAACGTTAACGAGGAAGACGTTGGGCATTTCCCTTAGCATTTCCTATCCGTGTATGGTTCTTAACGAATGCAATTAGATCAGTGTATCATTCTAAAAACATTAGCTAACGTCTTATCAAGTATTATCAATTATTATGTTTGCAATTAGATAATAGCTCCGAAAGGTAGATCTTATGTCGACCATAACTCTCCGGGGACGTCTGGACAATTAGTTGCCTAATAAAACACGGACTATTTGTGTGTCAACTAGGCGTAATTAAACTGCTGCCAATATATTTACGGTGCGTTTTTATTTGATAGGCTACGACAGGGCTTTAAACTTCAAGTTTAGAATTACTTAGCTATTTTTGGCTTTATTGTAATTATATTTGACCTTGCACTTTTAAAATGCACATAGAAAACTAATGTATGACAATTTATAACTTACGCCAAATGTCTATGCTTGGTTTGCACGAGAGGTTCGCAGAGTGCCAGGCTATATAATAAATCGCTTCAATAGTCTAAGACATATTTCAATGCTTTCTGTGGTATTGGGGCCGTATGTTGCATTATGTGAAAAAGCGCATACGTGTTGTTTATTTAAACCTTAAAGGGACTATAGAACATACTTTTATTTTGGAAAGTGTTTATCTAAAACTATAACTTAGACACGCGTATCAGTGAAGAAATGTGACGTTAAATGTCTGACTCTTCAAAATATTATGACAACATATTTAAAAAGAAGACAAATGCAAGAAAACTGAGGTAAATCCTTTTCTGTCCAATAGACAAGAAAATGATTTCCCCTCATATTGAATGGTGTATTGGAAAATGTCCTGGTTTGTGCACAATTTTCTTCATAACTTTCACATGGTACCTAAATTATATTCTTTATCAAACAGTTATTTAGATTGTTTGGGATACTTTAATTTTTTCCCATTTCATTCCCAACTGTGCTCTCGTGGCTTTATTCCAAAACAAATGTTTGAAATAAGACTACTGGAAAATGTGAAAAAAAAATAACTTATTTCTACGTGTGCGTAACATCGGTTGACTAGCAGCTGACCTCCAGAATATACTAGAAAATCAAATATTTCAAAATATCTCTTCAAATACATATAATAGTTGTTAGAAATCAAAATAACGGTTAAAACCTACATATTTTCTGCCATCGGAACATTCCTACTATACACAACGGCTACTGTGTTAGTAACGCAGAGTATTATGCAAACAAAAACGATGTTTTACCAACGATTTTTCAACTGAATTAAGGGGTCAGTAATAAAAGATTTCTCCACTGAACATAACTTGACCAGTATTTACCGTCAATTTTAATATTTTTTCATTTTTTATTTTTTGAGCATCTGGAGGACAGCTGCTTTAAATGTCGCACTCAGAGTGTTAATTACTATTCGTAATTTCATATTAAAACTACCTATTTATAATTGTTATAAAATTGCGCTCTTCATCCAAAGCAAACGTGTTCAAAGAATGTTGTATTTGCGCTCTAGACTGTAATAGCCCAGTAATTATAGAGTTCGAGAGTGTTTGATCTAGCTCAACAAGTAAATGCAATGTATTCTGATTTGTTACTGTTGTAAATAGCGTCGAGATTATTTATTAGTCTGCATTTCATATTGAATCTCTAGCATATGTTTGCTGCAAGTCATACTAATAATAAAAAACAAGCCGAGTAGAATGCGTGTTTTCATTGACTGAAATAGATATACTGAGAATTGGTGTACATTATTTGTCTTTAATTGTTTGGCAAGAAATATACTAATATAGTTTTACTATATTATTCATTTAATTAAATAATGACAACGTCTATGGACCTTTTTGCCTGGAAAAACTACCATCAGTCGTACATTGTTGTCTTCATGTAATAAATGGAACGTAAAAATGTTTCTTAATTTCTAGAATATAGACAGAGTCCAGTTTTCAAAGAAATAAAGAAATGACTTTTAATTACGTAAATTAGACCCGAAAATATGTTGCCACATAATACGAATTTATAATGACAGTTTATAAGTATTTTTTATTACGTATTACTTCTCATTGTTGTGCATACTTGTATTTATACTTAAAATAGTAAATGATAGTGGCCAAAGGCAGTGCAGTGATTAATCAAAATATAAAAACTCGAACACGAGTCTCTTTTACGTAATATATAATTATGTCGTATTTTCCCGGAAAACGTATATTTCTGAGAAAACCGTTTAGAAATAAATGTGCATTCTTTGAAGTTTGTTGTATAAGTTCCTTTCTAGTTCAGTCTTTTTCCATACAACAGGCTTCAAAGGCAGCGTTATTTGATAATAAAACAAAGCAAATCTCCGATATTGGATACAACTTGCCTAGTCAAACACAATGAACTAATGCCTGTCGTTTATACTGATATATGTATGTGCTTAGCAATCACTACAACATTAATTAACACTATTAGTTCAAAGCATAAAACCCCATATGGTTCTGACAGAGCAATTCCTTAATGATACTTGACCCGCGATAATAAACATTTGCTTGGGTCGAGACGAACAGTCGCAAACCTGTCGTGTTTTATATCCGACATTAAAACGGTAAAATGCGATATTTACGAGTATGGGTAATTCTATTAAATAATTATTTTATGTGCCGACAACAACACTTTTATTTCATTGACGATGTTCCCATAAGTGTGTATGATATTAAGATATATTTTTTCGAGCTCTATACATGTTTTTATAAATGACACATGTTCCATATTTAAACACTTCTGAACGATAACGAACGTTCTTGTCAATTTATATGCAAACTTATGTTTATTACCTCTTAAAGAACTCCCAAAACGTAAATTAAACTAAAGGTAAAAGACCTTTTCTGAGGCAGCGATGCCGAAAAAAAACGTATTACGCATAATATTTATACGAAAACAATATTTTGGCTGTACCGTCATTAACATTTGTACATTTAGCATGTGTAGTTTTGATCTCAAGAAAGACTTCGACTGGAGCGTGATTACTTACCGCTTTAGTCTTATGTTGTTGTTTTATACTGGTGTCATCAAATTACCACATCATCATAATAAGACATATGAACAGCTTCAATAAAAACGAGGCTGCTGTTATCTCGTGCAGGCTATGCTTCCTGAGGGCTTTCCCTTTCATCAGTTTAATATGCTAAGTTTTTATACAATGTTGCACATACCCCTTTAAAATTGCGTCATCCTTTCTTTAAAACCAGGACAAAGACTAGCTTTTTACTTATAATACGATTTTTCAAACATCGCTGCTGGATTCCTAATTATTAATTTGAATTGTTAATTTCGTAATCAAATAATCGTTTTTCATGCCTATATTTTTTTTATTTTCTTCTTGCAGATTACATAGTGATAATAAACTGACGAAATGGAATCAGAACACTTCGCTGTGAATTAGTGTCCTACTGACCATTCAATATGGTAAGTTGGTAAAACATCGTTTTTCTTTGCATAATCTACCGCAATAGCCTTTATATATAGTAGAAATATCCCGATGCCAGAATTGTCTGTTTTCAAAGCAAAAAAGTGAAAATATACAGTTTTTTATATTGTATTTCTAACAACTATTTATATATTTGAAGAGATATTTTGACATATTTGTAACTAATGATATTTTTAGTATATTCTGGAGGACAGCTGCTTTAAAGCAACCTAAAGATTTTGGAAAAGAAAAGGTTGTCCCTGATTTGAATTTCTGAACTAATTTGAAGACACATGAATGTACTATAAATTTAAAGGTGTAATAAAATAAGGGTATGCGACTTAAACATTGCACGTATATCAATAAAAGTATTCATGGACTATTTGATCGTATCGTCTTGTTCAATATTTAGAATGTCGATTAGAAATAAACTATTTAATATATTGTATCTGATAATTATCAAAACGGGTATTCAAGTTCAAAACGATTAATTAAAATTATATTCGTACTAAGCTCAAGAATACGCGATCCGTACTACTTGTACTGCCGAAAAATGCAAACCTTGGCCAAAGTTTTTCACCCTCATGATAAAAACTACATTTGTATTTAGTATATACCATATTAATTCGATAGCGACATTTAAGTTTGTCCGCACCAATTATCGTAAGAGTTGTACTGTTTTGCGTTTTCGATGCTGCATGGTTGGTCTGGCCAAATTGCTCGATACTAAAATTTAAAGACAACTATATTTTGTTATGTTTGTTTTTATCCCCAAAGTAAAGATATTGAATGTCATTTTTAAATCGCAACATCGATTTATTCTACTAAAACTGATCAAGTACCGTATTTATTTTACAAATAGGCAAATCATAAAATAAATATATAATGCACATAAACTTGTTTAAATGTCAAACATTTCATCAGACAGCCGTTTTACATGGTTAATTGTTTGTGAATGCACACACGTTGTATATGAGCACATTTATGAACTTAAAAATTATAGTCCATGAAGAAAATAGAAGTACTTATAACATTAAAAAGAGTGAACGCACGCGTATGACTTGACAATGTAGGACATCCAAATTCACAACCGTATAGTTATAAACACTAGCACACACAGTTTATGATGCGACATTTAAACCTTCATTTAGTCATAACTATACATAAATGGATAATGATCGGTCGTTGTTTGATAAAACAGGAAATACAAAATGTAGTGGATACCTTTGAGGATATAGTTATGGTATAGTTATTATTATACGTACAATAAAATTAAGCTTTGTTTTACCTTACAGCATAACTGTTATTCTTCCGTTTAGCCTGATCAAGTTTTATACTACAGTCCTAAATTTAAACAGTGAAAAACTGGTATCTTCTTGAATCTTTTTGAAAGTCAGAATCTGTTTTAAGTATATTAAGTATGTATAGCAATTATGTGTAGAATAAAGTATATGTCGTGACCCAGTAGTTCATACCCTTTAACATTTTTTTTTAATTTTCACCATCGCCTCCGGAAAGTATTTTAGGATCACATTGAATAAGTAAACAGAAAATGTCATTTACCACATAGAATTACAGATGGTAGAGACTACAATAATTGAATTGGTATTACTTTTCTTTTGTAATTACTCTGTTGGATTTTGGTTGTTAAATTTACGCCATTTTCATCACGGGTAAGGTCATTTCATGACAGGCCAGTTAACCTACATTCACCTTTCAGAGGATCTTTACGACCGGCGTGTATAAGGTACCGTGAGCACATCCTGGTAATTAAACACAATTTTAAAAGAAAGTTTTAGTTATAGTTACATTAAAATTATGATGTATATTATACAACCTATATATTTCAGACAATCGCTGTAGTAAGCCGGTCAGATCAGGAGTTTTACTTGTATCAGAAACACACAGACTGTCTCAAGCAGATTATCCAGGAAAATGCAACAGACGGTAAATATTCAGACATTATATTAGCCTTGTTTGTAACTTAGATTTACACATCAACATGCATTAGATCAGGCCAGTCCAGTACCAAGTATTTTATTCAAACTTTAACCTGAATAAAAGGTTGTTATTTGGGCAACTATTTGTTACACGGTGTGAAAAGTAATATTGTAAGATTGTATTTCAATGAGACTTTTTTGTCAAATATGTAAATATAATGCGTGTTTATTTCCTACAACAGGAAGCTGTCCACGGACTTGGGATGGTGTTTTGTGTTGGCCGGCCACCGAACACAACGTCACAGCAACGTCACCATGTCCATTTTACGTCAATGGATTCAATACGTCAGGTACGATAGTTCATCAACATCTTGTTCACGGCAATACACAACTCATTAAAAAAGCATTCTATCATATTGATGGACATAACATGATATGTTTATATTTATTGATTTTTTTACAAACAGGTAATATTTAAATTTAGCCCAAACTTGTAATATTACTACATAGAACTATGACCTGCAGGTATTTATATGCTTTAAACAATATCAAACGAGTTGTATCTGGCTTTCGTTTATGAATCTCAACTTCTCAATGAATGGTAAAATATGTAAAATAAAACTTAAATAGCGAAACTGAATACGTGTGACCAAGTGAAAAGAGGTATTGCGGTCGGCTTTTTCTGCTCCATTAAACGTCATCATTTAATTAATGTTAATATCCGAAAATTGTAACGTCAGCAGTAAAATTTAATTAAAACATAATCATTAATACATTGTATGTTCTACACATTCGTTAAAAAGAGAGTGAGCTTCCCAATAAGGTACCATTTATCTGTTATCAGCGACGGCCTATCGCACCTGTGATGAGGCCGGTAACTGGTACGTCCATCCCCTCCTCAACACGACCTGGACCAACCTGACGTTATGTGCCACAGAGAAATACGATGAAGAATATGAACATGTCCCGGCAATCATTGTTGTATGTCCGCCAACTTTGGTCTCGCTACTCTTTGTAACACTTCATAAGTAATAAGCCAAGCAAATTGCTACACAGCCGTTTTGAAGTGGTACTTTTTGTGAGTATTGCAAACTTCAAAATAGATAGTCACTTCTCCCCAGTTTGTTTAAACTATTATTGTTAAATATTACGAGACAATTAAACATTATCAAGCAAGCAAAAACATTGTAGTAATTACATGTTTTCTGGTTACTATTAAAACAAAACATTTGTGTTTTGTGTAGGCCCACATTCCTCGAATCCGTCTCATGTACAACATTGGGTATGGGATCTCCCTCGCAACACTCATTCTCGCTATCGGCATCATGTGCTACATCAGGTGCGTACATTCACTGGTTTTAAATTGATTAATTTTTTAATCGCTTGATTGATTTACTGATTAAATGAATGCTTTTTTATACATCTGTTTGATAGAATACTGGCAATAAAGAGCAATGTAAAATGATAACACTACAAACACCGTTTAAACTCAGTAGAAAGAGCACCTGTCTGGTTATACAAACCTAGTACAAATGAAACGCGGCCAGCCTTGTACTTTTAGACGGAGGTAAAGTACTAGTATGACAGCTACTAGTAACAGTTATTGACATAAATAGTGTGCACTTGATAGCGTTTAAGCTTAGGTCGGGTAAGTTTTCAGCACACATTTGTAAAAATATTAACTAAAAGCCTTTGCATGCCCGTTTAAGTGCTGAACACGAAGGACCAATGCCGTTTCAAGGTCTTTGTCTGGTTATAGACTAGACTGATTTTCTCAAAAGGCCCTCCGTTATGAGTGTAACGGCATTTTAGTACAAGCAGGTAGTCATGCATTTTTACATATTTGATGTATGCTGAGTCCATTTTTTGCTCTACTAAGGCTGTATTTTGAGTCCTTGACCTTCAAAATGTCAAATCAAAATGGCCGCCGTCGATATTAGTTACTAACACTTCGAGCGTTCATTCTTAAGAAAAAATATTAGAATCTCTCACATACATACCGTGTTTTGTTTCAGACGCCTTCATTGTCCACGTAACACCATCCACATCAACTTGTTCCTGTCCTTCACACTTCGAGCCATCATCTCATTTGTCAAGGAAAACGCTCTAGTCAATGACGTTGGGTTCAGTTTTGACGTCGAAACAGACGCAAACGGCAAGATACACTTCCTCCACGACCGATCTGTAAGGGGGCATAACTGTTTTGCTTTTACTTATGACAAAAGAATTTAGGTTTAAAAAAATTAACCACAGTAAAAGAAGTATCTTAAAAACCCAGAAACAAGTAGTAACTCAAAAATGTATTTGTGCCTAAAAAAGAACCGACAAAATCAAGGACACAAATGCATCAAATAAAGACAACTTAAACAAATAATCTTATTTACATGCTTTGATGTTTACCATTTCCTATACACTGTTTTAACAAGCTTTAAAATCAGCAGAGAAAAAGTAAAATAAAATTGAAGAGATGATAAAGAAAAGTGGACACTAAGTTAAAGCCATATGTTATGACACCAAGACTTGTAATGTACACATAAGCACTAATATATATATATGTATGTACTTAATTTCCACGGCCAGCACTGGGAGTGTAAGCTGTTCTTCTCTGTGTTCAACTACATCCTTGGTGCGAGCTACATGTGGATCTTCACCGAGGGCATCTACCTCCACATGCTCATCACCGTCCCCATGTTCTCAGAAAAGTCGGGCATCAAAAAACTCGTTATGTTTGGTTGGGGTAAGTCCAAAGATATCGATGCATTTGTCGCGATGTTCTCTGAGAAATCGGGCATAAAAACTCATTATGTTTGGTTGGGACAAGTCCTATGCTACCGATACATTTGTTCCCTAAGAAATCGAGCACCAAGAACTTGGTTATGTTTGGTTTAGAGAAGTCGAGGAGTTACATCCTTTTGACGGCATGTTTTTTAACGCTCATACATCCAGAAAAATTGTTATGTTTTGGTTGTACAACGTTAAAAGAGTTGTTTGCACGCACCTAAAATTTTGACCTGTATATATTTTACGGTCAGGCGTTGTAAATTGAAAACAAACAACAATATACACACAACCCACATACTGTTCCAGATCTGTGACTTGGGCAATTTCCTATATCGAGTTTTAAATTGTTGAACAAAACACGGTAGGAAGTGGTTACTTTATATTTAAAATCGTCCAGTTCTCTTTATGGAATATTTCGTTCAATAAAACGTAAGTGTATCTAAAATAGTGCCATTACCCAAACGACAATGAAGCACTTAATGACAAATCTGTAGGCTTTATTTTCCCACGGTGAATGTATGAAATAATTGAAATGTCAGTGACAATCATTGGTGTAATAGTATAAATAGGTTTTATGGACGATTGATCGAACACAACGTTTTTAAACATTCATGATAATTGGTACCTACATAAATGTAAGCAATGAAGGCTCGTATTTACCGGAACCATTCGTTTTGCATCGATAGGAGACTACCGGTGAATGTTAGGACAACATAAGTTTATTGAAGTTCAAGTTTATCCAAGTTATATTTATATCAAGGCATATCATATGTCTATATAAAAAGTAGATATAGCATATAACGATGATAAGCAGAAACACTGCAGATACAGTCGGATATAATTGTATGCCATTGATATTGTTGTATCAGCATGTATGACAAATTCCAATGTCCCTAATTTTCAAGGTCATTGCATGTTTCAGGTGCCCCCGTTGTATTTGTTATCCCGTGGGTTATCGTCCGTGCCACGCTAGAGGACGTTCTGTAAGTTTAAAAATATCGCACATTGATGCAGTACCATTTGTTGTTTAGGTTGATTTATGAGTTTTACGCAATTTTACACTGATATTGTCATATCACGGCGGCCCATTAGCCTTTCACCATTTTCCTGGGTAGCTTCCTTGCCCTGACCTTTACAAGTACTGAGTGCGCATACTCGGGCCAGTAACGTTGACACACATATATTGTTTGTTTGTAGCTCGTTTTAAAATGCCTAGCTACCAATGATTAATAAATATTGCCGACACAACTGTATTGAAATATATAGTGGTTATTTTTGGTTAATATGTCAATTTATTTGTGTATGCATAATTGCTAATTTTCTCTGATTCATATAATGGTCCAAATCTTTATTTGCTTGTCATTTCTGTAACAATAACTTCTTATCATACATTTATTGACTTACTAATTGAATTGCCAATTAATTAGAATTATTAGAGACAATTATTTCTGCGAATATTTACGACATACATGTTGAGCAAAAACCGTGGTGATTTGTATAAATTAGAAATGCAGAACAATATTAGAACTGTTTTTGACAATAATATCCACTAGTACAGATAGTTTCGGAGGTTTGGTTTTAAAG
>Ga0224511_10002562_pt1 | contig 12368 bp, 13 predicted proteins | sample SF_May12_sed_USG_2_FD_169988 | JGI IMG/M metagenome (GOLD analysis project Ga0224511, IMG submission 169988) | Sediment microbial communities from San Francisco Bay, California, United States - SF_May12_sed_USGS_8_1 | ecosystem: Environmental > Aquatic > Marine > Sediment | place: USA... | reverse complement strand
ATATTGGTGGTGTCTCCCGACGGGTTAGTGAGGCCTATACTGTAATCTCCGACATCACATAACACATCATTAAGATACGATGTGTTATCGCATTTTAACTTGTAGCCCGGGGTCTTGGATCCGAAACCACCGCGATCCACCTTACGGCCATCCTTACCGACAGCATATTCATCTTCGTTAACAGGATCTGCGGGTGACGGTAAATCATCCCGAATGGTCCAGTACGTGAGCGCATCCTTGCTGATACGACCCTGATTGGGATCAACAGCATTGCTGCCGTTGACATCCACGAGAGTCACAGTGCCGTTGGCATCCTCATTAAGGTTAACTTTCTTGACGTTGCCCGGCCAAAGCGGTGTATAGGGATCCGGGGCATTGAACATAGCAATGAATATATCGTTTTCCACCTGCGACCGGTTGTAAACGTTTACTGCCACAGATGGGGCAACAAAGGTTGTGCTAACACTCAGAATGCTGCTGAGAATATCTTCGAACTGTGATTCGAAATCGCTGGGATCGCTGATATCAAATGCGCTCTGAATACCTCCGCCGGAACCACTCTGCTGCCATTGATGTTGCTTGAAAGTGGGTCCAGGAGTGAAAATATAAGAGGCCACATTCTGTTGATAACCCGCGCCGGACAAATCCATGCCGTATAACCGGGCAAGAACCGCCGAGTAGCGATCATCGTTATTGTTGGGCAGATTACTGATGCCCATGCCCATGTTGGTGGAATCCACAGCCTTTTGAATTTCGGTATCGGAATCGGCGTCCTGGTTGATGGCGCCGAAAATAAAGTTCAGGGCAAAGATCTGGGCACAGTTGTTCACGATAGGTGTTTTGTAATACCAGTCCCACTTATTGGAACCGGTTTGTTTGTTTTCAAATACGTCGGGATCGGGGGTGTAGGGGTCGTAAACGATATTGCCATTGGTATCTTTCACCACCGAGCCGCTGCTGGTCACTGCTGCCAGAGGCCAGGACATTTCCGGCATACCTTTATAGGTAGTAGCACCGACAGTGGTGACAGGTGCGGTCAGCGCCCCGGTACCGTCTATGGTTTCCGGATAATTTACCGAGTCCGCCGGGTCATTGATGTTGCGTTCAGTGCCATCGTCGCTGTTGGCCCGGTTCAGGTCATCCCAGCCGTTAAAGCCATTCCAGACTTTGTATCCCTTGAGATAACGGTAAAACTCAAACATCATTTCACTGGCTTGATATTTGGGTTCCCGGTCCTTGGAGATGGTCCGTAGCACCTGGGAAAACTCGGCAAAGTTTTCCTGTCCCGCGGTTGAGTTATCTATCAGCTTAAACGGAAATCTAACATAGGCGCCGTTACTGCATCGATCAGCAGCTGCGGGAGGCTTGAGACTGGCCGTTTCATTGGCTGCTGCGGTATTTTCGTTGACACTGGCGGCTTGCGGGCCGGCACAGCTGCCGCCGTGATCATGGGGCAACATAAGGCCGACCTTTATTGCCTTGCCAGTGGCATCAACAATCTGTTCCTTGAGCACTTTGATGAGAGTGCTTCGATAAACGTCTAGTTGGGTGGCGTCTGCCTTGGGATCCGCAATAACATTTCCTGCGGCATCTCTCATGTAACCACCTGCCACCAGCGCATAGCAGTCGCTGGTGCTGTCTGTCGCATCGTAATTCGAGCAACCGGAGGCATTAATGACGCTCGGACGCAAATCCATCGTAAACATCAGCAGGGGTTCCGCATTGGTGCTGGTGGCCCCATTGTCGATATAGATATCTATGTCATGAGCCGCTACCGGTTCGAATGTTCCGGTAATGGCGATGATACCGGTTAGCCAAAGTGAAACTGTTAACTTCTTGTACCACATATTGCTACCCTCGCTTCATAATTCTGCGCTTCGTTTTTGCAGTATTGATGCATGTGTGCATTACAATAAATTCCTGTCATGAATACTCAGTTGGTTACTGAGGAATCCGGTGCCCTGGACAGACTCTGCCCGGTAGCCGGCAATAATTTGACAAATCCCTGATGCAGCTCAGCCTGCGAGCCATAAATTCTGGATGCGCTATAAATATCGAAATTAGCGGCCTTGATTTTGTCGCAACTGCTGGACGAATTTTTTGATCTCGGCGGACAAATTTCATCAGAGGTGCGTTTGATCTCAATGAGGTTCTGCCACGGCATGGTAGCGGTAGTGGAGCCGCTACTATTCACGATCGTATTTGTCGAAAAAGATATAGTGCGATCAGTGACGCAGTTGGAATTCGAAGAGTTTGACGTGCATACCGTATCACCCAATGCGCCAACAATAATAAAATTGGATTCCCTGTTGTCGACAACTTCGTCGATCGCAGCCTGGGACAACTGAAAAGCCTGCATGGTGGATTCTTCGTTATTGGCCATCTGTAGCTGCAGCATGCTTGTGCCAAGTGAGCCCAAAGCCAAGATAGTGACCGCAGCCAGAATAATCAACGAAGTGAAAAGGGCAGTACCCCTTTGCCGGTCAATCAAGATTGAATATTTTGACTTTTTCATAATCATAGCAACCATTTGGTTAATCAATGGACCTTAAATAGGCTGTATTGCGCAGCATTACTGTTTTGCTAAAAACCCGGCGATAGTAACCATCATTTGGTTTGTAGGGGACTCCCGTCGATTTGCCGAGATCATAGCTCTTTTCATTTACATATCCGGGAACCGTATTGCTGCTGCGTGCCAGTACTTTAATGGTGGCAGTGACTGCAGATATCATTTGAGTGGACGTGGGTTCCGCAACGTACTGGTCAGGTATGCCATCGCTATCGGAATCAATACCAAATGTTACCTGGAAGTCCTCGATTCCCTCTACATAGACTCGAGGCCGGATTTTGCTTTTGAATTGACTCCACTCAGCAACACATAAGGCCGGTGCGGTGAGACCCACTAGATTATCAGTGTCATCCAGCTCCTGGAGACAGATAAAGAATATTCTTGGCGAAAATTCCCATGCCCCTGCTTCAGATGCCGATGGTCCGGTTCCCGCGTAATCTGAATTATCATAAAGTTTAAGTTGGCCATTTTTTCCATTACTGTCCGTATACAGCATCATTTTGTTGTCGTCCGGTACATTAGGAAGGCGATCTTTTTTATTGGTGCCGCTCACTCGTTTGATAACCAGCATGTCAGCGCCGATGCCTGAAACACTGGATGCAGCGATACAGGTATGGGCAGTATTTACTTCGGTTGCAGTCGCTTCATCGATGATTAGGATCGGGTCAGTGGCATCAAAGGTGGTGTTGCATTTGTTGGCCGCGGCGACACCGGTGTTGTCAACGAGATTTGTGGTGGGGTTGAGCATGCCCCCCCAGAAATGCGCCATGGCCAGTTCAGAGGACAGGCGGTCAATGGCAAAACGGCCGCTTTCCTGAAGACGAGCGAAGGTGTCATCCTGGGTGTAATTACGGTTACTTGTCAGGAATACACTAATTACCATTGCAATGAGTAATAAACCAAGTGTCATGGCAATCATCATCTCTATGAGAGACATGCCCAGTTGTTTTGTATGATTGGTTTTCATAGTCTTATTCAACAATCTGCTCAACAATGTAATGTTGCACCGTAAGGATGCGCCGATGGGCGTCATCGCCGGAACCCGGGTTGTCTTCACTTTCGTAGTTCGCAGAACCTTGACCACAGGTATTGGTAGTTGCGTTATCCTTTAACTTGGCCTGACCGCGCCAAACAATAGTTACCGCATATAGCCCGCTACGGTTTAAATTTGCTGCTGGCACTTGAGTTGTGATACAGAGCGTGGGACTTACCAGGCCACCGACGTTTGCTCCACTGGCAGAGGTTTCGGTGACGCCAACGAGTAACTGCTCAAATTCCCAGCGATCGTGATTGGCCAGATTGGCAGTATTCCCGGCCACAGGCAGACACGGGTCTGCCGTCGAGCATACGGGAGTGGGTTCGCTCGCAAATACCGTTCCATCCAAGGGTGCGCTTGGGGCTTCCTGGGTTCCTGCATAGGTTGCCAGGGCATTAGCATTAGGGTTGGCTCTCATGCGTTCCAGTATCTCGCTCGCCAGTGCAGTAGCAGTGGAACGTTGCAACGATTCAAAACTCGATTGCTTGGAAATAAGCTGTAACGCCGCAATTCCCAATAGACCCACGGAAATGATTACCAACGTGATTAATACTTCAATCAACGTTAGGCCGCTTTGCTTTCCTGTCCTTTTGCCGTGTTTAGACGGGAAACCTGATTTTATATTGTTGTGCATGTCTGTTTAGATACCTTGACTCTTCCGGTTCTGCTGATATCGATACGACGACCAAGCTCGTTGGTTCTGGCTTTATCACAAACGAGAAAACTTAACGTTGTGCTTGGGCTGTAATCGGGGGTTGTGCTTACGTAGGCGTAAGCAGTGCCTCGCGAGGTATAAACAGCCTGTTGTATCTTGTTTGCGCCCTTAGTAGAGAGAATTCGTATGTTCGGTTTAAAGGACTGGACGTCGCGAATCACTGTGTCCGTTCCGTCCGTATAGGCACCATCGCTATCCTCATCTGCCCAGACCATAAAGCCGTTGAACCAGCCTTCTGTTGAGCTGGGTGCCGTGCAACCACGAGTTGTTGATATGCTCGTCCGGTGGCATACATAGATATCTTTTTTTTGTTTGATGGCCTCACTCCGCGCCACCAACAATCCCGTCGTTAGCTCATCGCTGTCAGAACGTAAGCGACTATTGAGCATCAGCTCTCGGAAGTTGGGAATGGCAAAAGAAAAGATAATGGCTGCAATGGCGAGAACCACGATCAACTCTATGAGAGTAAAGCCATGAAACCGGTTAATCTCGACTAACGGCGCATTACGACCGATTAACGGTTTAGTCAGCGTACTGGTAAGACCGACAAACGGTTTATTCTGACAGACAAAAGGCAGACCAGTTTGAACAGAATTTACCGGGTTTGCGGGGTAGTCTGTGTAGCTGGTTTGTCTCATATCTCACTATTTCCGCAGAAAAATCACCGAATCGGATAACCATTTCGGTAATTGCTTATGGTATAAGTCTAATTCAGATTCGGGAGTACGCAATGAAGCCCCTGGGAGCGGGTTGCCAAAAGACATCGGTAGTTAAACTCTAACGGAATAACCCATAATTCAATTAATACAATGACTTATCCTGTTTCCATTATTGGCGGTGGAATTATTGGCTTGTTATGCGCCAAGGAGCTCGTTGAGGCAGGTTACCGTGTTGCCCTATACGAGCGTAATTCCTCTATAGGCAGAGAATCTTCCTGGGCGGGCGGCGGCATATTATCGCCACTGTATCCCTGGCGTTACCCAGACGCCGTGACCGCTCTGGCCAGGCATAGCCAGAGGGAATACCCACAACTGTGTGATGCACTCAGGCAATCTCGGACTGATCCAGAATGGACCCAAAGTGGATTGTTAATAATTAACGTTAACGATCATGAACTGGCGCTAAATTGGGCGGAACGTCACGGTATCGTGCTTGAACTCGTTTCTTCCGACCGGGTGAAACAGCTGGAGCCGGAACTTGCTCTGCCTGTCGGGTCGGTTGCCTGGATGCCGGATATTGCTCAGGTAAGAAACCCGCGCCTGTTGCAGGCGCTTCATCAGTATTTACTCGAGGCAGGATGCGAATTTCATTCAGAGGTAGAGGTTACCGGCTTCTCTGTTGAAAACCGTCGGCTCGTTGGATTCGAGACATCTCAGGGCGAAGTTGTGCAAACCCGGCAATGCATTGTGGCTGCGGGGAGCTGGTCTGGGGCGCTGCTGGAGATGTTGAACGCAACTCGCATTGATGTAGCGCCGGTTCGGGGGCAAATGCTTCTGTTTAAGGGTCGCCCCGGATTGCTGTCTCGAATTGTTCTGCAAGAGAATCGTTATTTGATTCCTCGGCGAGACGGGCGCGTACTGGCGGGGAGTACCCTGGAATATGTTGGCTTCAACAAGTCAGTTACGCCGGAGGCCAGAGAGGATTTAACCCGAGCCGCCGTGGCGATGGTGCCGGCGCTGGCGGACTGCGAGATCGAAACCCAGTGGGCCGGCCTGCGCCCCGGTTCACCCAATGGCATTCCTTATATTGGCAGTCACCCCGAGGTATCGGGGGTGATGGTGTGTGCTGGTCACTTCCGAAACGGTTTTGTGCTGGGACCGGCCTCAGCCAAATTGGCTGTCGATCTGTTATTGGACAGAGAGCCCCTGCTCGATCCGGGGCCTTACGCCCTGAATCCTTGCTAGCGCGCAGCAAATCAATGGCTTATAATTATTCTAAATGTTAGCTCAAATGAAAAACTGTTCCCGTGAAGAGATTCAGGTATTCCTGAACCGGAACGGCATTATTCCCACCGCTCAGCGCGTGGATATCGCCCATTTACTGGCGGACCGTTGTACACACTTATGTGCCGATGATATTTACAAGTTCGTGAACGAAGACAATACACGAGATGGTAGACGCCGGGCCTCAAAGGCAACGGTTTACAATACTCTGGGCCTGTTTGCCAAAGAAGGTATTGTGCGCGAAGTGATTGCAGATCCCAGTAGAGTTTTCTACGATCCCAATACCAGCCCTCATCACCATTTATATAATGTCACCACGGGCGAGCTCACGGACATCGATGCCGCAAATCTGGAGATTTCCGGCATTCCCCCGTTACCAGAGGGCACGAAGCTGGATGGGGTTGATGTGGTTGTGCGTACCCGCCAGATTAGCTAGCCTCTTTTTTGGTTCCAGCAGCCAAAAGCCTTATACTCGCCGCCTTTGCCGGAATAGCTCAGTCGGTAGAGCAACGCACTCGTAATGCGTAGGTCGGAGGTTCGATTCCTCTTTCCGGCACCATTCCACTTGTTATTTTCCGCTAATTATTTAACCACCGGAAACAGCTTCCCTGGTCTGCCGATTGATGCATTGCAGTCAAACTCGTTATAGTGTTCCGCTGGCACACGAGTGAATGTAAAGTCCGAAAGCGTGAACATAAATCCAGAAACCGGCCTGATCGAAGGCGTCACCCATATTGCTTCACCCAATTACGATGACCGGCCCCAGGGATGTGAGCCCGAGGTGATCGTGATTCATGCCATCAGTTTACCCCCCGGTGAATTTGGCGGTCCCTATATCGGCCAGTTATTCCAGAACTGCCTGAATGCCGGTGACCACTGTTATTTTGAAGAAATAAAGGATCTGCAGGTCTCAGCCCACTTGCTGGTGAGACGAGATGGCGAGATTGTGCAGTTTGTGCCATTACATAAACGCGCGTGGCATGCCGGTCAATCAGAATGCGAGGGCCGCCAGCGGGTCAATGATTTTTCTATTGGCATCGAGCTGGAGGGTTGCGATGACAAACCCTTTGAAGAGGCGCAATACCTGCAACTGGATCGTTTGATAAAGGCAATTATGCGTGCCTATCCAAAAATCACGGCAAATCGTTTTTACGGTCATTCCGATATAGCGCCGGGTCGCAAAACCGATCCGGGGCCGTTTTTTGATTGGAGCCGTATTCGTCCGGTATAACTATTAATAGCGAAATAGCGAGACCATTTTTGTCAGCAACAACTATCGACTTGATGAGACATGGCGAGCCCGTCGGCGGCCGCAAATACCGTGGGCAGATTGACGACCCGTTGAGTGATAAGGGATGGCGGCAAATGCGCGATGCCGTGGGTGATCATTGCCCCTGGAGCCTGATTATCAGTTCGCCCTCATCGCGTTGCCGGGATTTTGCCCAGGAACTGGCGCATCGCCATAAATTGCCCCTGGAACTGGATGATCGTTTAAAAGAAATTGGATTTGGCGCATGGGAAGGGCAGACAGCGGCGCAGTTACAGGAGCAGGATAAAGACATATTGTTGCGATTCTGGTCCGATCCTGTGAACAATACGCCGCCCGGTGCTGAAAAACTCACGGACTTTTGTGATAGAGTCATTAGCGCCTGGGAGGATATTGTTGCTCATAATAAAGGGAAACACATTTTACTTGTGGTGCATGCCGGCGTAATCCGCATGGTGTTGCGTCATATACTGGAGATGCCGTTGTCCAATACCTTTCGCATCAAAATACCGAGCGCTGGTATCAGCCGCGTCAGTATTGAACAGAGTAATAACTATTTTTTTTCACATCTATTATTTCATGGAGTGAGCTTATGAGAACCTGGTGGCATTCATTTTTAATCGCTCTGCAGTTCCTGACCCGGATACCAGTCGTTAAGCAGATTGAGTGCACAGAAACTGAATTGGGTCATTCAGTGCTATTTTATCCGGTGGTGGGCCTGTTTCTTGGCGTCTTGTTGCTGGTCTTTTATGCTGTTATTCCAAGTCATGACAGTGGTTTATTAGCGGCATTGTTGCTGGTCTTATGGGTATTGGCTACCGGGGCATTACATCTCGATGGGCTTGCGGACAGCGCTGATGCCCTCATGGGCATCACCCACGAAAGGGAGCGCGGGCTTTATGGCATGGCCGCAGTCGTAACGGTCACACTGGTACTGATCATTAAATTTGCCAGCCTGAACATTATTCTTGCAACCATACCGGGATGGACCGCATTACTTGCTATTCCCATATTAGCGCGTACAGCGATCGTGTTGTTGTTTGTGACCACGCCTTACACGCAGGGTAACGGTAATGGGGCAGTGTTCGCACAGCATTTGCCGCATCAACCGGCCATGATCGCATCCGCCATCGCCGCCGTCCTGGGTTTGTTGCTGCTAGGTGTCAGTGGATTCGCCGTGATTACATTAATTGCGGGTGCCGGCTATCTGCTCAGGATGTTGATGATGGCTAAAATGGGGGGGGCATCCGCTGGCAGTTCCGGCGCAATGATCGAGCTAACCGAGACTGTTGCCCTGGTTGCCATGGCGCTAGTTGTTGGATAATGCCACGGCATCGCCCTGGCGGTTTGTTAAGAAAGCTACTTGTTACTCTGCTCCTGGGGGCAATTTTCAACCCGTGTTCCGCGTTATCTTCGGCTGTAATAGTTGTAACGGATGATGCCGGTCAGAAAATTCAACTCAATCAGCCGGCCGAACGCATTGTCAGCATAGCGCCGTTTCTTACCGAATTGTTGTTTGATGTGGGTGCAGGGAAAAGCATTGTCGGCACTGTTGAGTTCAGCGACTACCCGCAGAAGGCAAATGATATCCCTCGTATTGGAGCTTCCCATCGCCTGGATTTGGAGGCATTACTCGCTTTAAAACCGGACCTGATTGTTGCCTGGGGCAGTGGCAATTCCCGGGAACTGATCTCGCAGTTAAGAGGTATGAAATTTACGGTCTATGTGAGCGAGCCACGTGCGCTGGAGGACATTCCTCGCACGCTTGAGCGGCTGGGACAACTGGCTGGCACTGAAAGTGCTGCGATGGCAGCCGGAGCGAATTTTCGTTCCATCCATTCAAATCTAAAACAAAAGTATTCCGGTTCGTCGACGGTCAGGATGTTTTACCAGATTTGGGAGCAGCCTCTCATGACCGTCAACGACAACCATGTCATTAATGACGTTATACAATTATGTGGCGGTAAAAATGTATTTGGTAAATTGGACCAGCTCACCCCGGTGATTGATGTAGAGGCAGTGCTTAAGGAAGACCCGGTGGCAATTGTTGCCGGAGGTATGGGCGAGGCCAGTGGCGAGTGGCTATGCGCCTGGCGCGCCTGGCCCCAGCTCACAGCTGTTAAGCAGGATAACCTGTTTTTTATTCCGCCATCGCTATTGCAACGGCATACACCCCGTATTTTGCAGGGAGCGGAACAGCTATGCGCCGCGCTGGATCAGGTGCGTAAGCGCTGAGTGACTCAGATTTTTCAGGGTTCCAGCGAATCCATGCGCTGTTAGTCATGAAAAAAACGCCTATACTAAAAACCATGCGCAACAATCTTGTTTTTTCCATTATACGATGAGTGGTCCGGCAACGATCATTCCCATAGCGGGTGGGAAGGGCGGCATAGGCAAGAGCATTATTGCCGCTAATCTGGCGGTGTCCCTGGCGAGGCTGGGGAAATCCGTTGTCGCGGTGGACCTGGATCTGGGTGGTTCAAATCTGCATTCCTATCTCGGACTACCTAATACCTTGCCCAGCATCGGAGATTACCTGAAAAAGCAGGGCAGTGATTTTAATGAGTACCTGCATCCCACCTGGCAACACAACCTGCGTTTTTTGCCTGGAGATGGCCGTACACCGTTTTTGGCCAATATCAATTACGGTCACAAAGTGAAACTCATTCGTAACCTTAAGACCGTTGAAGCCGATTATGTGTTGGTGGATTTGGGTGCCGGGTCATCGTTCAACACCCTGGATTATTTTGCGATGTCGCCTAGAGGGGTACTGGTAACCACAACCGAGCAGCCGGCCCTGATGGGAATGATGGTGTTTTTGAAGAATCTTGTTTTCCGGGTCATTGAGAAGAATCTCAAGTCAAATAAAGATGTTTGCGATTTCTTGCATAATATATTCTCCCAGCCGATTACGGCAGAGAAGATCACACTCACGGAACTGCAACAGCGCATTGCCGAGTATCATCCGGAGTCAGGCGTCATGGTAAATCAAATATGCCATCATTTTCGTCCACGGTTGATAATGAACTGGGGAAGCAGCCCTGATGATCTGGCGAATAAACTGGAGCCGGCAAGCCGCGCAATTAATAAGATGCTGTCATTGGATGTGGAGCATTTTGGTTTTGTCTTTGATGACCCAACGGTGCACGATGCCATTGAAGCAGGTTCACCCCTGATTGATTATGATCCGGAATGTCTGGCTGTGCGCTGCATTAATGTTATTGCTGAACGCATAATCAAGCTGTGGGACAGTAAAATAGAGGAGTCCGACAAGAAGTTGTTGCTGCATACGCAAAACATGTATCACGAATTACGTACCCAGGCGCTGGCGGGTAAGTCAGGTGCTTTTTAGACTAGTTTCGGTTCTTTCCCGGTTTCCACAATACATCCTCGATACCGCCTGATTTATTCAGTTGGCGCGCCAACACAAACAACAAGTCCGATAACCGATTGAGATATTGCAGGGTAACGGGGGACACGCTTTCCTCTTTGCTCAGGGTCACAGTTCTGCGTTCGGCCCTGCGGCAGACACTTCGGGCAACATGACACAAGGCGGCGGCCCTTGAGCCTCCGGGCAGAATAAATTCCTGTAAGGGATTAAGCTGCTCATTCAGGGAATCAAGATCAGACTCCAGGCGATTTACTTGTATTTCAGTTAAAGTCGCCTGTCCGGGTATGCTCAGTTCGCCACCCAGATCAAACAAGTCATGCTGTATATTAGTTAACATAAGTCGTATCTGATCCGGCAGTGTCTCTGTTGCCAGCAGGCCAATCAGGCTGTTGACTTCATCCACTGCACCGATGGCCTCAATACGTGGGTCATCCTTGTCCGTGCGGCCGCCATTACCCAGACCGGTATCGCCTTTGTCGCCGGTGCGGGTATAGATTTTCGAGAGACGGTGGCCCATAAGCTTAATAACTGGTTAACCGGTAGATGATGGGTAGTAACAGCTCGGTATTATACCCCTGCAGCCAGCTGATTTGGGTAGAGTTTTCATTGAGCTTGTTCATGGCCTCCAGGGCTGTGTCGTCCAGTAAACGGTAACCGGAGCTTTTCACAACTTTAATATCATCAAAACCGCCATTTTCTTTGAGCTTGAGTTGCAGCACTACCTTTCCCTCCCAACCGCGCAGGCGGGCGATATGAGGGTAGATCAGGTAACGGTTCAATTCGCTCTGGAGTTTTCCCGACAGGAAATTCTGTGCCTCATGGCTTTCGCTATTTTCCTCCGCCGTCTTTGATGTTTCTGTGATGTGCGAACGGTTGTCGGTTCGTTCGGAACGGGGGCGCCATAGACTTTGCCCAGCGTTACTTTGCTGTTGCCGGGCGGTTTTGTTTTTTTCGGTCCGGGCGGATGTTACCAGGGTTGCCTGGATCAGGGTTTGGCCGATGGGCTTGCTGGCCGATTTGTATTGATCACCCTGCCCAAGAAATAATGCGCCGTGGGCGACAACGGACAATCCCAGGAAAAGCATCAGGGTGCGATTGCCGGTTATTGCCTGGAAGGGTTTCATCATGGTGTTTTCCGATACTCCGGTTAACTGTCAGCCTCAAGTGTATGCCGCGGGGTCCGCCGGATTGCACCAAACAGAAAATAAGCCAACACTACGATGGAGACATAAAATAGCATGCCGGACAGATATGGCGGGTAATATTTCACGAAGTGATACAGGTATTCGGTCCAGACAAACCTCGGCGTAACACCCGATAGCAAGTAAAAGCTGGCATTCGATATTACGAACGCTGCCGAACCTGTGACCAGTGCGGAAGCAAGCAAGAGCGGTAACTGGAGTTGTCCCGGCTTGTGAAACCGGGCATACCATTGGCCTCCTGCCCA
>Ga0224511_10002561_pt1 | contig 12368 bp, 3 predicted proteins | sample SF_May12_sed_USG_2_FD_169988 | JGI IMG/M metagenome (GOLD analysis project Ga0224511, IMG submission 169988) | Sediment microbial communities from San Francisco Bay, California, United States - SF_May12_sed_USGS_8_1 | ecosystem: Environmental > Aquatic > Marine > Sediment | place: USA... | reverse complement strand
AAGTAGGACGTAAACAAAAGTTTGAACCAAAATTGATTTGTCTTTTTTGGACAAACTATTGATGTTTGACTTATAAAACTCTAAGATTACCTTCGTTGGTGCATGGAGTCAAATACTGCTAAATGTGAAAGGTATGTTGCTATGAAAATTTGAGTTCTGCATGCCCGCGTGAAATCTATTGTTTTGGCTAATTAATGGTTAGTTAACGATTAATGTTCAGTTTTATTACTAACTGTATTCACCAACAGAGGTAATCTTTAAGTTTCATACGTTAACAATTAATATTTAGTCTTTAAGTTTTATAATTATCAATTATTTTTTTGTTAAATCGGTACTTTTGAGGTAACCTCACAGTATTTTGCTTATTTCATTTCAATATCATTACTAGTTTTTGAAAATAACAAATGGACTTTTTGGGGGCTGCTTTGGGCATTTCAACATGTATCACCACCTTAAATAGAGAAAATAGAATGTCCCCTTTATTAAAAATACAAAGACTTTCCTAGCCCTTAAAGTTAAAGAAAAACATGAGCGTTCACCTAAGGGCCAATAACTCTGACAATACTAAAAAAAAAAGTGTCCATCAAAGGGCTTCCGACACCGTTAAGTTGAACACTACGTTTTTATACAAGAAGATATTATCTATTGAACAGAAAACGGGACTATGTCATTAAATTCTTGTTTATAAACTTAATTATGAATTATCTAAGTCTAAAAACATGTGTCTACACAAAACATGTCTTTTAACTTAATATTTAATTCAAACAGGTCACATATAATAATTACAACATGTAATCAAGGTGAAATTAGCAAATAAATAATGACTCTCAGAAAAGTGATCTCCCTTACAGATGTAATCTGTGTTTAATAATCTTGGTCATCTGTTCACTTATAAAACTGGACCTCAAAATTAATACCAAAAGTGATTTAAACACGATATCATACCCTCATATGCATTTTTGATGACAACAATTTAATTCACAATATTAATGATTATAACAATTTACAGTTCTGCCTTCGTCGTCTTGCTGTCAACAAAATGGCGACCAATATATGGCGTTACTCTTCACATTGCGCATGCGCGACTATTCTTGACACATTTCAATAAGACTTGCTTATATATATTCAATACTAAGTAGTATTAATATATACCCACTACTTAATACCGTCTTGAAAACATTATTTTAATAATGGCGTTATCAACTGTTAAAACTTGCACCTAAAATCAGCGCTTTTGGGGTTTAGTTTTGATGCGTTTGAATATTCATGAGATTAAACAGGCGCGCAACGCTTATTGGATTGGCATAGCTATATTATTTTCTGAATACGAACGTTGAATTAGTTATCGATAATGCAATCGCTGCCAGTCGGCATAGACTGCGCATATTTGTTGAACAATATAGATGTTCAAATGTCCATTTAAGTATAACCCTTAGCTCAACCGCCGTGGCCCGGTTTTCTTTGCGATGACAGCGTTCCAATATTTACGGGATCGAGCCTCAACAGAGTAGTTTTTTCAATAAGTGGAATAATCAAGTCAAGTCAAGATGCAAGATATAGCATGAGTTTTGCGTTATTTTTGAAAGAAAATGTAAAATGAAAGCTAACTATTTACATATTTGTATTATTAACTTGTAGTGTATTAAACACTTTTTATCCTATGTTTATGCTTTCCGTGCACATTTCTTCAGATTCGTTGTTTTAATGAATCATTTAAATAATAAAATAAAAGGTAACAATAACACAAAAAAATGAGAATAAAAACAATAAGACAACAGTAAATAAAAATGAGAAAGTAAATAAAACTAGATGTAAATATAAAATTGAAGAGATGTTCAAACAAAGAATGTTGTAAACAATGTAGATATGTCATGTTTAAGGGCACCATGACAAAATGGCCCGTACCAAAACTAACACAAGAGACGATACAAAAACTTACAACATCATGTCGCAACAGACATTTAGAAAACATATATTTTACTCGAAGCAGAATATAAGTTATCACAAAAAAACTCGAGCTCGCTGCTTAACTGAATAGGCTAACGAAGCGCACACCTTTTAAACTGGTTTAAAATAAATAGATGAAGCTTATTCTTCTTATATTTTGCATGCGTAAATTGCCGAGGTGGAAGAAAGACGGGGTATTGATCGTATAAAGGTGTGAGCTAGATCGTTAATAGTGCTTATTTGAAAGGGCAAGTCGGGGTTAATGTGCGCAGGCTATATTATTAGTACGAGGAGACATAATATCTCACGATAAACATGATTTCACTGACTGGTTAACTATCAACAGCCTATTGTCAAAACCATACTATCAATCCAATATCGGTTATCTACTGATTATAAATGAACTATGTGCGATCCTTAAAGATGCAATGTCTATATATTGATGCCCTTATATGTAATCACAAACTTTGCTTCTAAATATTCTCGTCATAACTAAAAAAAGGAACCAAACAATGTACATGTACGGTTTAAATTGTTTTAAAAATCTATACCTGTATCTTTTGAACAACATTGTTTACATCATACTTTTAAACTATACTTAAGCAGTTAATCCTACTCTAAAAATAACGAGGAACTGCCAAATATTGTAGTTTAGCCATCATGTTAAAATAGTATTGAAACAACGACTTTGTTGGATTTGTTTGGTCAGCAAGTCGTGCTTTGTTTGTTTATGTTTTTACCCTTTACGTTGAAACAGTTAAATAGCCTGACTTAAATTATCAATAAATTAAAGGGGATATGTCCGATCTTTTAATCAGCTATTTATCAGCTAATTATTAAATCTTTTAATAAAAAGGTGTAAGTTATCGTCAAAAAGAATAAAATAATAACATAATACAGAAATATATGTTGCAAAATACGCAATAAATGTATTCACGATATGTACCGGATAAATTGTTGATTGTCCATAAATTTCGGTTATTGTTTACCTACAATGATGACTCCATTCGTGATTAAACTAGTCTCGTAAGTTTACGGACTTTTTCGGAGTGTCGTTTTCCGAAAAAATGACCAAGCGGTTCTGATTGGTCGGACTCTAAATTTAAATTGTTGCACTGAACAGGCAAATTGTAATTCTGGATTACCTGCCCCTTACTACTATTAAAACACTGAGAATGATTTTCATATTTCAGTTAGAACTATCTCGCTTAATGCGCATTTGTTGGCATTAGTTTTTTTAATCGATACACTTTTTTGTTTCTCATACAACATTGTAATTAGTGACAGAATCGGACATACACTCAGTTGTCGTGGTGGTCTAGAGGTAACACATTAGACTGAGGTGCCACAGCTTCCGGGTTTAATTCCCGGCTCTGGCAAGGACCTTTGTCTTTTTGGGTTTGTTGTTGTTGTTGTGTTTTTACGTTTTTTGTCCAAAACATTATTGGTCATGAATTTTTGCAATTCTTTTTGAAATGGTTATTCATCTGGTATACTTAAAAAACTGCGAAATGTACGACCAATTTTAAGGGTATCAAGCTACAGATCTTGCATTCTGAACGCATTTATCCTACGTCTGTTTAGAATAGCGAGAAATAATAACTATTTTGATAACAAGATAGTCGGTGCTAACTTGTAGTAGGAGAAACGTGTATTAAAAAAACTAACAATATTTGGTTTCGAGCGGTTTCGACCCCGTGCAAGTAGGCTTGCGAAGATATATCTTCGAAGGTGTAAACCATAGGATAACGCTGGCAGTCAACCATTATGGCAACCCATAGTGTGCTTAGTCTGCGTATGCGCAATTTATTTTTTCTTTATGTTACAATAACACCACAATGTTTGACACCAATACGTTTATATGACTAAGGAATATTCTGATATGCCATTGTACATGGATTTAAACAATGTGGCCATAATCTATCAAATTTGCAAGTTTTATTAAAAATGTCTATGTTATATAACTAACCTTTTTACGTTTAAATATAGCACCTATATTCTACAATCACCAGCCCAGTCGGACCCAGAGTGCTCCTAGCAAAGCATGTTTTCTTGTAGAATGTTACCTTATTTTTCTTTGTGGTACATTTGAAAACATTTCGGTGATTCTAAAACGGAAAATATAATTTATGTTTATCCAATCTAATGCAATGTGTGCTTTGTATCCAAAACCCCTAGCATCTAACCTTTTACCGGAAGTCTGATGTATTGCGATGTAACCCAAAAAGCTAACTGTTGTAAACGTAGCTGACACCACGCTATCTCTACTTAAGCCAGAACAGCTTGTTGACCTGCGTAAAACTATTGGGCTTCTGATAACTTATAAAACACCAACACTGAAATCAGTAAATAAGTTATGAAAAATACAATATAGGGATAAAAATTAAGTTAACTTTTCGATACTTCAATTTAGAAATCCGATTAACTTCTTAGGCCGTTATATTTTTTTCAAATCTAGCTCTATTTATGTACCGTAGGCAAACATCTGCAAGTATATGGAGCTGATTTAGACCATTTGCAGGACACATTCTTAAATTTAAAGTTCATGCATTTTCCCTCACAACGTTTCTCATAGGCTAAACCATAACTTAACCCATTAGTCAAAAGTAAGCCTTAACATATGCGCCGAAAACACACCATCAAGGTATACTAGGATGGGGGTTGTAATGGTGGTTCAATAAATGCCGTGAGCACTTACTCGGAAAAGATAGTTGGGCTCATTTTTCTATTTTTAACTCTACAATATATTTATATTATATAATAATATATTATTGTATTGAAGTTTTATTACGGGGCTCGTTCAGCCGTTGTTCCTATTTCTCAGCAGAACTTTTAGGAAGTTAATTAACAGATGAATATCGTTTCATTTATTATTAATAGTATTTGTCAATCTAGGATACCTTAAAAATGCATACTTTCCTAAAAGTTTAATTTAATTCAATTCTTTTTTTTTAAGTTCATAAATTATGAATCATTAAAATATGTTCACACATAAAATGTTCTACTTAATTTTAATAATTGGCTGGTAGACAAAGAATCTCGTGTTAAACTGTTTAAGCATCTTGAATAAATCCTAGTTACCTTCTACTTTACGCTAGTGTTATGTAGCCATTTAAATATTCTAGCATTTCAAACACAGCGATGTATTTCTTAATAAAACAACAAAGCGTAAGTAAGGAAAACTCTTATTTGTAGTTGTTTTTGTAGTATATGTGATTTTATTTATCCTAGTTTGGGATTCTTGTCTAATTAAATGACTTGTGTCACATCACCGTTTAGTGCCTGAACAAGGAATTATAACGTAACAAATATAGACATTAAAGATGCTATGCCTGTATCTTTTAGGTCAGAATTGTTTATTTCTTACAGTTTAACCATAATTAAGCAGGGAAACCTACTCCCTTAAATATAAGAAACTGGCAAATATAGTTCTTTATGCATGTAGAAATATTACAGAAAACATGTATTTGTTTAAAATGTTTGGCCTGCAAATTCGGCTTTGTTTATTGACGTGTCAACCCATTGCTTCGAAACATTTAAATAGCCTGACTACAATCGATACTCTCATTTGACTCAGTGGTGCATAACGCATCCGCTTTGGGTGCAAGAGGTCCCTGGTTTAATCCCCGGCTAAGGCAACATTTTAATGTTTGATTTGTTGTACTGCTGTTGTTGTGTTTTTAGTTTTTGTCCAAAAACACATTATCTATCCCAAAAATTTGCAATTCCTTTTGCAATGCTAATTCATTTAGTACACTTTACAACTTGTAATATGTGTGACTAATTGTAAGGGCATAAAGACACAGACCTAGCATCTTTAATATTGGATTTTTAATTTAATATATTCGTTCATCAACATGCTTAAAGTAGCTATGCGAAACCAATATGAGTTGCGCCGCCTGTGTTATCTCATAAAAGGATATAATTTTTCAAGTACAACTTCGGACTCGATCCGAAAAATAACATACCTGAACGTCTGAATCGCAAATTAATATTGAATAAATAGATTTAATGTTATAGCACAGAGTTTTGTGTTAAAAGCTCGATAGCCAAGTGGATATAATGGTTTTGTTTGAACCGCAAGAACTCGGGTTCGATATCAGATTTCGCATAATATTTTAATGTTTTTTTGTTGTTTTTTTATTTCTTTGTTGGCATCGTGTGTCATTTTTACTTGACCTGTTTGAATCTTATGCAACAAAAATACAAAAAGAAGTTGAAGTTGTGCACCTACCAATCTAAACATAATTGATTTGTTATAGGTTCATAGTTAACGAGTAAAGTCTTAATTATATATAATGTATATGTAGTTGTATAAAGTGGTATTCTGACAAATACACGATAACGGTAATAACCATAAATAAAACCTGTTGTTGTCATATTTCAAATATTCCATTTTTGGGTCATCAAATATTTTATTCGAATGTGTTCGATGTACTTTGTTGTAGTTTTACAAAATCAATCGGTTTTGCTACTCTCTTCATTGTACAACCATAAAATAGTTATTGTTAATAATGTGAACCCATAGTCGCAAGATTCTGTTTTATCACTAAGACAATTAGGTTGCAAATGTTTTCATGATTAATACTTATATAATATCTATATACAATGCGTTATTTTAGTTGCATTAAAATGACATTGCATTAAATAAGAAGAAAACTTGTTTATATAATGTTGTATATAATATCTATATACAATGCGTTATTTTAGTTGCATTAAAATGACATTGCATTAAATAAGAAGAAAACTTGTTTATTTTGCATACTTCCGTGAGATTTAAAATGACTTTTTGATCATCAAACATATATTATTAATATTTCGGGTATTGAGGGTGTACACACTTGACAGGATATAACTTCATCAAAACAACTATGAAGTGTTATACATGTATTTAAGTTAAGAATCTTTTTAATATTACTACAAAACGGAAAAGTAAAACGTACTATTTAAATAATAGGCTTGACATAGCTCCTAAGACGTAAGTAGTTGAAATATACTCATAGTTTAATACATATATAGTTCATAGTTTTATTTCTTTGAATTTATTTGTTATACCAATTAACGTAACAAAACCCCTGCCGATGCTCGGACAGGTTCGGGAAAGCACGGCACGTCAAACGTTGCATTTGTGCGTTTGCCAGCAATACACACACGAGTCAGGCTTCTGATTTGTCAAAGCGATGTTGTGCGTAATGCCGTTACATACATTTCACCATTTTGTCGGACTAAGCGTCCTTTCAAACGCACCGTCAGGCGGGTTGTCGATGCGCCAATTGTACATTGAAATTGATGGACCAGGCAGATAACAGCCACTGTCATCTGTCTCCTAAATCGTACACACACACATACACAAACAAAATCTGGTCCTACTGTTTCAGGTCAAGGTAAACTTGTATATAATATTGTTTTGATTCATTCCCTGCGAATCAGCTGCATTGCTATCTAAGCATATGATGGTACAAACCGGTTCAACACAAGAGTTGACTGCACTTTGTCTACTTGAACTAGATGGGGTCACACTGACGGCCGATAACCTGCATTTAAGTTTACTCAAATGAATATTATAAACACGTGAACACTTAGTGCACAGTTGTTATCATCACGGAAATAGCCGAGTAGGGACGACGGCTAAGTGATATCACGCGAGTATAACGGAAATGGTCACTCCCCGTCCCCATTACATCAGTTATTCGCCTCTTGTGTTTGAATGTCGATACAATTCTACTACTGTTGGATAAGTAAAAAGTAAGTTATATTAACGTTTGTAATTATGATTTCGTTAATTAAACTCAAACAAATACTAAAGCGAAGATAATCTAATACTTTCGATCGTGATATTACAAAAAAGCCATCAATACTCACATATCATTCTTTGTGCTAAAATGCGTATCACACATTGTATCGGCCTTGCATAATACGTTACGTGAACAGAGAAGAATCCGCTACGTTATTTGTTCAATTTAATAAAATTATTATTTGGACATGTTCAAAATTTATCAGCATATACGAGCGTATAGAATATACGTTACTCATACGCTAACCATACGCACGGCATACGTTGGATACATTAGACATATGCTTAATACGTTAAAAGTACGTTACCCATACGTTAAGAATACACTATTTATACGTTTGTAAAGGCCTGTAGCCGAGGCTGGGTTAAAAGTTGTGCGCATAAGAAGTTTTTTTTTTAAATTTGCATACGCTTTCTAAAATGTGCATACGCAATGCATACGCTATAGTGTGACTGTTCCTTTGATGACAATTTAAAGGTATGCACTATGTACTGCGAGATAAATATGAGGTCATCTTCCTTTATGATTCAAGAAACGTGATTAAACGCATTGTTTGTAATTATAATGTTAACCATGATTATATATTGTGTTCGTAGTGTACTTACTGTACGAACGGGTTTGATAAGTACTAGATAGCCACATAAAATAATTTATTTGATTGGGTTTTAACATGTTAAGATGTAGCATGTTTATCATCATTTAGGGCATTTTTGTTATTTAAACAACACCATTTACAAACATTAATTGTAAAATCATTTTCAAATTTTATTATGTAAATGTTTATTTTTTGTATGCAAACAGGTTCTCCTCCATACATATGTCTGGGGTGTTCCATTATGACGACGTGACCAACTACAACCGTTGGACCTGAGGCATTGGCTTCCATCAACCGATAACCAGGTAATTACATGAAGTACTAATAATGTAAATGTAACACAAATTAAATCTTGTTCTAACCGTCTTCTTGTGGCATTGGACTACATACTTTGGACAGTCTTTCTACAATACTGAATCATTTGTTGACAAATGCTTGTTTGCGAAACAAGACAAATGTATTAGCCTGTTTTTATACAGTATTCGACAGTAATGTATGGTTATGTTTTATAATACATTGAACCCTAATTTAAGCCTGCAATATAAGACATTAACTTGAATATGTTTTTCCGCAATATTTGTCAATACATGTATACTGTCTTTATGTCAGATCGGTATAAGACCCGTCCTTCTGCAATGTTAGGTGAAGTGTAAGACTGTATTTTTGCAATAATGTTTTCAAGACACATGCACACACAAACACCGGATAAGGGATAATCTGAAGAGGCGGACGTATTGTTTTCTGTAATGCTATGCTAACTTAGGTTTCTTTTTTCCTTTAAAACATATATCTATCTTGATTTTCGTTTGAGAGTGTATGAATGTAAACAATCGCATAAACAATTGTTAGGCCAGTCTTACGAGATACACTTTCGTATTGTTGACACTTCGTTGTGTACAATTATGACGGTCTTCTTTACATGTGGTAAACGTGTATAATTATTACTTTTTCCGTTGAGTCATTGAAACATCCGGTTGCTATGCACTTTGAAGTTGGCCTGTTCCTGTATTTTCCTTAACAATAATAAGAGGCATTGCCTATAATTTGCAATCACTTCGGTTAAGGTACATTCACAACAAAATTTGGCTGTAAAACATCCCCCTCTTTGTATAAGAAACACTAAACGATAGCTATTGATAACTGTTATGATACTGCGGTAAAAACAGTATCCCCAGCAGTTTTGTATTTGTTCATACAGTATCCCTAACCGGTTTGTATGCAAATTACTACTTTGTACTCAGAGGAAGTAGAATGTGTGTTTATGTTTGCGATGATACTCCGTTGCTTCTGCTGCTGATGTTGCTGTTGTTGTTGTCATTGTTGTTGATGATGATGGCGAAATTGATGATGATGATAATGATGATGGCGATGATGCTGGTGGTGAAGGTATTGGTGTTCATTAGTTTTGTCTTCAAAATATATTGTTAAAAGAATCCCTTTTACAGCGAAGTGAATATGACTTTGAGTGTTTATTTAATAAATCGCATGTAATAAGACTGGTACTGGATTAGCACCCTTTAACGCATTTAGCAAACATGTCAACGATTTCTGCTACATTTGTTTGTGTGATACCTACATAGGGGCAGTTGATGTTAAACCCCTGTCACACCATAGTGGCGTCCTTACAGAGTTCTCACAGCGTTTAGAAAATGCAGAACGCCGATGTGCGCGCTGTGCAAACGCCAGCAACGCTGTGCAATCGCCTAGAACGCCATGCGGCGGCGTTTACTTTGAGCATGCTCAAACCAAACGCCGCGGCTTGGCGTTTCCATAGCGCGTTAGACAGCACGCTGTGGCAACGTTGTGGGGTCTTCTAGAGCGCCATGGGCGCACTGTGGGCGCGCAGCGTGCACGCTGTAAAGACGCCGTGTAAATTCTGCATTTGGAGTAGGCGTTTCAATGCATTTTGATAATAAAATAAATAATCATAAAATGTACTAAATATATAAAGTATTGATTCTAATAAATGCAAATTATTTAATTTCATTAAAACTAACAAAATTTAGAGCTTGATCATAGTTTGTCTTTCGTTAATAAGTTGTTTAACCAAAATAAACTTCAACTCAAACACATCATTATAAAAGCTTTTCAATGTACACTACTTAGTATATGTGTGTTACTACATATGTTGTAAGTCCTGTGTGGCTTTAAAAATTTAAACAACTGATAAATCCTATGACGAATTGCTTCGAAAAGTAAAAATAGATCACTATGTTAAACACGCTGCAGCAACTGCTTGCGCGCTGTAAAAACGTCATGGACGCCGTAAATACGCCGTGGGAACGTCGTGTGGACGCTGTAGGGACGCTGTGAGGACGTTGTGCACACGCTATAACTGGAAAATTTGATATTTTAGGCGTATTTAGCGGCGATCCTACAGCGCGCTGACATGGTTTAGAACGCTGTACAAACGCTGTGGCATCGCCGTTTGGTGTGACAGGGGCTTTAAAGATCACAAAATAATACAGAAACTTTAAGGTACATCAAATACAGAACCCTCTGTGAAAAAGGAAACAAAAACGCCTCTGTGGTAAAACCAAGCTTATATCAAGTTAATGCTGGATACTGGTGTTAAAATAATTACAAAGCCTTTATACCGTTGCTATCAATTATGTCATCATTAACTTAGTTGTGATTTATCATTCCATGATTGTTCTCATTGAGTTGAACCTAGTTCTACACTGTGTCTGTTAATGTGGCGCAATCTAGTTAACAGTTAAATTGTATTTGAGGGAGGTTAAAGTAACGGTTAAAGGCTTTATTATTTTTCAACATTTAAGTTTCTGCAGATATGACAAGACTACTATATTTCTTAGAGCATTAAATGCAGTGGCTACAACTCTGGTTTTAAGTTCCGCTCAAGCGCTATGGGGGTCAGTGTTGTGGCAATCCACATTACCACTGATGAGCACATACAATAAAACCGAGGCCGCCTTTTCTCTATGCTTTCTGGGGGCTTTCCCTTTTATCAGTTTAATTTAACTTACTACAGCTGTTGGTTAGTGCCTGTGTGGCGGCTTTGAAATGTCGCCCCGTACTTCATCAGTGGGAAGTTATATTTATCTGTTACTCAGGGATCATGGATTGTATGTTGTTAACATTTGGAAAAGAGTTCCGTTTATGCGCTAGGGGTGTCAGTGGTGTGACATCATTCATTACCATTGATAAACAGCTTTAATAAAACCGAGGCTGCTTCTTCTCGTGCAGGCTATGCTTCCTGAGGTCTTCCCTTTTATCAGTTTAAATGTAATGAAATAGATAAGTTGAACGGTAAAACGTTGATTTTTTAAAATGTGCTAAAGAGCAGCATACGTTGAAGTAATCACATTATTTGCCAATTGACCTGTTTAATCAGTTTTCGTAAAGGTGCTTTTGTGGCTAGTGTGTTTGGGCTTTCATCCTCCTCACCGCTTTACATTTGAGCCCAAATGAAATATAAACAAAACTGGCAAGTGAGTAAGAATGCAATAGCTGGACCGTTGATTTCTAGATGAGTTATCTGCCTGTATGATGTTGGAAAAAACTCGATTCTGTTTTAATTAATTTACTCCGTTAATGACCGGACATAATCAGCTATCAAGATCAATAAGCTGACTATATCTTAAAAATTAGCTCCAAACAAATATAAATACTTTGCTTATTATTATGAATAAGACAAACTTTCATGAGTAGGTTTAAAGAGACTCAACTGAGGTATGGTCGTGTATCACACTTACGCCATTCACACGTCGCCAAAAAGAAAAAGAAAACAGGTGTGTGAAAATATTCTCTTGAAGTGAGTTACACGACCAGACCTCAGTGGAGTCCCTTTAACACGCCTAGTCGATGGGTTATTCATGTTTACATTCAGTATTATTAGTTTAAGGCATGTTATCTCATGTCAAACATGACTTGACTGGATTCAGACTGGTGGACAATCAATGCCCATGGACCGTTCCGCAACTGTCAATCATTATCATTTATAACAGTACATGGTCAATTTTAATCCAATAGATTAGGATTAAATTGTCAGGTGACAATCTGACCTAGAA
>Ga0224511_10002560_pt1 | contig 12373 bp, 8 predicted proteins | sample SF_May12_sed_USG_2_FD_169988 | JGI IMG/M metagenome (GOLD analysis project Ga0224511, IMG submission 169988) | Sediment microbial communities from San Francisco Bay, California, United States - SF_May12_sed_USGS_8_1 | ecosystem: Environmental > Aquatic > Marine > Sediment | place: USA... | reverse complement strand
CTTTCAATCGCCATACTCGTATATTACTGCGACCGCATGACACCATCCTGATAAAACAATCAAACGCATTATTATTGAGGATGTAATAATAATTTGGTCTCTCCATGACAGGGAGTGCTGCAGAAATTGGCATACTGAGTCTATCACTGGGTTTCCATGGTTCGAACCAGGCCGAACCGAAAGTGCGATCGGTTTTCATGGTTTGATCCGAACCCTTGCAGGAGTTGTCTCCTACCGATCAAATATAAATTTTCCGCGGGGGTCTTACCTGCAGTCATCACTGGGGCAAACCTTCAGCTTGGTAACATCCACCTCAGTGTGTGCCTTAGCGACGAGACACACGTCACCGCCCTTCAGCACACGCGATGTATTCCATACTGCTACCATCTGTAACAAAAGTAAGGTAAAGTAAAGTAACATCAAGGCTACACCAATCGGGGCATAGCAAACTACACAGAGAACGTTCTACTAGTAGTTCTTTTAGAAAAGTTATCATAAAATTGCCTTTCTTTAAAAAAGTGAAAAACTCTAATTCTCCAATAACTCCTATTCTAACTAACGGTTAGAATAGGAGATTTGCGCTTTCTCATTGTTTTATTGTGACTGATCATTTATTGGAAACTTACTTTTGAAACATTATCAGGAGAGAAAAGCTGAAAAAATTGGTTGGGGTTTCTTCATTTGTTGGATGCGTTTCCATAATTATTTGTGGTTTACTTTTATGCACCACGCATTTTTATTGTAACCATGACTTAACCTTGGTATAAGCAATTACCAAGAATCATCACAGGAGTCGTACCGTTTTTCGGTGAGTGTCGAGTCCGGCCCCAGCCAGTACGGAACCATTCTCAGAAAAGTCAAGCGAGATCAGTGAGCAGGCGTTCACTCTGAATACGGACATACAGTCAGCTGTCTTATAATTCCACACACGAATGCAGCACCCCTGGGTCTGTGCAGAGGCCAACAGTGTGTCATCACGAGCCATAGCGAGACAGGTCACCTGCAAAAAAGTTTTTCCGTGTCTCCGCGACAGAACAGCTGACAGGAGTGGTTCATTAATTAGCCTACTGAGTCTTTTTGAATCAGCACTTCCCAGAGTGAGACAGTTATTAGGAGAGTATTTGCTTACACCAGGATGCCTCATAAAGAAGGTAAGTCTTTGGAGCAATCCGGTGTTAACATGTACTACATAGGACTCAACATTACCTTATCAGTATGACCTATGAAAAACCTCTGACGGCCGGTAGCGGAGTGCTGAGAGATGATGATAGCATGGCAGGAGTAGACGATATGCGTTCCTCCCTGTGTCCAAACAGCCTGGCTCATTGTTGCTCCGCCAAATCCGATCACTTTATTCAGCTTGAGGATAGGATCCGGTTGAAGGCACTACAACATGGATCCAACTGACTAAAATCAGCTGCCTAAACCTGATCTACCATCCGTTTGGGCAGACGATTTGGAACATGTCATGCGATTGGATGATAATTTATTCCACCGAAGGAATAAAAAAGGTGGAAAAAAGTGGAAAAGAGCAACCTGAGGGCCAGTATAAGGTTCGAGCGGCAGCTGTCCGACTGTAAAACTAACCCCACGCACCGACCGACCGCACATAAAGGCAAAACCGGCTGGGATGCCAATCGATTGGCCGCCGTCACGGGAACGGCCACAGCCAGCCAGACCTTCCCGGACATTGAGCGAAGGGTCAACCCCCCTGTGCGTTAGACACCTGTTATACAGTGCAATACCACTGCTCAACATGAACATCAAAAAGCTATCTTATAAATCTGAGAGTGCCCACCTTATAGCTTGGTTTGTACTTCTGCTCATCGGTGGAGTACACGCGTGAACCACTCTATAAGAATAAATAAGGTTATAACCGATTTATCAACGAGGAACCGCATTGTACTGCAACTACCGAGGGAGGATAGCATAACACAGTGACATAAAGGTCATTGAATAACATTATTGAGGCCCCTGTTTACACAAAAGCTCCACGGGCCATATTTTATAGACTACACAACTTTTCACAGGCTTTAATGATATACTACAATAAAATACAATACAATATAATCTACTACAATAAAATACAATATAATATAATATAATATAATATAATATGATATAATATAATATAACATTCTGGAATTATAGAAGCCAAAAAATTAGAGAGAAAGGGAATTGCCAATTATCCCACCTGAGTGTCACTGATTTTCTTGGGCGGTCTCTGTTTTGGCTCGGGGATGAGAGCGTGAACCTCTCTCGGTTCCAGGTCGTCCACGGCGTTCTCCAAACGACGCTCGCCGAGCGCTCTCCGAGTTCCGGAAAATTCCAAACCGACTTCAGGTAGATCTGTCGCCTGTACTGTTACTTTCTAAAAAAAACAAATCAAATGACGGTGTCATAAAAGTCATTCTCACATGCTGAATTGGGCTCCCTCGGAGTGACGTGGCCAAAAAAGAACGGCACACCAACTATTTTTTTACATATGCAAGGGTAAACAACTTGAGTCCTAAATGACATGTACGGATAAAAGGATGACAACTCCATGGCAGTTTACCTCGGGGTCCGATTAGATCCCAAGTTGCCAATGTTTTTGATGACCGGTTTCATAAACGCGTTTATAATTATAGACAACCTACATGTTTTTAATCGCATTTAGTTTATTGAATTGAAACCGAAATCATCATTTTTATTAAGTAGTACAAAACCTGTCTAACTAAATAAAGTTTCATCGGTGTTATTGATTAGATCGGGGATTACCGACAACCAGTCTCCAACACACTGGAGAATCCCACCTTCTTATGAGTCTTTACAGGCCTTTTAGAGGCCTTGCCGAGGTCCGGCAGTTTCGAGGTCGATGATGGGCCTCGGCGAGGGCTGATTGTGCCCGGCTCTGCTCTGGCTGAGAAGTCAGTGCTCAGCTTCTGCAGAGCGTCGAATGGCGATTTGTTGGCATCGCAGGGAAACCTGAAATGAACTTCCAATCAGTCGCGAGTTACAGTAGGATTACGGATTCGCAATGCAAAATAAGATGATTTAAACCCTCTGTGGTTCGGATAAATCAAAAAGCTTGTGTTCATCTCAATATTGGAAGTTGGCCTAAGGTAGAGAGTTACCTCAATTGATACCAAACTTTCTTACACTTTCATTTGCTAATTTCATTTCACATTTATAGCTTGAATATATTTATTTGATTATAGTTAAATAAAAAAAAGATTGAATCACTGTTTAAAATGCTACCAACGACATCAGAAATTTTGTGTGCTCTTCATCTTGTTTATGGAGGCCTTTTCCAATTACCTGATAAGGTCGTATTTTTGATGCCAGTTATCAGACTTCTGCAGAGGGAATGCCAGTTCTCTTGGCAGTGCGTTTACTCCTCTGCCCGCCAGGCCGATTCTCTTACACTCCTCCTGGGTTAAACCTTATGGAGCGGTAAGAATAATTCTAACACAATATACAGCCAGGCTATCATTCTGACCCAGCATACATGACATCTTCATCGTTATGGTGAGGATGCCGGATTACACGCTTGTCTTTCGCCAGTAATGGCTTGGCATGGTGTACCACGACCGGGTCAGTCATCAATGCTCCACCTCTTAGGCTTTTGATTTGAGCTGGGATTAATGTGAGCAGGTCGCACTCACAACGGGGCAGCAATGTTCGGGATTCAAACTGAGGTTCTAACAGTTGGGAGTCCAGCGCTCTATCACTGAGCTTTTCTGCTATCCTGTGCTCACATATTAATGGTCTGGTAAACTAAAGCATCAACTAGTCAGAACTAGTCATACTGAGAGCGAGACCAACCGAAGCTCACCATTGTTGTATTTTCGGCGCTTCATTTTCACTCATTCTGGATTTTTCTTTTATTGGCTTTACAAACAAATATGCACAACAAACTTGAGATGTTCAAACATAATCAGATAAGATTAATGGAGGGGAGTGAGGCTTAGTGGTTAGAGTGATCACCGGCGATGAAGACTCCCTCCGGTTACCCAGCAGCAAATGGGTACCCACACTCTCTTCACAGCAGGCGAACTGGAAGCAGTGAGGAATTTTTCAAGACCTTCCTCCACTCACACCCAGCAGGGAATGGGTACTTGGCTCTTCAGAGCTGGGGAAGGTGAAGGCGGTGAGGAAGAGGAGTGGCATTCTACCTCAGTTCTGCCATTGCTGATAAAAGAAAACCACCGCAGACTAGTGCTATGCATGGTGAATGTCCAATGCTGGTTATCACTGACCGGGTTCATAGAAGTTATCACTTGTGTAGATGCCCTTGACGGTGGTGTTGGCACAGATGCGCAATGTCTTGACATGACTGTATGCTCGGTTAAGATAAACGCTGAGAATATACTGCAGGTCCAATGAGAGTAATGTCCACCGAGTGGTGGTCGGTGCCGCACCAACCTCAACTACAACGAGGTCATACGTATATCACTGAAAAGCTTAGAGGAACGGAGTCTCGTCAGCCAGATGCTTGTTATGTTCTACTCGGTCTCTTGGACATCCTATTTAACGGGCCTTTTAACCCTGAGGCTTGTTGGAGACTGTGATAGAACCTAGGAATTATGTGAGGAGCTCATCCCCCCAATAGGCACTTAACATGACTAGGACCGGAACCCAGGATTTTTTAATATCGAGCCAAGCGCTCTTTCCATTCGGCTATCCCACTATGTGGTGAGTAAGGAGTCTTATGGTGCTTTTTCACCCCATTCGGACGTCCGGTCCGCCTCGGACCGGATGTAGGACTGGTCTGGCTCGGCCGTAGGACATATCCGAGGGCCCTTTTCACTCCAAACAGATCCGTCGGATGCGCAACCCCGGATAGCTTTGGAGCCAATCAATGGGGCTGAACCGGTGTTTCCGGAAACGACAACCATTCTTTGCTCATAACTTCAAAAGAAAGTCAATTTGTTATTCAATTCTTACACTACAGGTTGCCTCTCTGTCCAGTGCAGCTTTGTGCTGTTAATTGAGTGAATATTGTCACAATAACCAATCAAATTTCCCTTTCCAATGATCCTAGTATGAGACCGGAAATGAGTGAACATTGCTAGGTACTCCATGGAAGACCATTTGATTGGTTGATGAGTCGGACGTCGTACTCATTTTGTCTCTGGGTCGGACGTCCGAGAGAGCGTCCGAGGCGGACCCAACGACGCTTTTTCACTCCATTTTTGGGGGTAAGACATCCGTCTCGAGCGCCCGGTCCGAGGCGGCCCGGATGCCCAATGGAGTGTAAAAGCGCCTTTACTGGCAGCTGATGATGCAGGCAGAGGCATGATGAGTGAGCAAACCTTGAGTATGGCAACCTGAGTGGTATGGAGGTGGCAAACAGATTTCTTCAACGATAAGTTGATACTAGATACTAGCACCTGTTGCCGATGGACTATTCACAATTCACTAACTTTTTTTCACCAAAGACACAAAAAAAATATCACAACTCAAAAATCAGACCCGGTATTCGAGGAGATGTTGAGCTGCTTATTGAGGAGGGAATGAGGGGGAGGGTAGCTCAGGTCTCTGGTATGAAGCTAACCTTGTTTTCGGCCAGTACTAGCTTGGTAATCCACTGTGTTGTGCTCTGGTGTGACCACAAAAGGAAACTGTAGCCACGTGGAAGTGGATTTAAACTCTTTGAAGAGGTTGGAGAAAGATATTCTGCAAAGAGATTACAGCAAAGCTGACCCAACTTAAAAAAACTCCTAGGGGAACCTGTTAGCATAGGATATCGAAAGTAAATGGAACCCCCTTATCACCGAGTATAGGTGTTATCCGGTAAGGCAGACAAGACCTGGGAATTGGGGCAATTTATAGTGGAAGTTGACTTGCCCGTGGCCAGCTCACATTCTCAGAGTGATTTCAGTGAGAAGCATGCGCTTAAAGACTAAGTGAATAAATTTATGTGGGAGATGAAAACAGTGCTCACATAGCGTAATGCTGGAATACAGGAGCAAAGCAACTGATCAAGATGGCTGTGTGAATGCCGGTGCGCTATCCATCATCGCTTACATTGGATTTGATGATGATCCAGGGGCTCAGTGTCTGGCCTACCTGATAACTAGCCCATCAGCACTTGCCACATCGAGATGAGCGACGAAGTATCTTTCTGGTGTTGGCTTGAAGGCAAAGTATAGGTATCGGCCTGTCAGTCCCAGTGACTGGGTGCCTGTCTTGGGTAGCTGGATGTAGTTATTAGCTGGTATAACACCGTTGATCTTATATACTGTACATCGTACAGACTTGTCCTGGAGAAGACAATACATGAGAAACATCAACAAGCCAACAAAACTGTAGCATATAGGCATCACATGATATGCTATAGAGACCCGAGATCATGGCACTGATACAAAAATCTGAATTAAACACTGCTATGCACTTTCATTGAGAATTTTCAAAGAGCATTTGTTTTCTTAGAGCGGCGTAGTTAGTGAAGCAAGGCTCGAACAGTTTCAAGATTTTAGACGTTCGCACTCGTCATCTTGTATATTTTATCGAATTACCGGTATGCCGAGACTCAATATCACCAACGGATCCTGAGCAGATTTCAAAATCACGCAGCTTTATTCTTGAAAAAAGAAAAGGAGGTGGGAAATATTGGGCTGCATGATGCATGTTTTCTGTAAGAAACATTATTGCCCATTGGCCATCGTTGTCCCAATTTCTCAGGAATTTAATCGGTCAAATTTAGTAAAAGTTGCCTAGAGTAAAGAATCTGAAAAACCAAAATGTCGCTACAAAAACTATCAGTGACCATCGAGCTGGGGTGGAACTACAGGCCTACCATTCCACTAGAGACGTCTCCTTCCTTTGCAGCCTTCCTCCATGTCGAAAGCTCGAAATGACGGAAAAGATTTACATACGGATGCTGCCATACTAAAAAAAGGTAATGCATACATTAGAGTTGTTCCACAAATTAAGGAACAAATACACTGGATAAAGCCCTAGACTAAAGCGATCAGTCATTTAGTTAGTAGCTTAGTAAGCTAATCATTATAAACAGTCCGTGACTAAATGCATGATTGCATCAGATAAAAAAGGATGAACCGAGTGTTGGAGTAACTCACCCATCTAATCATGGCATGTGTTAGATGCAAGTGCAACTCTAAGTCTTAGTTCAACTGTGTGAGAGTACGGAAGGAGACACTCTAAAGATTTGAGATTTTATGGAGACTGAATCAGTAAGTGAACAAGCCATTATGATGATTTACCACCTTTAGCCATGTGAGTTTTATAGGATTTTGAACGTCAAATGCAATGAGCTTAACTTAAGAAATCCAGAAAAAATCACTCATTCATCATTCATCATTTTCATGATCATCTTGATGATTGGTTGGTTTGATCATTAATTATTGATCATTGATCAATGACGCGGACGATGATCATCAAGACAAAAACAACTTCGGCATGCGCAAGCTCATGATGATTGATGATGATATGTCACTCACTCGCTCACTCACTCAGTCACTGGCCAGTTTAGTCACCGACTGACTCTGAGTCAGTCACTGAGTCAGTGCCACAGCCTACGACTAACACTAACAGGTAAACTAGCTGTTGTTATCACTGGTAGGGCGTGGAAAAGACATTCAAATTGAGTTATTTTATGAAGATAACACTCACGGGCACTCATGCTGGCTATCGATACTGCGACTTGCTAAATTTAGAAAGTTGAGTTTTGAATCTGAATTTTTTAGCTTTTTGTAAATGCCGCCATGTTAACTAAGGAAGCTGCTTCTGCGCATTCCAACGTCCGCTTTACAAACGTGGGAGTACGCAACTCTCAAACAATGCTATAAGGTATTTTGGGTTTCTGGTATAAAGTTGGGCAAATTTGAAGGGTTTTCTCCAGTAATGCAGTAGACTGGTAGACTTATAGGCTGTAAGCCTACCAGTCTGTTACATTATGTAACATCTCTTAGTTTAGCTTATATGCGAAGATACTTCAATTCGTCTTTCAGTTCAAACAACGAAATATTGTTTGGAAATTGCTCCCTGTTTGCCCTCATTAAAAAGCAATGGTGGTGAACTGTCTGTTATATCAACATTCGTTATTGTAATACTTACCCTTTACCCTTACTGTACAGTTTACAATAAATCATAATAACTCTCACCTATATATTAGAAAGTGCTATGATGACAAAGAGGTGTAGTGGGTGTGTTACAAACTATACAGATGCAGACTGACCGGTCAATCAACAACCAGACTCGATCATCTCCACCAAACACCCCTATACAGACTATAATCAACTGTTATACTATGCAAAAATATATTGGTTACAAATGTCCATAGGTATATTTTCTGCTGCTTCCGGGTATAATTGTTAATATAATCACCTCGCATGCAGGCTCATGCTTTGTTTCACGCAAGAAGGACTATCATAGTAAGATATACACTTGCGCCATGGAGAGTGAGTGTTCGATCTGCATCATTTCAAATTTCCTCATGGGGATAGTGAGCGGGGACTAATGCCGATCATGGCAGAGTCCTGGTGTGAGTGTGAATTCCTTATATTAATCTTAGCGTTTAACGCAACAAGCGCAGGCGTAGTAGCAGTGATACTGACCTGCTCACAGCGCTCCATGCTAAGCCGTGACTGATAAAAACAAGCATAAAGCTTCCTTTAAATGGTAAAGACGCGCTTAAAAAAAGAGATTGCTCATGACGCGGAGGACTCTGCCACTGAGACCAAGGGACTGAGGAGAGAAGGTAGAAACAGATTCACTCTCTGGATGATTCTGCACCATTGTTGAATCTTTCTAGTAAAATAAGTGAAAATGTAAGAAGCTAAATGAAATGGTGAGAACTTTGGATTTTGTATCGGTGTGTTCTGTGTATAGCTTGATGTCATATCAATGGGTTGAAAAGGTGGTTTTAGATTATATGAAAAATTATAACCCACTGTTGAAAAGACCGCGCATTTGTCTTCTTGTGTTCAATAAAAATCTTAGACTGATAGCAATCAGGATGGTGGCTTAAGACCACCTGTGTGAGTAGGTCACACTAACCAACTAGGCTCATTGATAAGTGAGACTAAATGCTAATGGGTAGAATTTACAAACCAGCTTATGATACCGCAGAGCCACCTTTCTTACACGCGCATGCTAGTTAATATAGCACTTTTTGGAGTTGAGTGATTAAATTGAAATAGAAATTCTTGTTTATAATGGGAGAGGAAATGCATGTAGCTAGATCCGTGAGAACCCAGGTTCGAATTCTGGTCATGATAAGCTCCCCATTGTGAGTGTGAGCTCCTCACATTGATCTTATAGCTCAAAAAACAAGCCTCACTAACTAGGAGATGGAGCATTGATGCTGACCCACTCATGGTTCACTACAGTGAAGAGGTCACACAAGAAAGAAACTGTCGGAGGATCGTTTGGTAATAAACACAACATCTTCTGTAGTTAATTATTCAATTCAAGACCAACATTCTCATTCATCATTGGGGCAAAGTGAATCAGTACATCTTAGCTGGTATTATCATCCCATAATTAGGCCAACCGTGGTCCAGCGACGGAGACCAAACAAAGCTAGTTTTGTCCGCCGATAATTGGTTTGACTTTTCACAGACAATAGGCGACGAGAAGGTTATTTTTTCCTATTGTAAAGCATTTTTGTTATTATGGTTATCGTATTGTGTTAAGAATATTGATTAGCGTAACTTATTCTGTTTGATCTAACTGTGCATCAGAAAAGGTTATATTGCTCAGAGTCCGAAATGAAGCCCGAATTAATTGATCTTCACAGCTCAAACCAGTCTTCCAAAATCATCGTGTGGCAAAAAATAGAACAACGTAAGCACTGCAAATAAATTATTCTCTCCAAATCCTCGCAGATGTTTCTCACCAATGTGTAATGTTGTAAGCCGATTAGAATTGACCTCATTGTGTATTTTTTAAATTCCAGTTAGGCACTTGGCCATTCTATCTTTCGAACCTCCTAAGCCTGAGGCTTGTTGGGGCGGTTGGAGCTAGGGTAAATGTGCACGAGGAGCTCATACTCACAATGGTGGCCCATCGTGACCTTGATTTAAATGACAGTTCTCACAGTTGCAAGCTGAGTTAATTAAACCACTGAGCTATCCAGCTATCCCAATTTTATCTGTTTACATATGCCCATATCAAACCATGACCACATATCATCACACGGGCCTTCATATACTTGAGTCCTTGAGGTGCTTTGGTGAATGCATGCTCTAAGCATCACTTACATATGAGCATTTATTCAAATTTCCACAAGCCTGGCCGAGACGTGACAAAAACATCCAGCCATCCCCACCTTGTAAAAAAATTTATGACTTTTCCGACTTCTAATTTCTTTTGATGCACTGCATTGCAGGAAGATGGAGAGATGCTCCAATGATTTAAGATGGCGACTAAAGTGGTTATCGGAAATCCTGCGACATAATTATCGACTGGCTGTTCCTCTTTTTACGCAAAAACGCTACGGGAGTTAAGCTCGTTTTATGTGGATGGCATCACTAAGCATGTTAAGCATTGTTATCACGGCGGTCCCTGGTTTGTCCTCATTGAGCCGTTAGTACTTCAGGGTTGGCCTCCATGACTTTACATTACATTGTGATCCGAATCCCATGAGGGAGAAAGCACAATGTGATGCCTAAGCATGAAACCGAACCCGGGTCACCCGCTGTCAGTAGTGCAGATAATTGCAGATAAAACACAGTGTAGTCACTATTTACAAGTCTCATGGAACTTCGCACTAAACAAAATGTCTCCGTACGCAAGGTGAATAATTGTGAATGCGCTACTACATACTACACACTGATCATGTGATCTTGTCATGTGACCTGCACAGGTGAGTGTAAAAATTCAATAGATAGTGTTGTTCACAGAATCACTAACGGGTAGGAGTTACACGGCATGGCTGATTGATAGCTCAGGATGAGGATAGAAACGCATGAAAATGACTATTAGGACAGTGTTACTGCTGTGTATAACTTATCATCTAGCGACGGCACAGAACTATCATTCTGTAGCTGAAATGGAGGTTATCTTACACGATACTACCGGAGTACGAACAACGAAATATATCAGGGGATATTACTCCGCATTTTCTACTGTACTTAATGTGGAGGGAGATATAGAGCAGGTGGGTACCGTGTCAAGTGTCAACTAACTGACTGTCGATTCTGTTTCTGGCATGAAGAGGAAAAAGTGATCCAATGGATTCATGGCTGAGTGTCTAATTTTCCTGCGGTGATATGGAAAAATCGTGAATACAATGGCTTGATACTGTGTAAACCCGTGATGTATACTGTATAGTTTTGTAACTTAATTCGCAGACGTACATACTATTCTTCTGTTTAAAATCTGAGTAACGGATTCTATCAACACAAACTGATAGCCATGGTGCGGACAAGCAGAGATTCGTAAAGCACTGGGTTAGCTTAGCGGTTTAAGTGCTTGATCGAGAACATAAAAAACCCGGGCCCAAAGCTTGGCCATAAGAGAGAACTTTTCATATAATTTTCTACCACTTCAAACCAAACCAAAGGCATATCAGTTATGAGGAGGTTGATAAATTGGACGGGCAGAACAACGAGAAAAAGTGACCTTGAACTACACCCAATGGGGTCAACAGCATTAATTCAAAAACTATCTCATACAAACATGCGGAACAATCTGACCAAAAATTAGAGAATGCTGACTACCCAATAAAAATAGTCAAAATATTTGCTTGTGTCAATTTACATATGTTCCAGTACATATTCGCGAGAAGACGTCGCTCTACTCTTTTGCATGCTCACCACGTTCTAATATCGGGTCGCTTCTGCCATCAAACTGAACTGTCGTATAAGTATATAGAAAGGTATTGAGATAACATGCCTTGGGAATACATTTATTTTTGCTCCGTTGTTGCAACGGTGTAACATGATTGACCATATATTGACCTGACACAAGCCGATGGACACTTTTGAATACATATGACTCAGAAGTAGTTAGTAGTTAGAAGTTCAAGAATTAGGTTATATCACATAGGTTTTGAACTAAAATGTCATTTTGTTCCACCATCTCACCACCTCCATCATTAGTTATATTGGTGTTTGCGGTTTAAAGTAACAACACCCACTCATAGGGAATGGCTGTACCTTATTGGTATAGAGTATATGAGTTGTGTACAGCGAATCGTTGGTTCGAATCCAAGAAAAGTCAACGGTGATGACAAAAAGGGCATTCGACCTTAATCCGCTCCTGAGTTCTATGACCCTGTTTAGGGATTAACACCGTGGAGTACAAACAAAACCAGGTCTATATATTTTTACACGTAAGCGCAATCAGATGCATAGTCATGCCTGTGTTGTTTTAATCACATATCATGAGGTCACAATCGCGATCCTAATGATGTCATTGT
>Ga0224511_10002559_pt1 | contig 12373 bp, 5 predicted proteins | sample SF_May12_sed_USG_2_FD_169988 | JGI IMG/M metagenome (GOLD analysis project Ga0224511, IMG submission 169988) | Sediment microbial communities from San Francisco Bay, California, United States - SF_May12_sed_USGS_8_1 | ecosystem: Environmental > Aquatic > Marine > Sediment | place: USA... | reverse complement strand
GTGGGGTCCATAATAGTCCAAGCGGAAACGGCTGAACCAAACATAAACTCCATCCGCTTTTGCGTCAGCTGTCGGTGAATGCAATGACAGTGTACCATACTGATAACAATTTACCCTAAACGTTTGAACTTAGCTAAATAGGCTGGCCAACAAGTTATTTCACCTTGTTGAGTCATAATTAAGGAAAACTGCAAACGACACCAAAAGCAGTATTTAGATCCCTTTAACTATTGAAGATGCTCGTGTTTTAATTATAATAGAACATTTTGTTGAAAAGGTGTTCATGTAAGTAAGATTTAATAAGTTTAGATTGTGTTCCTTAATAATTGCATGTTACCTCAATGTCCACATTTGCGGCCGCCACGTTATTCCCCGTCAACCTACAAAACATAATTCATACACATTATGGGTATACATCGGCTTAACATTACCTTAAAACTGTTGGTAGTTTTGTTGCAATTAACTAACACTTCGTGCATCATCATTAAGTTGTGTTGTTGTTGGTGGTGGTTTTGCCTTACAATGAAAACTCTGTTTTTGTCCGCTCGTCTTTCTGTTGGACCATTGCTTTCAGTCGTACAAAATCCTTATCACAAACACGCCTTTTGACATGTGTATTTAGTAATAAACCGTTGTCAACTGATATTGTTATTCAGGATCAAATGCATATTAATTAATTAATGTGTACCATTTAAAATGATCAATATTAACCAAAAGAAAAGCATATATTATTAATTATCCATCCTTGTCCGTACTTAACAGTGATGTTTGCCTTTCTATGCTGGTCGATGCGCGTCTGTGCAGCCGTCTTCCAGTTATTGTCACGTGGGTTTAGATGCACGTCAGCCTGGTCTACCAGGTACTCGGCAGGTGCGTCCGTCTGTACGTATATGTGGCAGTTGTGGTAGCCTGGTGGGCAGAAAGCGTGTGCATTAACAACAATTCGGTGTCAAGTGATACATTTGAAATTTAGGCAAAATATATACGATTCACGATTTAAATTCAATAAAAATGAAGACTTGAAATGGCTTAGCATAGCAACCTGTACATAAGATACATGTTTAAATAACGTCATGCATGAAATTGTTATTATGTCGCTCTTTGGGAACATCTTCACCATTCTACCAACCGATAGGGATCTTGTCAGCGCCTCCTATCTGGTACCACTGGCCGGGAGCTACACACCGCGTGCTACCAAACTTCATATATTGCGCCTTGCCTGAAACGATGCGAGCGCCATTAATGAGAAAAACATTGCGTAATAATATGATATTAACATTAAGCAGTTGTCAGAAGAATAACGCCATCATGGCGCCATGTATAAAGTACAAGTATAAATAAATAACGTTGTGAAATCAGCACGTTTATACGACGCAATGTGTTCGAAACAGAGAAAACATACGTGTTACGAAAAATAATTTAAACATTGTTATTTACTTTAAACTGTTTAATCACATGTACCATACGAAATCTGGTAATTGATCTAAAATCAACAACCCACTTTAATGAAAGCACACTAATGGCTAGAATCCTTTCTTAGCACTCACCCGTGCCGTCGGTACAGGTTAGCATCAGTGTGACATCTTGTGTAGTGGCGCCGTTTGCCGTCCCTAGAAGTTTGACGTACGCCGTCATTGTATAGATGGATCCCGGATGAAGGTCAAGGTTCTGTGCTATAGCGTTCCAGTTCTGATGTCTGAATTATTAGCATTTTCGAGAGACACATTAAATTAGTTTTTCTTATGTAAAACCAACATAAAAAGTTAACCTAATTGTAAAATTATTATTATTATTATTATTATTATTATTATTATTATTATTATTATTATTATTATTATTATTATCATAATTATTTTCTTACGATACCATTTGTGTGTATGTAAGACCAGCAAATCTCAAATGCCTACCGTTTGGCTTTATGCCTTATGCATTATGCCTTAAATGTGTATTTTAGTAGATGAACAGCTTCAATAAAACCGAGGCTGCTGTTTTCTCGTGTAGCCTATGCTTCCTGGGGGCTTTCCCTTTCATCAGTTTTATATTATCAAATTAAATGTAGTAAACTTTTTCGTGATGAATATAAATTCGGGCAATAGGCATTGAACCTTTAGAGCCAAATTTTAACCCCGGTAAACAGTAAAGATGATGAACCATGTAGGTGAACCCCTTCACTAACACATGACACATTTTCAATGTAATTCTGGTGCGAACAGATTGTGCATATTTATATGTGTCTATGACAAATCCGGTTATACAATCTCTAGATTGAAACTCGTTATTATATAAAGCTAGGCTGTTTTACACTTTAGTTGTTTTGGGGCAGGCAAATGCTTTGTGATAGCGAAATTTCATTTGGGTTTTGATACAATCATGCCACAAAGTAAATAACCAATACATGCTTCGTTTTAATGGACCTCTCCGTTCTCAATTATTGTAGATATGTGTTCGTTATGTTTTTCTGTTGTCCCACATAACTGACGCACATGGTAAAACCCCCAAAGACTACCGTGTAGTAACTATTAAATGATAGACCACTGGCACTGTTGTCAGACCGCCATTATACATGTATGTCCTCGTTGTTATAACACGGTGTCAAATGTTAGAACACAGCCAACGGATTATGTATGCAAACACTTTAAAATCATACCTGTTGGATACATGGACACTGTGACTACCATGGTAAGCATCAGTGCTTGGGGCAGCATGACAGGACTGACAGTACCAGTTTCCTGAATAGTCCGGGTTCTCAAAGTCCCCGTTGTGCAATAGGTTACAGTTAACTAAAACCACACTCCAGCAGGTTATGGCAAAGACGGAACTCAGTATGTTCCGCGAACTCATTGTCATCGTTCTTAGTCTAATTTAAATATCCGCATAGTTGTCTACCGAAGGGAAGTGTGAGAATGTTTTATTAGAAACCCTTATCAGTCTATGAATCTAACCTACCGAATTACTTTAGACTTTTAAAGCGACAAGCTCATTAGAAGTTAAAGGCAATGGTCACCGTTATCTTTATAGGGCGTTATACTTAATTGCAACATGTTACTATAAAGTATGCACCGTTTTGGCATATCCCTGACAAGCGATACTGTGTACTGTAGTAGATTTAAGTCAAATATAGGGAATACCTATCTTCATATGGCTCAGTGGTTCGCACGCCTAGGGTTCGAAATCAGCATGCAAGTTTTCATTGGGATACACATGGTTTTGTTTTGTTCCGTTTGTTTTTTTATTTACAATTTAAATAAATCCGATTTTTTTCAAATATAATTCTTGTTTAGTTTTAAATCAAATAATTTGCCAAGAGTTTTTTATTCTTTAAACCCACCTGCTTTGAGTGTTCCTATTAGGTTTTCAATATTTGTTAGCTTGAATCTGCAATGTTAACTGTATTTTATATAGATTATCGCGTTTTATCGTGTCTGGTTTATTATCGCAAATGACTTTGAATATTTATGTAGTTGGATTGTTACACACACTTATAGGTGGGCTCTGCAACACTGCAAATGGATAAATAAGTTTGAGTATAGCAAAGGTTTTGATTACTGTTACTTTAACCATTAAGATGCATCCATTGTTTTATGACAATTTTAAATTAATTTTTTCCTATAGTATTGAATTTTGAAATTGTGTTAATATCATTATGACATGTTACTTCCCATGCTGTCGCATTATTTGATTTGCAAATAAAAGGTATATCTGAACAAAACGTATAGCGCTAGTTTTAATACATATACAGTTACATTCTGGGAAGAATATATAACGACTTATATTTGGACTGATATGGCAACTTACAATATGTGGTTGGATGTCAAAAGGGTAACTTTAAATGACTTGCATGTATCAATAATTAGTGTCCGTTCCAATTATTTATTTTACAAGTATATAACTTCATTGTGAATAACGAAATGCATAGTACAACTTTAAAGTAAAAAGCGTTCTTCAAGTATTTTGTTTAGTCACAAGATTAAATGTTGATAAAAAACATAATGATTGGAATTCTTAATGTTTCGTGTTCTTCCTAAATTGCGCATTACAACGTCTCTGGTATACTTATTGTGCAACAAATTAATGTTACAAGTTTCTTTAAAGCAAGAAATACTACCGCGCTAGCCTGAAATTCGTATGTTTTCGGTGTACATTCCCTTGATCTGAGGTGTCCTAGCGACGCGCTTTTTCTACTTCCTGTGCAACAAAACTGTTAAACACTCCGCGATCATGCAAGTATACACCTAGGTTAAAGAGGGATAAAGTTCATCAAAATGATTTATAAACATCTAGCGATATACATATAGCAAAACAAAGGTAGGATAGTACCGGTAATAATTTGTTTTACTATTTGCATATATATATAGCAAAATAAACTTGCCTTTTGTTTGCTTTCAACTGCTTCATGATTTATAATGGAGTTTAAAAGTAACTGCAAGAACATGCAATAAAGATGATTTATTATGTTGTTTGATGTGTTTATGTTGTATTTACAAACAGCTTGGAGTGGCTGAAATATGATTTTGTTTTTGTTTACATTGATGATCGTTTATAGCAACTTTTCAGCGTAGAATTAACATTTACATTTCTTGTTATTGAATTTGGATGACATCTTTGGCGTATATAACAAATATTGAACACAAATATTTATGCATGCACCATCTTTGAACATATCTACAGTTTAATCATTAATCATACACTCATTTTATAAGCAGTAGAACATTATAAATAACAGTAACACCCCCGTAACAATACTGCATTATGCAGGTACGAGACTGAGATATGTACTGAATTGGTTTATATACATACATGTTTATTTACATTCTATTATGATTTTCTGAAAGAAAAGTTGACGTTCATTTTGCATGACTCGCACGGCTCTGTCGAGCAAAAATAACGTCTTTGTGAACTTTATTAAATAAAGTTAATAGGTCAACTCAACGTAGATCAAAAAAGAAACGACGTCGCTTTACATTTCACGCATGTACTTTAACGCTGACGATAGATGAGTATTTAATTTTATTTTCTTGCAAAATGTCAGTTGACACAGATAAGCAATAAATGAACTCAGACAAATGCGCTTTATGGGTTTGCCAGCCCATGCACGTTCAATCTGCATTAACCGCACGGAAACAATAATCATTCCTCAATTAAACTTTGCGATTGTATTGATTGATTGTAATGAATGTAAAGGAATATCGCTATGTTCAATACCTTTGTAAGGTAGATATTTATAACAATTGATATTTTATCGAATCTATAGGACTCATTTATTTGCAATTGGCAACTATAAACAAATTCTTCGGCATTATTTATAAGTTCGTCAAACAATTGGTAGAGTGTGTTTAACATGCAAGTATTATTCAAGCAAGATGTATACGTCATTGGAAAGTCAATAAATACCCATTATGTTAGATCACAAAAGGTGCAACGATTTCTATACGGATATCGCGTTACAAAGCCGTGGTTCAATCAAACAAAATGCTGCTTAAATTTCAATTATACCCTTTTGGATGTGCTTTGATTGGTTGTATTGTTGCGGTTCATTTAGAATACGTGCAGCGCACATTGTTCTAATATACATCATACATAATCATATATAATAATATAATAATATATATGAAAACCCGGAAACAGAACAATACAAACAAACAAATAAACTCAAGTCTAAGTTCTATGTTGAATTTCTCGCTGTTTTCAATGTAGTATTAATTTTGCAAACTTTCTTTTTTTTTGCTTGAACAATCAATTAGATCATTACATGCTTGATCCCAATACCAAAGTTACTAAATTGCTTTAAGATTTATTACTGGCCAAATTCATCTAAATACATTGTCAAATAAACACCTTATTATTATTATTATTAAATTCATAACTTAACTAAAATTGACACAGTTTGTCAACTGAGTAACTCATTCCGTAACATTTCTGGCCGTTCTAAAAATCCATTTTCTTATTTGACCAGGATAGTCAAATTAGATTTATTATTAGGCGCGAAGCCCTTCGATTATTTCCCTAAATGGTCGGATCAGATTTCAAATTGGCAATACCTAACAGTTCAATTTAATATGTTTCTAAAAATAGCATTCTCGAATGTTTCCGTGTGCGAATGTGTTTACTCCGTTTGAAGCCGATCGATCCCGAGAGCTTTTACAAACGGCTAGGATTTTAAATATTCACGAATGTATATCCAGTTACCTCCCAGTGTTTTGATGAAATCAGATATAAATCGTATTGCAGTTTATCATTCATGAGGATATACTTATGATTTAGGTGAACTTTTATGAAAACTAAGGTGTATAGTTAAATGCTCTCGTTCAACGGTAATGTAACTTTAAGTTACACCTAGCTCTTACAGTAAAACCATCGCAAATCGTTGCATGATGTTTGACAGAATTAAACAATGCAATTGACTGTTATGTGAACATTTAGAGGCTTTACTAAGACAATTTATGATGTATCAATTGCTTTTCAATTTAAAATACAAGGGCTGTTCAATAAATAATGAGACTGTGCTTATAACTTTGTGATTTGCCTTCAATTGGAATAAAAGTCAATATTATTGTAAAATATAACTTATTTCCTACTAAATGTCCAAATTTTATAGGCTTATGACAAACAATATAGGAACAACATAATTTTCAATTACCATAGTAACGCACTAGCGCCCACGTTCAAAATTTTGTGCGAATGGCATTTTTCATGACAAATAAAGTTACACGATTATAAAAATACTCGGAATAAAACTTAAAGAACATTTAAAGGATGTGTTCCCAACATATATTGCAAAAATTAAGAAATTTAAACATGTGGTTATTGAAATATGACCTTTGAAAGAGAAATGCTCAAAATGAAAGAAACGTTAACATTCAAATGCATTTTGCCACTTGACAAATGATCACACTATTATACTGTGTTTGTTATGATGAAAAAACAAACACAATCTTTATTTTTCTGATTATTACAAAACTATAACACATGTTTAAAAAACATTAAATGCTGAATTTAAAACTTTTTTCATACACATATTAGCAAAAAAGAAAAGACAGAGTAATGTCAGATAAAGACGTCATAGAGGCGTTAGTAGTTTTACTATTACTAGTAACTAATGCGGCATTTTTTAATAGAGAACTGTAGCCGGGACTTGAGTTTCAATTCAAGAACTTGTATTTAAAAAGTTAAAACTGTTACGTGAAAATATTTGCGTTATTTTAACAAACAACTAAAAGCGACATTATTGTTTTAATATACATTTTATGATATAAGTTTATTATGACTGCTTCAAAAACGTCGTGACGTCCAAAAAGTGGGGGCGATAACGGCAACATGGTTTTGTTGCCATGGCTGCCTTTTCATAACCGTTTGATGAATTTGTCCTATTTTTTGAGGTCTACTACAAAAATGATTGATCTTAATGTTTATAATACTTGTGTCTCTGTACTTTGTAAAAGGTAAAAGGTAAAGGTAATGAGCACAGTCTCATTATATATTGAACAACCCTCGTATACACCAATTAATCGAGTAGTTATGACACATGGAACATATACTCGTCAAATGATGCGAATATATTTTTTTGTTTTAGCTGCAACGATGTCCGAGGTGCAAGGAAGACAGACAGATGGTTCAGATGACAAGGATTACTGTCATGTTTGTCCCACTGTCAAGGCCAAATCTTACTGCATGGAATGCAAGATATATTTGTGTCAGTCGTGCGTTGGTCATCATAAAATACTACCCGCAAGCTCTTCCCACACACTACTCGATAACTATGAACTCTCGCCAATCGACCCAGCAGGACATGACGAAGATATTAAACAATGTCAGTTTCACCCTAATCAGGAAGTGTTGTTGTATTGTCAAGACCATGACGCTCTTTGTTGTTGTGATTGTATGGTAAATCACCGTCCGTGCATACCGAAGTACATTGCCAACATCAGTAAGGAGTTCAACCCGAGAAAGACTATGCAAACCTTCTGTTAGATTTTCAATCATTTGAAGTAGAGATCAAGAAATATTACACGAATATAGACGACTTACTGAAAAAAGTTAATGACGTGAACAGCAATGCCCTTACAGACTTTCGCAGATATAAGGCTTTAATCATCGCCTATCTCGACCAGAGAGAGAAAGAGCTGCTAAAAGAACTAAATGCTATCCGCGACAAAGAGACTGCAGCCTTAGAGAAGCTTAAAACCACTGCTACGGCGATACAAGCAGATCTCTGTGAGTTACAGACTAAACTACGGCACCACGAAGAACGCTCTCATGAACTCTTCATAGCTACCAAGAGGTCCCGGGCAGTATTGACGACGCTCAAATCTTCCCTTAACGAAATACACACAACTTGGAACGGTTATGTTCATGTACAGAAGGACCCACTGGTTGAAAAACTCATGTCCAACAAAAAAGGGCTGGCACAAGTCATAAGTGTTCCAGGTAGTGTGATATAGTCGTGTACTTACAATCAGTCAGCAATATATTGAACTGTTTTCGTAATGTGTAAACTAAACACAAATTAGTGTTGAACTTTCATTAGAATTAGTAATTACAAGTAAAATTAATGTTTCATCAAACATACCAATAACACAGACAAATACGGTTAATGTTGCAATATGTGATATGTTTATCTTATAAATATATATAGCAAATAATGAACTACATAATTATTAACATTTATAATAATAAACATACAAAACATTTACATTCATTACTAGAAAATATTTGAAATCTATAGTTACCTCAACAACCCCATATATATCTAAACAAGAAAAAAATGATAATATTTGGTAAAAAAAAATGGATAATGATGTCTCTTTTGTCTTAAATAATAGTTATATTTATACATCTAAATTGTGCAAAGATATATTTAAGATGTTATTTAATTTATTTAGAATGCCGCATACGGCATTATGTTTAAATATAACCTCTTTTCATTTTTAAGAGCCCCAAATGTTTCTTTGTTTGTCCAAAGATCTGCCTACGGCTGTCTTCAAAGGGTGCGAGAACGTTAAAGTTCCTTTAATGATCACATTCCGCGACATACTGGCAGTATTGCAAGACTACCTTCTGCTGAGCAATAGTAGTCAAGCAAAAGTGCAGCTAGTGGACACCAGGGATGGACGGGTCGTGTCCGAAGTATCAATGCCATATTTGATAAGGAAGCCTATCATAAGGAGACTTAGTCTGTTGAGATATGATCAAGCTGCCGTGGCGGTCTCGAACAAAGTGCAGACGATCAATATTGAAGGACAAAACCTCACTCTTGGGACAGCGCTGAATTTGAAGGGCGATCCGGTTGGTGTATCAACTTGTGGAAAAAGTGATTTAGTTGTGTCATATTGCAAGGCTCCTTGGCTCGAAGTTATATCAACTGACGGTAAACCACTTCACCAGTTCGACGAGAAAGGAACATCACAGCACTTCAAGTTGCCAAAATTCCTGACTACCAGCATCGACGGTTACGTCTTTGTATCTGACCGTGGCACCAATACAATTACGAAGATGAATACCTCTCTTCAGTTGCTGCAGACCTTCTCCAGTGCATTGCTAACTTCCTCACGAGGCATAATCTCCATCAGCCCTGACCAGCTGCTGGTGTGCAGCGACCTTAACCACTGCATCGTGCTGCTGAACACCAACACAGGAACATTGTCCACCATACTGGGAGAGGAAGATGGTCTCCAGTATCCGTGTTCGCTTAGCTACCGTCCAGAACAGAGGAAATTGTATGTGTTGTGTTGTAATGCATTGGGCACAAGAAGTGTCAAGATTTTCGAGCTCATATAATGCAAATTGTAACAAAATTAGGGAGATACTGGTTTACTAAAACGTAACGAACATGTAAATCTAAAACTCATTCATTCATTCATTCATTCATTCATTCATTCATTCATTCATTCATTCATTCATTCATTCATTTATTCATTCATTCATTCATTCATTCATTCATTCAAAACATTCGTTTTAAAGCACTATTGCACACAAAGGTTAACATCTATTCAGTAAAAGAAAAATATTAATGTACAACTCTATTTATCAAATTCACGGTACTTGGTTTAACGTACACGTATGATTTTCATATGCACCAACAGGTGTATGTTGTCCTTTGTGTGTCGATTTTGTGTTATCGTTATTAAAATGTATTTACTGACATTGTTTGTATTGACATCGATCTGAATTGTGGTCATGAAATAGGCATATTTACATAGAATGTTAATAACATGTATAATAATAAAATAGTGTCTGAATGTCAATCAGCTGCATATGAAGACTTGAGAAGGCAGTTGAGGAAGATTTGAAAATTAAATTCATTTTTAGTTTCTTAACCCTGTATGAAATGCCTGTTTTTGAGTTATTTAGTGTTATAAAATTTAGTAAACGGTAGAAATGTAGTTTACACGACGGTCTCGTTATTCTTACGTGAATAATGCTTTATATCGACGTTTGCTTATTTTTAATGTAACTTTTCCGAGTGAAATACTGTTCTGCTACCATGTAACAACACCATATATATCATACGTGTGAACTGATACAGCAGCCTGGACTAACAACAAGCCATCAGAGCAACGGCGATGTTCTGGCCGCAGACCATTATGCCAGAATTACACATATATCCAAAGCCATTGCGATAATGTTGGATATTTGGATAGTTTGATAGATTAAGTGTAAATGAAAGGACACCTGATAGGTGCGATAGTTGATCTGTTTTAGCATGTTATTTTCGGCTTACACGTCGATGTGACAATGTAAACTTGTTATTTAAATTGTTTGTAAAAGTATGCTTACATCGAACTTAGTTAATAAGCTTTAATTTAGTATTTTCAATATTGCATGTAGTATTGGTGATGATCTAGCATAATTTTAAGTTATGCATCTTAAGTTTATATGACGTGTGCTTTCATTTCCATGTAAAATTTAATTTAAACATATGCAAATACATATCTTAAGCATAGTTTTTGTGTTTTATTAATAAAGGTTGAGCAACAAAACCTCTTTTAACCGAAGAGCTTGGTTCACTAACCGCTAAATTTGGCCCCATCTCAGAAATTGATGAAAACCTAACAAAGATAAGTATTAAGTATTACATTGCAAAAGGTGTTGTTATAATAAGTGAAAAAAGCAACTGTTTATTCAATTAAATGCCTTTTTTATGCAATTTCTGTTTATAAAACTTATGTTTTTTTGTTCTGACAATTAAACATTCAAATCATAACATAATAATAATTACATAATACCAAAGCATTCTTATTCACAAATATGTTCAGTATATGTCTAAATTGACGAAAACAATAACACGAACACTGATTTCGGATAGTAAAAATTCGGATAAATTGTTAATTAATGCTATTTAATGTCGTTGTTAAATCTGATTTGTCTTTGGTTAAACTTAATAATTACAATGTTTATGTTTAAAGTTATTTTATAATATAATTGCTTGTTTTGTCTTACATATTAATACCATTCAGAATCCAAGATCATTGTTATCAATTATCAGAAAACAACTAAGCTCCTTTTAATACTTGTTGTCATGTCTACACCTTATCTTCATACACATATAGCTAATACATTGCGTTAAATGACCGGGAAAAGTTACTTATTTAGTAAATGCTCTCTTCTCGTTACTTCGTGCCCCTTAACCTTTATTTTTGCGTATGCGCGGTAGGTGGATAAGAAAATTGGGTCACGAATACAAACTAAATTGTGAACCAACATCTAAATCAACTATCTGAATCAGAAAACTTGAATAACTTTAACTTAAACTAACATTGTTTACCTCTTTTCAATACTGTATATAATCCATGTCAATCAGCTGCTAGTTTCTCACTCGATTCGTGCCCTTGACTTTGGTCTATATATATTGGGCCTCCATACGGGAAATTATAAATTGTCCATACTCTTTTAAGCAAGTGTTGATGCGATTGTATATCTAGAAATTACTTTGTTTTAACAGTGATTAGAGCAGTGTTTAATATTTTAAAACATATGACTGGACAAAGTATAATAACGTTATTTCACTTTAAAATGTACACAACCACAGGTATGTTTGTAAATATGTGTAACTATTTTGGAAACAATAAAACTTTGGGTGAAAAACTAACGTTTAACAGTTAACTAATTAATTTAACTAATTATAACTGTTTTAATATTGGAATAATAATATAGTTAATTGTCATAATGCGGACACAGAAAGCTGTCATTCCGCCTGATTGTTTTAACTTGTGTGCAGAATGAAAGGTGTGTCCAGTGTCCGCAGGAGTCACACTCAGCCTAGTTGACGATTTTCAAGTACTGGAGCTTGTGGAGGTCAGGGGGTGATACCATCTTGCAGACGCAGCATTTCTCGCTTTAGTCAGGCTCGCTGTCGTTCTCAGAACTTGAAACTACT
>Ga0224511_10002558_pt1 | contig 12374 bp, 3 predicted proteins | sample SF_May12_sed_USG_2_FD_169988 | JGI IMG/M metagenome (GOLD analysis project Ga0224511, IMG submission 169988) | Sediment microbial communities from San Francisco Bay, California, United States - SF_May12_sed_USGS_8_1 | ecosystem: Environmental > Aquatic > Marine > Sediment | place: USA... | reverse complement strand
AGTTATATAGGCAACATATTAATAGTAAATGGTATGTAGGAATTTGTGGAAATTAAACAGAAATCGGTGTAAAGCGGTTTGCCAAAAAATTAATGCATTTTTGTGAGTATAGTTGACATAAGTTTGTTGCACTTCATAAATCAGACAGTACATATAGTAATGTTAAAAATCGCATTATGAAAGATGCCAGGTATGTATCATTATCACCTTATATTTGGTCACAAAGGGCTAGGTTCACTAACTATCAATTTCTGCCCTGCCAATTTTGAAAAAATATTTTTTACAAAGAGCTTCAAAATATTGCAATGGTTACAAAATATAACTTATTTACTGTAAATAAATGGAATTCTACAACTCTAAAAAGTAACCCATATAAAAAAAATTGACTTTTAGCTATACACTTATGTCAAAAAAGCCGAATTATTGCCTTTTTACCACGTTTTTGCTTCAAATTAAATAAGAAGAACCAAAAGAGACACAAAGTCCTTTTCAGGGAATGATTATATGGACAAAATAAAGATAGTAACAAAACATGGCCGTGTCTCTATTGGTTCTTCATGGTTAGGGAATACGTTTATTGATGTTTTATTAAACAAAAACGTCATAAAAAGGCAAAAATGGGCTATTTTGACAAAAGTGCATAGCTAAAAGTCAAGTACCTTTTTATACAGGATACTTTTTGGAGTTTAAAAATTTCATTTTTTTACAGTAAAAAAGTTATATTTTGTAATCATTGAAACATTTTGATGCTCTTTGTAAAATGATTTTTTCCAAGTTGGCAGGGCAGAAATTGTTAGTTTGTGAACCTAGCCCGGTATGTTATATACTCGTATACGATATACATTAAACTGTGTGGGATGCTCAACAAAGACCAGTTTTAATGTATATGTTTCTCAACGAAGCCAAATTCAATTTGAGGATGTGGATCATGCTGTTTACAAGGGTTTTCGTTGAGTAACAACTATACGCTGTCTTCGTTGAGAACCACAAACTGTGACGCCTTGTTTGTACCAAGTGGGTATGACGTGGTCGGGGATCGAACCCACCAACTCCTGCTAACGGGACAAGCGCTCTACCAATGAGCCACCACTGCAGCGGCACACGTGGTATACGTGTATTAAAATAAAAGTGTGGTATTGTAAAAGAAAAACTGCAAAGAGGTCACAATTCACATAATGATAATAAAGCAATTATTTGGTGTGCGGGGGAGATAGTTAACACCTACACCTCAGCTGCTGATGTTGATGGTATTGTCGTGTTAATGTGCATTTAAGAGTCAACATAATTATTGCCATAAATAACTCCTAACATCTGTTAACTGACTTGTTTACTTGTTGACAAATCTGAATACATGTTTAAATACTCTTTAAAGTGTAACTGTACATTTGTATATTATTAGATTAATATCCCCAAAATACTTACCGCAGGTCAGAAAAACTCAAATGAATTTAATATAGGTGTAAAAGTAGAAAGCGGGTAGATTGTAGTCTGCACAACTAGCAGGAATGACCTTAGATGCGAACGAGGCTCTGGGCTCCTTGATTCACTATTGCAAACCGGTTTATTAACCGAACAATACTTTACCTTATATGCGCAGGTGCCTTCATTTTCGTTTTTTTAATTTGGTCGAAAAAAGCTATATTTGTATTTCGGAATCAGTATTTTGGAAAACACGCTGATTCATGAATTTATTTGTAATTGTCTCAGAACTACATATCTCCGGAAATAAATCAATGACCTAAAATGCGGTGTTCATTAAAATAAAAGGTGAACATGATTTCGGACTGGGTCTATTTTCCGGACATCGACAGTTTTCATTTCTTAAGTATCTCCCTCCCCTATATGACTCCACTAACCCAGTTTAAGACGTCGTTTTGCGGGGGACGACCCATTATAGCCATTATAACCTCGACACTAAAGGTGTGAGAGGCAAAGACAAGACAATGTATCACTTTTATCGTCCGTGCTTTACGAGTATTACTCTAATTTATCGACTTGTCTGATCCCGCCAGTGACCGCAATGTCAACTACTACTACACGTGCCCTATATGACAGCCATACTGTTTTTAATATATTGCCGAAATATTCTGCATAATTTTACAGAGGTATTTGCGGTTGTCTTTATAGACCGGACTACGAGCTTGACCGAAGAATCATTAATGTGTTTCTGACATATAGTAGTAGTATATTATTAATTATCTATAATTTATATCTGAAAGCGATATACGTATCTCTTTTGACCGGCTGTTACACGGTTTGCAGTTATATTAGAGCAATTAACAACCATAGTTTCTCTAATTTATCGTGGTCAATTGCTAAGTGTTGTACTGTTACTACTGTAGCTATATAACATTTTTTTTTAAACCTGTCCAACTGATCTGCTATAAATCTGTGTCATTTTGTTAAAATTGGCCAACTTTAAAACACGAGAACATTAAGATAACCTCATGTCTGTTATCAATACATGGTTAAGATACATTAAAAACATATCTTAACAATTAAAATAATTTCCTGATTAAGTATTTTTACGATAACATTTTTTTTTGAATTTGTAAAAATGTTCACACAGACTCAAAACAGGTCCATTAATGTTTATGCCATTCAAGGGACATAACTATGATCGTTTAAGTTAATTATGGGGTGAACGTTTATGTCGCATACTTTGTCCAAATTTGAGATGCATTATTGTATTTCTTGCCATTGATAAACGTTGTGGTGTGCTTCTTTTAATTTTACAGATAAAATTACCTTCCTGACATTTAGGGCGGATATATTAAATTGAATCAGTTTATAATACATGTAGACATATTAACAGATTTTTTTTGCCATTGAACGCAAATATACAGACCCCTTTACGGCACAGATATATGGGATAATAAGAGCGATACATAATCAACATTTTACGTATCTAACAATGAAATATAAAACATATATTTAACATGTCATGCAGTCATAAATATAATTTATATTTCACAGGCACCAGGCGGTCACCAGAAAGCGTTTTTCTGTACTTTGTGAATGTATATTACATCAACAATTAAACTGTCTTACCGTTAAGCATATTGTCATTATGTATGTGCATCTTGTCCACAATTGACGTACGTTAATAATATTTTACAGCCATACAACGATTCCTATGTGTCCGATTTACTCGATACACCATAAACTATCCATAAAACTCCAAAAAACTATACCACTTTTAAGGGAAAAATGTTATATTAGTATGTGAAACGACAAGTATTTTGCCGCCGTTCTCTTATTAGATTAAACATAAATAATAAGGAAATTTCTAATACTTCCTTATTACATATGTAGTTATTATACTCATGTATACCGGTATTTAACTTGAACTAACGAATGCATACATCCTAAAACTATTATGAGCTGGTGCCATAATGATCTAACATAGAGAAGTAGCCGAAGATTTTTTTTCATTTTTCAATTTTATAACTAGAATTTACATTTTTACATATTAATAGAAAGTGACTTCACTGCGTCTCTTTATCCAAGTATCAAATCCAAGTTACAGTTATGCAGAAATGGAAAAATAAAAAATAAAGTCACAAAACAATAGTTTATTCTGAATGACTGTTATGACTTGTTTTGTGTGTTTTGTGCTGTTCTATGTGTTTGTTTTTGTACGGGCAATTTTGTCGTGGTGCCCTTAAACTCGACCTGTCTACATTGTTTACCACATGTTTTCTTTCAACATCTCTTCAATTTATAGTATGAAGGTCAGAAGAAAATAATTTTTATACAATTTTCCAATGATAATCCACATAAAACTGTACAAAAACGTGTAGGCTCTATATATCTTAACAAATATTTGCCATTGTTTACCTTCTCTACTTTCGGTTTTTGTTGGTTCTGAAAGGTAGAGCGATCCCATGATGCTTAGAGCGCATTTACACAGATCAGAAAGACCGGTGTCGACACAATACTTAAATTGCTAAAATAATATTTGTTTCTGTGTATTTCAGATGACGTCCAATGTCGGCACACTCGGAGAACCTTTGCTTTCATTCGATCCTTTTGCGTCATCAATTGCGTCAGCAGCTGCGTCATCCTCTGGCGCAGCATCGAGTGCGTCAACGAGTTCGGCGACTAGTCGAACATCCGGGGCATCTGTGACGTCACATATTCAAAGACAGAGACCAGGTTTGCGTTTATGTCTGTTGATTTTTTTTCTGTCTGTCTGTGTGTTTGTGTGTTTGTTTGTATTTCGCCCAGTTTCAATCCCCATAAGGTTACAATTCAAAGTTTCAAAGTTTATTGGTAAATCGGCAATACAGCCTTTGACCACAAACATTTGACAAACATACAATATTTACAAAGTGTTCAAAGTAGATCAGGTTATACATATATTCAAACCATGATTATGTTAAGTACAATACACAATGTCAATTTAGCTCTTACAGGTACAATATTTACATACAGATTGTTGGTGGGCTAAGAAGCAGCTAAAATGTTAATCTTATCTTCTCTTAATATAAAAGCTTCATGTAAGAACTTAGCTACATTATTTATTGAAATAGTACTATAATTAGACATAGTTTCGGTAAACACATTCAAATTTGGCCATGAGGAAGTAATATTATACTTGTTTCTAAGTTCTTTGTACAAAGGACAACATAACAAAAAGTGATATTCTGATTCCCAAACATTTTGAGTACATAGTACACATTTGCACTAAAGTGTGTTCCTGGTTAGACCAGTACTTCTGTTTTGTTCTATTCCGTTCCGTTCTTTTCTGTTCCGTTTCGTTCCATTTCGTTCCGTTCCGTTTTTTTCTGTAAGTTTCTTTTGGTTACGAACTACCATTGTTTGGCCCTTCTTTTTATATTAAAATGGCTATGTTTTAAGCTAAAAAATAGAGAGTAATTCAACAGTATGAACACTTTATATATTCGGAAAGTTCACACCAGGAGCAATCATTTATAAACATAAAATGATATGTCATGTATCTGTTAGTAAAATAAATTTCATATAAAAATTATACCTATTTTTCACTACTTAAATATGGTTTAAATATAATAATTTAAGATTAAACAATTCTAGTCAAAAGATACAGGCGTAGCATTTTTAAAGTGTTTTAGGTTGGTTTAAAACTAAGTACTTTTTTTTAAATGAGTGTAAGCTTGTGTAAATTAAAACATTTGCATAAAATGAACATGTATCACTCGAATAGGTTTTTTTCTATAAACGGAAGATGCACAAACATTTCTTAAACTTAACAAAACGTTTGAACATGTTACACAATTTTGCGAAAAGTGAGTTCTGTATACCGTGTATTGTAAATAAACCTGTAGAACAAAATACTTGCAATGCGATACAAATAATAAATTTATAAATAAAACAAGAATTTCAGGCAGTTTAAATCCTGGCATTACGATCATTTTTAAGTACCTTCATCCGTATGAACTTAAAGGGTCTAAACGATATTTTATCCTGTTTTTAAATATCTCATTTCCTTATGCGGATTTAATGCCAATAGGAGAAAACACAACACACGACCAATGCAAAACACAAACAAACACTTATATATATAAATTTACACTTTATACAAGCACAATGGAAAAATATAAATGACGGCAATTTTGAATGAACGGCAAATTATTGTTTCAGAATAAACTATTTTCCTCAAACCATTTTCGGCATATATTCATCTCAAAATGTATTTCCATATTTTATTCAACTTAAGGTTCATTGAGTTTTCTGAGGAGTTGAGTACTTTTCACAAACCATCGACAACAACGTGGAAATTCGTTTTACTGATTGGATAGCTACATTTTGTCCCAGTTTTTTCCTACACGAACCCGTAACGGAACATTTTTGGCCACCGTACAACACTCTAGATAAAGGGATTTTAAATACGATCGTGTAACGAAATCTACGACCTTCGACCAAATCGATTAATAAAATGGGGGCATGAATTCAAATGGCCTAATAAAATATGTTTCTTGTAAATTTACCATTTAAAAGTAGGTATTTAAACTAAATCGCGAAATAACCAGTAGGTTGATAAACCGATTGACTGATAGAAAGTAGGTCTTTAAACCAAAAATGAATAAGATAAAGTTAGTCATAAAACATACGTTTTGGTAGCCTAGCGATATTTTATCGCTAGTTTACGCGGATATGACACATTTTACGGTTATTTTGACAATTAACGCGAGAATAGTGAAATATGGTCATTTATAATGATCGGTTTGCCACATGTACACTTTACATGTATAGAGTGGACTTTAAACTCCTGCCTGAATTCTTAGATGTGATTTTCAATACTTCAATTTTAATTCAAAACTTAAAAACAAAAAACAAATATGTATTCCCACTATCGTCTAAAAACTTTAAGTGAATATTACATTATTGTTAACATATTTCGAAGCTTGAAACACTATTGCTGCAATATATTAGAATGTAACATTGCATGTAAACATATTTGTGTACTGTTATCTTTAAATATATTAAAATATGTTTGAAGTATTCAAAATGGTAATTTGTTTTATAGTATTACTCATGTCTATATGGACTCGCGTATGTTTCAGTTTCCCAACGTCAAATGACGTCAAGCACCCCACGACGTCGGGCATTCGTGGCCAACGTTAACGGAAGAAACATGCTTGTTGTGGCGTCACCATCACGTGGTCACAGTCCAGTACAAAACACGGGCATCAGCGGGATTATTCCTGATCGAATCTCGCTGCAAAATATGCAGAACATTCTTGCAAATAATGGTAACACTAATCGCGGCTCTAGTGGGCGTCAAAACATTCCAACTCTAAAACAGCAGCAGCAGCAGCATCAGCAGCAACAGCAGCAGCAGCAGCAGCAGCAGCAACAACAACAACAACAGCAGCAGCAGCAGCAACACCATGGTCCTCCAGGGGTCAGTTTTCTAGGGCGCGCAAAAGGACCTCATGTACAAGGCGGTCAGATAATTTTACAACAAGAACAAGGGCATATAATTCCTTCTCAAGGTCAGATTTTCAACCAGCAAGTATTGCAACCCTCCGGAAGTATTTTGATCGGCGGACCCGGTCACAGTGATCCCATTATCACAGGAGGTCACATAATGCCTACCGGAACCGCAAACAGTCCTCAAATTATGCAACAAAGCGGAAACTATCCTCAGATAATGCAACAAAGCGGAAATAACGTGCAATTAGTACAACAAGGGGGTCAAAACTTTCATTTAATTCCACAGCCCGGTGGCAACTTCCAGTTGGTTCCACAGATAGGAAGTAACTTGGTTCTTGTTGATAATGTAATATCTGGTGGGAGCATTGGAACTATAACGGGATCGGGTCTCCGCAGTGGCACACTCGTTTCGGCCACACAACCTCCGCCTGTTCTCAGTGGCATCCCAGTACCAAACAGCAGTGACCTCCGGGTCGAGGGACTTACCATGTTCGGGGAGCTTGTCATTTCAGGCCCTCACGGGTCAATCACGATAGGGCCTGACGTTCTTAACGGCATACGGACTAAGGGTCGGTTTCCCGTCATGATCGAGTTCGAAGAAGTTGAGCCGGAGTTATTAAGGAGAAACAAGAACAATCCCAACAAGGTCACAATTACTGAACCGGGCGTTGGTTCGATTGTTGTGGACAAATCACCACCTGGAGGGAGTGGTCTTAAATCAGGTGCAGCTTCGAGTGCGTCTTCATCTGCGAGCTCAGCAACTCAAACAAGTTCCGCGTCGTCTGCTTCGTCGTCTGCCTCCGCGGGACAAAGTAGTGCCACTGCTTCTACTGCATCAGCGTCTGCTGGATCTACTACCGCGACGGGAGCTAGTTCGTCTTCATCCGCGTCTTCTGGAAGTAGTTCACCAGGGCAGATAATTGTTGGGAACGGTGTTTCTATAAATAACGGTGTAATAACATTGGACAATACAAACGGAATGTCACAAATGGTATCTTTAGGTGGCGGAGCCTTGGGCCAGATTTCGGTTTCAAATGGTGGTTCCGCTTTACAGGTTCCCGACAACGCTACTATTATTGTAAGCGGGTAACCAATCGTAGACTGGTTTAGAGTTTTATTATCAATTAACAGGTCTGTACCGACCAGATGAAGACCATGAGACTTGTGGTATAATTTAATGAACGAACGACGTTCGTTGTTGTTTTTGATGGGGCTGTTTAAGGGCAGTTGCTTCATTTTTTGCCAAAAATGATGGATTCTGATATACAAAGACTGGAAAGGATTAACAGTTGTTCGGACTTTTCGGACGGTGGTCCGATTTTGGGGTGTATTATTAATAAAGTGAAACGGATTTTTGGTCAAAGATGAATGTCTGGGCGGACACAAGTTGCAAAACTTTTGTTTAAGATATATTATTGTTTAATTTCGATGTATTTCATTGTCAAAATGCTAAGGTTACAAATTCTATTTTACAAATGCTGTGCTATCATTTTGTGGTTGAACATATTCTTTTACCTCAGTCAGTTGTTTGCATAATATTATATTTGTACACTGTAAATTATATCAAAGCATTAATATATTGTATAAAAACATTCATACTTTATAACACCAATTTGTTTATTAAGCTTTTGAAGTTGATCTAAGAACTGTTCAAATAATATTGTGAAATCAGACCTTCTCGCGCGTCTGTGTGAATTTCATGCCTTTCGCGAGCACACGTTTATACGAAATTGAATTCAACGCGAATATATTTAACTGATTTTTGAAAGCACAAAATAATATAAAGTGTGTGTTATAGCGAACAGCGCGCTGAAATGAGACAAATGGTTCAGTCTGTGCGTCAATTATTTTTCGACTATACTTCTAGGGGCTATTTAAATAGAATTTTCAGTAGCCCGACTGAAATTAAAATAGCCTAAAAAAATTGTGCGGTCATAAATAATGTATTTTAGAATTGCGTTGACTTGCACTAATTTTAATTTTGGTTGTGTTTTACGAACAAATCAAATCCACAATCAGTAATTATGTTAATTTGTTGTTTTTCTAGAAATTACTCCAAAATTTAAATCGACGGGTCGGGCTATTTTGTATACAATTCTGATCGACCGACCGGCCGTTTACTCGACTCGGGCTTCGGGATTATAGACTTATTCGCAGACTGAAATTATTATAGTTGCACGACAATTAGACTGCGCGTAAAATGTTGCAGTAATTGATGGCTTGTCGAAAACTCTATACTTCTGCGTTGTGAGCAGAGGTTTACTCCGTAATATAATAGTAAATCCCCCGTTTGCTGGACCAAAAGTCGATTCAGATGGTCCAACAAAAGGGTTGTCAATGCACCGTTCCGCAAAATCTCAAACTCCGCCCAATGCGGTAGATTTGCTTGGATCTTGTGAAGGCTTGTGAAGGGGTCTTTCTTTTGTGTTTTCTAGGTCAGATTGTCACCTGACAATATAATCCTAATCTACTGGATTAAAATTAACCATGTACTGTTATAAATGATCATGATTGACAGTTGCGGAACGGTCCATTGGTTAAGGCTTTTCATAATGTTAACATGATATCAACAGGAAGTTTTTCTGCTGTATGTTATAAGTATTTGAAAAATGTGTTAACACTTTGTTTAGAATGTTTTGTGACAATCAAAGAATTTCATATGCAGCTGAACCCCATTCAATCGAAGTCATCGGGATCGCGTAAAATAAATCGAAATACTGAAACTTCGGCTTTCTAATTAATGATTATTCATACTCCGTTTACGTTTGATCACATACTGTTTACCCAATGAACATATTTTGAGTTGCAAAATTTATGTTAAGGTTACGTTATACCAATGTAGCCCATTTAGATCAACAATAACTCAAACTGAAGGTAATTTTTGTTTGTGTGTTTGTTTTAGTATGAAATATTGTTATGAATAAACTTTGCTCACTTTATTATCAAATGTCAGCAATGTACACAATGTTTGGTATACATGTATTTAACTATAATAAAACACCGTTGTACATACTATGTCGAATATCCACTTGTTGTTAAAGCTATTAAATCAACAAACTAATAAATGTTTAATCGAAAAAGAAATGTGAGGTTTTTGTTTACGCGTGTAAACCAGTCTTCGTGGCGTCCATGTTTAGTGTTGTTAAATACCAAATGACAAGTACTTTCTGTTTGTGATACGCTTATCAAACGAACAAAAATATGCCGGGAAAGTAGGGATATAAGTATTTTAGGAACGGTGCATTGTTTCTGTATGATTTGTAATACGGCAACTTGGTCAAATATAGGGTTCAAACGATCGCAAATCAATAACTTCCCCTTCCCACTGAGCTATCGGACATTCACTATAGTTGTACAAATAAAATTTCTTTTAAAAGGAATGGCTTGCCATGTTGTGAAGATGCGATACTGATAATTATTCCGTATGTGACACTCAAGTATTAAAACCATAAAGTCCGTTCATAGGAAACATTTTATTTGAACTTAAAGTAACATTGATGTCGGTAGTTATTTATAAACATTCCGCTAAAAATAGCATAACATTATCATAATCGAAACAAGTCGGCCATTACCGCCTAGCAAATGTTCGGTAGTTTACGTAATAATATCGGAATCGCCCGAAACTCGACTGGTTCCCAACTCCATTCGGGCAATAAGCATGCATAAAATAGAAAGCAGGGAAATTTCAAACAGGAAATACCTTTCCAAAACAATACTGGCTTGCTGTGAACGGCAAGCCAATAACCCGAAGAACCCCCTTCCTAAGTGAAATTCAAATTAACGTAGACAACGTTTATGCCGCTCTTTTCTACTGAACTATTAGGCCTACACAATATGAGGGTTGATAAAAAATAACGGTATAATTTAAATAACACAGTACGAGGGTTGATACAAAATAACGGGATAATTTAAATAACACAATACAAGGGTTGCTACAAAATAACGGTATTATTTAAATAACACGTAGAAACTTTAATCAGGATAAATAAAATACATATAACAGTTTAAAAAATGGACCGTTCCGCAACTGTCAGTCATGATTATTTATAACAGAACATGGTCGATTTTAATCCAATAGATTAGGATTATATGGTCAGGTGACAATCTGACCTAGAAAACACTAAAGAAAGTCCCCTTCACAAGCCTTCACATAAACAAAGCAAATATACCGCATTGGGCGGAGTTTGAAATTTTGCGGAACGGTGCATCAATTGTAGGTGTACAAAAACAGATGATTAAGTAGGGTTAAGTAAATTGTAAGGTTCAAATCACCGTTGAAGTCATTTACGCTGCTCTATCCCACTGAACTATGGGACCTGCGGTTGTCACCAACACACGCACAGACCGTGCAACTTCAAACACGCAGCTTGTGTCTGCTCCGTACGATGATTTGACACATTTACAACAAATAAATCAATTTCATGATAATAACCTCATTATTTTTACAGCTGTCTTAGACGGTATTAAGGCCAACGAACATTTCGCACAACTGTTACACATTTCGGACACCTCATTTTGGACAATTAAATGTGGAATTTTTAGAAGAAATGGATAAGAAATTGTTATCAAGGGACCAGATTTATTAGAAATGCTAGGTCTTTGTCATTATACCCTAAAAATCGGTCACATATTTTGCAGTATGTTAAGTATATTAAATAATTAGTATAGCACAAGGAATTGCACAATTTCATGTAAATAATGTTTTTTTGGGAAAAGGTAAAAACACAACAACGCAAAAAGCAAGCATAAAACCCTTGCCAAAAACAGAAGTTAAACTCGGGACCTCTCGCACCGCAGTCTGAAGCATTACCGCTCGGCCACCGATACAACTGAACATATCGATTGAAGATAAGCTATTTAACTGTTTTAATGTAATGGGTCGAAACATGAACGTTTTCAAACAAGTCGTTTTTGTTATATTTTAACGTACATGGCTAACTATATTTGGCACTTTCTCATAATTACAGGAGTATGATTTACTGCTTAAGGAAGAGAGTCAGAGCTAAATGCCGAAAGAATCTCAAAATAGTCAATTTGTCATGTTAAAAAACTATCAATGGTATTGAAATGAAATAAGTATAATATTGTTATGTTACCTCAAAAGTACCTTTGTTTAGTAATAGAAATACAAAAAAATGTTAATTAACCACTAATTAGTCAAAACAATGGATTTTTCGCGGTGGAGCAGAACTAGAATCAGTTTTAATTAAATAGGAGCATACCTTTTGCCCTTGAACTATATGCATTAACGGAGGACAAAGTTTTATCAGTGAAACGTCAATAGTTTGTCCAAAAAGACACCAGTTTTTGGTTTAAAGTGAAAGAGAAGGTAGGGCGTGAACAATAGAGGTCATTTTGAACCAAGACTGATACGACGCCCATTCGGCGTCTGGGCATACAGATAGTTAGTTTCTATTAGTGGCCCATAGTGCAAGATACTGGAGCGCCCACCA
>Ga0224511_10002557_pt1 | contig 12375 bp, 8 predicted proteins | sample SF_May12_sed_USG_2_FD_169988 | JGI IMG/M metagenome (GOLD analysis project Ga0224511, IMG submission 169988) | Sediment microbial communities from San Francisco Bay, California, United States - SF_May12_sed_USGS_8_1 | ecosystem: Environmental > Aquatic > Marine > Sediment | place: USA... | reverse complement strand
GTCCCAATGTCCATTATGGCCGGGCCGGGGGGGGGGGGAAGTGGCTGTTTGAGAGCCAATTTTTAGCGGCAATGGTGTAGTTAGGATGGGGCGCCACTCCTCTTTCTCACCGTCTCCACTTTGCGCAGCTCTGAAGAGAGACAGGTACCCATCTACAGATAGGTAGCCAAAAGGGTTTGGTAATCAGTATTATGGTAAAAAATAGGTCCTGGGTTCTATTTAATTCATTGTATCTAAATTCAAATGATGCATTGTGGGCCGCGATTGACATCACTTACTCGGCTCATGATACTCATAAATCTTCAGTTCATGTCTTTCTTCTATAGTTGAGACCGGCCAGTCCCGTCGGCCATTTATCAAAACACACAGAGGTTCAGACTTAGGCACCTGGAAATGGTTTGATGTTGACAGATGCGTGAACAGATTTTTCAATTTTTTTCACATCTTAATTTTTTATGTTGAAGCTGCCGGGTAAGACAATTGTTTTTTTAATAGATTATGCGTACAGTGGTAGCCGTCCACTGCTCGGTACGCAGGCCATCAGCTGAAAATCATGGGTCAGGGGTTGTTTCGGAGCGTAATTTGGGACAACTCCCCCGTGATCCGCCCCTTGAGCAAGGGACTCGGTATGCCCGATGCGATGGGGCAGTGTCAATGTGTTGGGGTTAGTACCACTGAGTTTGGCATATGGTAGTGGTCTACGCAGTCCAGATACTAAAAGAACCACTATGCAGGAAAGATTGGCAAACAGATTGAATCAACTTTGAACAGTGAGAACCCATCGATTTGACCACCAGCAGCAAAAAACACGTGGTCGTTTTTACTTTTCCGACTATAGTCAAGCTACTGACTCACTATATAGGCTCATATGAGCTAGACAAAAAATTTAGCATTTACGCGCGAGTGAACGCTAAGTTCAATTTTGCCATTCTTCTGGTCCTGAGGGGGGCTTTGTTAAACCTTTTATACTGTACCTGACTTACATTTGCTAGATAGAGGACAGCACGGTGTTGGAATCTTTGTCCATTGCGAACAGGAAGACTATGCATAACACTCTTAACATATCTCATCACCCAGTTAACTGAAATCAGGTAGCCACTCGGTAAAGCTACATCTAGTACTGTCATACCACTGTGATCTCCGGCACCTTTATACCTTCAAACAAAAACGAAGCGAATGCTTCATCTTAAGATCAATCAGTGGGTACTCGGGTAGAGTGTGAGTTGGCCCTGGGCAACTCAACATACACTATAAACTCTCCACACTCCCAGGTGTTATTGGGCTTGCCACATAACCCCCATGCTCAGTAATGAGAGGGTTCCATATACTGACCTAACAAGCCTTTCACTCCAAATTTCTATCATGGGCTTGAATCATCACGGTAAAGATCCACCTCTCCCCTCTCGTTAATGACCGGGTGGAAACTGGCTGTTAAAGAGCCTTCTTGTACCGGCAATGGTGTAACTGAGGTGGGAAGCCACTCTTTACCCTCACTGCCTCCCCTGTTTCAGCTCTGAAGAAAGTCAGGCACGCATATACTACTGGGTGAACAAAGAGAGTTTTTGAAAAATCCCACAAGCTCTATTAATCCGGGACCTTCAGCACCAGTGGTGAGCGCTCTAGCCACATAGTCACAGCCCCTCTGAGGGCCACAATTATGACAGCGGAAATTGATTAGCTTTAAAAGGAGACTTACTGAGCGCAAATGTTGTAGTGCATAAAAGTAGAATTAAATCCCGTGTCGCTTATAGCAGTTGTGACATCAAACATGTCCATATTCCGTAGTTGGTGGGGAAATCTTTTGTGAACAATTGTTTCCATCTGCACCAGAGCTATACCATGTCCGTGTGCTTTTATGTGAACATTACCCCAGTAAGCTTCCTTTGGCAACTAAAATAATTGTATAAAGATGTGATTGGTACCTTATGTATAAAACTAGTCAATGCAACAAATTTTGCTGACTAGAGTATCAATTTGTGACAATAGACTGGAATTAAAAGTATCATGTGTTTATGCGCACTTTACCTCAAGCTATCCACTCTTTAATGGGCTGATTCGAGTGGCTGATTCAAGCCAGTAGAAAACCCAAATGCTATATGTTTAGGCAGTATACCACGAGTTTGCAGTGCAGTGCATTAACACCAGTGCAGCGCGCACTGAATGCTAGCTTGACCAAAAAGGTCTATTATGTCACTCATCAAACCTACCTGGATAAATTGGCGCTGAAACCAGTTGTCTTGATTGAGGTTGACTGTCTTCCTCCAGCCAGGTGCCTGATCTGATGTTATAACAAACTGCACATGGTAAGTCGGTCGATCCTGGTTCCTTCTAGCTAATTTCCCAAGAGCGTAGACCGCCAGCATAGTATCCTATAGAGAAAGAGAAGTGTACTAGGTGGCTCAATTACTAGTGCATTTGGATCATAATTGTCCGGTTATGGATTCAAATGTTGATCATGCTAGGTTCTCACTACTGTGAATAATAGGCTCCCTGATTCCTACTTTCCATCATTCCCAAGCAAGCCTCAGGCTTAAGAGGTCCACTAGCAAAACCAGTCACATGAGCAGTTCTGCACACACGCTTTAAATGACAACAGGGTTAAATGTGGAAAACACGCAAGTTTGGTGGAGAAACACCTGAAGACAGGCCCTACTACCCATTCCCCACATGCCGAAAAGTCAGTTCACCTGGCCGATCAGGAGTTGCCCACAAACTGCACAATGACATACGAGCGTTACACCAACATTGCAGCAGACATTCGTTAACGCAGTTAATAGTACAGAAGGTGCATTAAATAGAAACAATGCTCACATTCCCAAAAAACCTCAGGTTTAAAAGGCTCACTAGCTAAATAAACGATAATTTGGTTGTTCACCAGATGTCAGGTCGGTCATGGACAACAATAGATGTTCCACCTCATAGTGTGAATAGTTGGCTTTTGAGCTAGGATAGATGTAAGAATTTTTTACCCAGCGTCCTAGCCAATGAACTCAGTGCTATCCCACTATCTTTTCTTTAAAATTACTACATTCATGAGTTTTACCTTAGAAGAATTGGATAACAGTTAGTGGATAGCCTACTTGGCCTTAGACCAGGGTCCCTGGCTCAATCCCGAGTTCGAGCAAAAAATTTGTCCTTCGCAACACGCTCATTGGTTTCTGATCCTGACGTAAAAAAGGAGGCCTTCTTTATGGGGCATGCGGGTGCAAGCAGAAAATCTTCTAGTGACACACCATGGAAAACGCCGAGTCAAATGAACTCAGTAAACCAATTTCTGTACCACTTCTGACAGCTGTACAGGGCACCTGCGGGGTACCTGCACCACTCCTGACAGCTGTGCCATCATAGAGACATGAAAAAGTATATAGGTTATGGTTAGCATATAGGTATGACCTTACTTCAGTCGAAGCGAATCCATTCAGAGAGTCTCGTTGCTGTTGAAGAAACCCCTGTATGGCATCGATCTCCGCTGCTGGCTCATTGTTTAAGAGATAGGAAAGTAGTGCATAGCTGGTGGTAGCCACTGCATAAGCAGTGTTATTTGAGAGCTCCTTGTGGACCAGACGCTGTTGAGTATCAGTACCTGTCTCTTTCTGATTGGTTGGGACCGGGGAATTACTCCAGTAATACATCCCCTTGACTACAAAATGGGAATTTGATCCACTTTCAAGCTTTGAGCAAGTGGGGAGGCGCTGTGGGTGAGTAGGGAGGCACTGTGGATGAATAGGAAGGTCCTATGGTTGAGTGATTGGAGTGCTCGCCAGTCATGCTGAAGGTAATGGGTTCAAGACAGCTTTTCGCAGGACTTTTCAAAAACTCTGTTCGATCACCCAGCATGGAATGGGTACATGGCTCTCTTCAGTGCTGGGAAAGGTGAAGGCAGTGAGAAAGAGAAGTGGCATCCCACCTGAGTTACTGCATCATTATTGATACAAGTTGGGCTTTCTTAGCAGCCATTTCTCCACACATTCATCGGCTAAGGGAAAGCTTTTACCTTTACCTTTCAAGTTTACTATCTGTTTGATTCATCTTTTGAATCCAGCAACCAATTAAAAGTTATCTTGCAAGACCTATATACAAAGAGTGAGTGAGGTTCTCCAAATCTATGTTGTGGTTAATACTTAAAACTGGTGTCTGGTATGGATAATATGTTCGCGCAATATAAAATGATCTTGTCCTATCAAACAAATGTTAACTAGGAAGCACCCAGTGCCCATCTTTTATAGCTATCACAACACAGTCAGTAATGCAATGGGCCTGTAGCATGGTGCACACACATCAAATTGCTTTTATAAGCCCTATATAAGTCTATATAGGACAAATTGATTGCTGGGGGAGCAACTGAGGTAGATTGTTCCATTTCTGGCAATAGACACAAGTTTCACCCCATCAATATAACCGAGCAACCATTCTACGGTAGAACACCGGTGTGATATGCGAGCCTTACCTGCATATTTTTGGGACTTTAATTTATCCAAGGCATATACAGCCATTGGGTGGTTGCCAAGCAACAGAGAGTAAACAGTAATAGACAGCTCGTATGGGTCTGAAATCTCCTCGAAATGTTCAGCCAGGTACTGTGCGCCTCCTTGTGTGTTCACTCCATATTTTAACAGGGCTATGACACAGAGGGCTGTAACTGCAATATGGCCAGGCTCTTTCCTCCCATTCTTTTCCACAGTAAGTTTACTCTAAGAAGACAATATAGCAGCTGCGCTCACGTGTAAGGTGTCTTATGCATAGAAAACCAAGAACATTGGTGTAAAAAGCCTATACGGCTGTTTGCACAGTGACACTGCGCGCACTGTACTGTTATTATATCTATCATTGACTGTACTGTATGTGTGGAAGTTGGAGTTTTGAAGAGAAAGATACGCTATTATGTGGTTGAGAGTGGACAAATAATAGTAAGTCACGAAAATAAAAGCAGTCTCCTGACATGCATGTACGCAATTAGTATGAAGCGGAGAACTTAGGTTGATATAATATGAACACCACAAAGCAATTCCTCTCATAATACATGCAGTCTTGGAAATAAATTCGAGAAAAACCTCCGACGTTTTGGAAGATCGATGCATCCCAATCAAGGTTTCAGGTTTTGAAACGGAACTACAACACCACTTTTGTAAAACTTACAATTTACTGGCTATACGAAAAGGATAAGCAAAAGCTTGCATTGATGCTGCTGGAAAGAGCTTTCCTTTGGTCTGACAGCAGTCCTACTTCGCACATTTGTAGAGTCTCTAAAGTCTAGAGGTTAGCCTTAAAAGGTTACTTGTTAGGTGTATTCGCGAGATTTCGGTCAGATGCAGACAAGAAAATGCTGAAACTCGAACAGATAGGAGCAGGTGAAACATGCGAGGAGTTTCGGGCATGTTGGAGTTGTCCTCTCTCAAAATCTTACATGTCCAAGGACAGAAAATTATGCGTTCTGTTTTGCAACAACTAAGCGACCCTTGGAGTGACCCTAGAATAAGTAAGAGATCGATAAATAGCCTTGAAATTTGTGTAGCTTCGACGCTTTATAAACTAGCGCACCCACTTTCAGGCACAGGATTCTGTTCACGAGGACAAATTCATTTTCAGACGTAGTTGAGGTACATATTAGTGAGAACCCCGTTTCAGGCGCCGAAACCCGATCTACGAATGTACCTTTTGTGTAATTTTGGCAGAGGTAGATGTGACCGTATTTTACCTTCTGGGCTCTACGAGAATAAATATCAGACGTCTCTGCAAACCTCCCATTGGTTTTCTGCTGTTTGATCAGCCAATCAGCTACGAGCTTCAACGACTCTGCGGGCACCTCAAACTGCTTCTCTAAATCATCGTCCTTGACCCCATCTGATAGTACAGACAGAGCTGTGGCAGTCACCCTGTGTACAGAATTACTAATTATACAGGTAATTCTTCTTATCTGTGACAGAACAGTGGCCTACTGGGTCTATTGAACTCAGCGTTTCCAAGGGTGGGTCTTTAGAAGATTTTCCACTTGCATTCGCATGCCCATTGATAGAGAGGTAACTCTATGGGAGGCCCTCCTTTGTCACGCGTTGGGGTGGGAAACGGATGTGGGTGTGTCAAAAGGCAAATTTCTGCCCGGACTGAGAATTGAACCAAAGACCCTGAGCCCGAGGCCCTTCACACTTACCACTTAACTATCCCTTCACCCCCATGACACCCATGTGTCAATAGGATTTCTGAAGGCTGACTGGCCCCTAACTCGCTCCCAGGATAGTGACCCCACATTGTTTTGACCTAAGTCTTGCCATTGGTTGAGGTCATTGCCACTGTATGAGCCAGTGAGGCTGACACTTGTACGACTTGCTCTCACTTTAAACCAATTCATGCACAAATCAGGCTTAGTGGGTAAACAACTCTGATTTATTTTGCATCCAATTCACACAGTTCTTTACGTTTCTCACAGAATTCACAGCGAGTACACTTTGACCTCCCCGTTTGTTGTCTCCATGTTCGGGTTTAGCTTAGTACTGTGGATCAGTTGTCAATCCAGACACTTATACCAATGCACCCAACAGTACACAAAAGAGTTAGGCACAAAGGCATGCGCCGGCCAGGCAGGACCTCAGGGGAGTGTTATTATAATTAACTGTTTTGTCGGACTTGCTGTAATTAAGTAATTTTAAGGGTATAGATAGATCTACGAGCTCGATGCTCACCAAGTCGGAGTTTTCGCCCCTTGATGGTTTGTTTGAATAAGAGCTCGTACTTCTGAGTAGTTGGCTGGTAGGAACTTACTTACCGTATCAAATTAAAATGAGGTAGGCATGCCCTATAGAATGCCAAGAGCACAGACATAGCCATAGTATACACGGCTTACCAGACACTGGGTGTTGTATTAAATCGAAACTCATGGAAGGAGCCATCCTTATTCATATATGAAAGAAGCTCCTGTATGGCTACAAAAATAATTTAAAACCAATGCAGCAAAAATACAATGACACCAGGCACCAGGACAACTCTGCTCACAATGGGTGACAGTGAGAAAAATGCGCCAATTTGCTACTGCATTTATTCGGACAGACTGTCAGGCTATCGATTTTTATTTGGTGACCCAACATTCCGGTACTTGGCGGGTTGGCGCCAGTAAAGCAGCTTGGCTGGTTTACTCATCCTGAGTTCCAACACCTGCCAAATGCTGGAGAACAAGGTAACCTGACTATTAAAGTAGCCAGGCAAATCAATAGGACTGCTGCTTCATTCACCTTACACCCTGCCACATACCGATGAACCGGGCCACCTGGCTATTCCAAAATGCAGATATCTATGAAGTCATTCTCCCGTGTGCGGCCACCATATGAAGCCCTTACCATTACTGACTCCATCACTAGCTTTCTTAAGTTTATCCCGAGGGGTGTGCGACATCGCCCTTAGGGACTGTACAGTGTAAAGATTTACGGCGAAGTTAAACGCCGCACCCTCTCCAGACATGTAAGGTCGGCCAAGCATGTTCTCAGCTGTTAGGTGATATCCAGTCGATTTGGTATAGCCAACACCAATAATATCGCCTGGAAAATAAGAGTTCTTCCCACAAACATGCAGTGTGGTATTATAACGTCTGTTCACACCCCTCTCTACTAGAGTGATCACTTTGGGTCAATATAAATTTCGCAATCTGAAGTGAGTACCACCATTGAGAGAAGGTAAGATTTTAGTAGTTTTGTAACGCATACCTGCATGGTTAGATTGGTAGATCAATTATGGGTGCATGACCTGGCTACTTAATCACTTAATCAATGAAGCACACTATGACATTTGGATAGTTTACGGGGCTTAGCAGATAGCACACTGGGCCTAGGACCATAGGCCCCTAGCTAAACCTCAAGCAGAGCTAGGTTCATCACTTACCCCGGTTTCATTTTGTAGAGGCCCACCCTTCTCACCTATAATACTGATAACAGAGGCAGGAGAATCACAGACGTAGTTTGGCAATCTCTCTTCCTGCTCAATGCAGAACTCTGATACCGGAATGTGAAAATCCGGTAAAACTTCTGAGTTGACTCTTCTCAAATCAACCTGATAATTGTGAATATATTGTTCTGGTATGCCTCCATGCTGCAAAAGAGAGGAACAGTGGGTTAGTTGGTACTGTTTGGGTGGGCCACTATCCTCATCTGGGAGAAAGCGCGAGGTGGCACACGAATTTCGGTTTGAACCCGAATCACCTGGTCCAAAATCGAATGCGCTACTCGCTAAATCTACATGGACGGTTTGAAACTCAAAGTGAGCTGAGGTCAGAGCCCTTTAGGAGCCCTCAACGGCTCTGACTGAGGTCAATGTCTTTTGAGTTCTTCCTACACTATTACCCTGAAACTAGGACAAAGCTAGTGACAAAGGAAGTCAGAACTGACCGTTACAGAGACAATATGAGTTCCTCTAAGAGTGCTGAATGCGGTGTAAACGTCGATATGAACTTTAATCTTGCCAACTCTTGTAGGACGAATAGGAATGCTGATCTGTCGAGCAAGTTCAGCATACATCACTATATTCACCTACAGAAATTGAATTTGGTATTGGCAGAATACAGCAGCTTGTGTCGTGCCCAGTGGCTGCTGTTTGCGATACCCGTTGGCTGGAGCCCGAATGATGCTTGTCCCCCGAACTCTAACTCAAAGAGACATTCAAATGGCTGAAAATTACTTTAATTACACTGAAGACAAACAGAAACCTAGCAAGCTAGGTACCCGGAATAACTGCGTGTAACAATCTATCTCAATGAGAGCATTGCATGTGGTTGCAGTATAACAATGGAGCGTTTGATCATAGGGCACCATGCATCTGACACATGTGACAGCACAAATATGACAGTCCTCTAAAGATTGGGAAATGCAGATAACCTAGTAATTGTGATAGTTAAGTTTATCGTTTGAGATGGGGAATAGTTTAGATATTGGGTGAGCAACCTTTTCGAGGAAGGGGCCGGCATTTTGTGCCTAAAATTCATATGCCGACCTTATCTGCCACAAGGAATACCTGGTCTCTGAGCACTGAATACCAATTGATATTTATGAGAAAAATTGAAAATGAACAAATTCAACCTGACCAATAGATTGGACAAATTGACAGCCTCCATGGCAAATTTTGCAAGCTTTTCATATAAACCCATTTGGAAGCTTTTATACCTCTGTGAAGTCGGTAAGCTACGAAAATTGTCTTCAGTGTTGGTGGACCTACTAGGATGAGTTAGGGGTCAAGGTTGGATGAAGGGAAAAGGCAAGAGGTGTAGTGGTCACAATGCTGGGTTAGATTCCACAATCCACCCACTTCTTGATTGTGAACAGATGTGCTACCAAAGGCATGGACAGATGTGTCCTGACCAGGTCGCAGATGTGCTATCGAAGAGATGGGCAGCGCCTTTACCAAGGTCAGGGGCAGAAGTGCTACCTAGACTATGAATTGGTGCATGGATATAGAAATTACCATTGTTGTATTGTTCTGAACAGAAAGCCTTTTCTTAAATACCGAGTTGTATTTATATAGGAGACATATCACCAAAGCATCAATGCTTTCCATTGGTATAGATCTCGCAAAATATGACCGGTCTGAGTTGTATGCAATGGTTTGAGAAATATTCCTTGGCCGACCCCACTGATAACCAAAATTAGGTGAGCGAAAAACTGTGCATACAAGGCTGGCGTCTCAAGCTAAAAATACCTAGCACAGCTACTCAAAAGGCTCTGTTGATAAGTCCAGCAGTCGCATTATCGAAGCCGCATACAACAGCTCACTCAAAATGATCAAAAACAGTGGTGGTGAATTGTCAATAGCATGACCACACCGGCCTCTCCTAATCTGACTGTAGACCTTCACTACGTCAGCTGCACGTAGTACACGTCCTCGTAACTCGCAGACAAGCTAAATGAGTACTACACCTCTGTAGGAGGCAAACCTGAGCCACTTGGGACGATGCGTCACACAATGCCAAATAAAACTGTGATGCTGCCAAGTGAACTTCGTCGATTGAAACCTGCCAAAGCATCGTATACAGATGACTGCCTACCTGCCGGGTCACGAAACAGTTCGAGTTGGAGCTCTGCGACCCCATAGCCAACATCCTACAGACACTAATAGACACACAGACATTCCCAACCAGAGGGAAGGAGGTGGTAATAAGACCAGTGCCAAAAGTAAAAAACCTAAGCACGCTCATGTCTTTTCATCTTTTTTATTCCATTCTCATTTCATATCTATTCTGATTCCAAAGGGGCAGTGTTATTTACTTTATGTAAGCTTAGCACACTTGTAAGCACCCATTGTGGTCCAAAGTGGCAATAAATCATATCCATACCCATACCTGATGCTCCCCCTGCATGGCCACCTCTTGCTTCACTTGGCCTCCTTCACGATCCACGCCGACAAACTCATAGTCAGGTGACTTGCGGAGAACGACGAGGGCATCGTACATATCAGGTAGAAGATTTTTTAATGTGACCTTGATTGACATAACTTCAGGAATTTTGAGTCTCATAGTTCCCTCTAGTCGCAGACTCAGCGGGTGGCCCCCATGCCTCTGCAACAAATGGATAGCAGGAAGTTTCCGTGTGTTCTAGAAGCAGAAATATACTGCTGCAAAGGTGATGGCGATTAATTAGGTACCTATTAGCCATCTGATATGGACATCACGCAATCATTTGGCTATCTTCTGTGATGATGCAATGGCCATGCTCAGATGTAATGCTGTTAAACCGGGGGCATAAAGCTATTCATGGAGGTCACTCAGTGAAGACCCTGTCATAATAACGGTGAAACTTATTCACATACTCACTAGCTTTTGTTTGAATATTGTTAGTCCTTTTTCTTGACTCAAAGAAAATCCCGACATCACCCACGATTCTGGGATACTAGGTGGAAAATCTGCAATTCACATGACTTAACTGACAAGTCACTAAACGGAAGACGATCAATTCCCGGATAACAAGGAGTTATTCTCCCTTTGATTATAGAGAGGATAACTCAACCATGCTTAGATTATTATCCGCCAAGTAGGTTGTGGGGGTGAAAGTTACCATGAGTTCCACTGTACCTAATTGAAAAAGGTGAAGTTCAAGGTTCTCCCCCGAGCCAGTAGGCATGTGGGGGAGTGGCTGTTAGAGAGTAAACTTGAACTGGCAATGGTATACCTGAGCTGGTAACGGTATACCTGAGGTGCGGCACCACTCCTCATCCACCTTTCCTTGAAATGTCACGTCCTAAATTCAAGAACCAGTACACCACACTTTTTTACATTCCATATAACTTACCAACATAAGTTTCTGAATTTCCAGCTGGTTTGGTGAAGAATGCTTTCCATAGGAAAGCCGGATCCCACATGTATTGCGCTATGCTTCCCATTCGCCATAAGAGGTTTCCGTCTAATGATAACGGCGCGATCTTCATGGTACTGGAGTCTGAAATGAATGAAATGCTCTGCATCAGCTGTTATTTCGAAGCTGACTGTTATGTCCAACACCAGCTCCATTCTTCCAAAGGACCCGCTGATTCAGTATGATGCACCAGTTACACGACTGAACAGGTGGTCCTTGGAGGTTAGGGGTCAGTCAACCTAAGCCATTTAGTCTGCAGTCGAACCAACGAATACATGTGAATAAATACATCTACTGGTTTTTCAATGAGGTCTTCACCATTATGGTTAAGCTACAGGTTTGGATAGTTGTTTCTCGCCAGTTACGGCTTAGCATGGAGCACTGCACCCCCTTGACCAGGATTTAAACCCAGGTTCTCATGGTTGTGAGCCCAGTGCTCTACCACTGAGCTATCCCTCCATACTCACTGCTGCAGATCTTTCCTTGCTCAAACTCCCCACATTGTTTCTCCCAATCACAGACTAGATTAATGCTGTAACATTTTTTTGGTTCGTTCAAACATGGCCGTGTTCTTGGACCACAGTGGCTGTATGGCGAAATCATGATAGCATCAGTCAACAGCTGCAACCCAGTGCTCTGCAAAAAGCCGTAGACACACTACATTATGGTTCCTTTGCATGAGTACATCTGCATAGAATTTAAGGAAATGTAATAGTATACTTCATGCAAATTCAGTGCAGGTTTAGTGCTCTGCTAAATGTCATAGACATTAAAGTTCATATTTATTCGTATGATGTCTATGAGAAACTCTTTATGGAAGTGTATGGAGTTACGTGCTAGCTTCTGTTTATACTTCACATTATTAATCGCTGTACGTCAAGGAGCCCACTCCCTGGTTAAGAGGGAGACTTTGTTGAAGCTTAGAAGAGAATTAAGGTTGGATGCCCTTCTTGCTGCTACCATTGACTTTTCTGGGATTCAAACCCACAACTCGCTGCGCGCATATTGTGTATTCTAACCACCAGACCATGGCTGCTTCTGCACACAGCTACTG
>Ga0224511_10002556_pt1 | contig 12375 bp, 5 predicted proteins | sample SF_May12_sed_USG_2_FD_169988 | JGI IMG/M metagenome (GOLD analysis project Ga0224511, IMG submission 169988) | Sediment microbial communities from San Francisco Bay, California, United States - SF_May12_sed_USGS_8_1 | ecosystem: Environmental > Aquatic > Marine > Sediment | place: USA... | reverse complement strand
CGTTGTTGTTGTTGGGGTAGTAGTTGGAGTTGTTGTTGTGGTGGTGGGCGTGGTTGTAGTGGTAGGTGTTGTTGTTGTTGGGGTGGTAGTTGTGGGTGTAGTGCTGGTTGTGGTAGTACTAGGAGGTCGACAGGTGTAACTAGCTACCTTATCACTCACTGATCCCGAAACCATTTTGTCATCCTCAGCTCTGAAACGTTAGCAGAATGACTAAAGGAACAAAATATGCAGTTATCTGGCTGAACCCGGGGCAGAGGATTTGCCTAAGTTTACCATGAGTTCTCAAGTTGTCCCATTACCGAACAGTGAAAACTAAACTAACTGTGACTGAAAAAACCACACTACAATGGGTATGCCATCGGTATTAGGTGAGTTGATCGACAGCGTCACCTCCTGTGTGAGTCTGTTGGGATACCACCACAGACTCTGATCCTATGGTTACCTGAAAAGCGATTGTATGAAAATCACTCCTACTCACTGAGTAAGTCATCCAAACGACTCTTCATGCCAGTTAGACAATAACTAGGAACAGTAACTGGTAGCTCACCTGTTGGTACGGATGCGAATATGATAAGTCCTATTATTATCAAGCCCCGTAATCCAATGGGAGAACACTTTGATCGGGCTGTCTTCGGCTGGCTCTAGTTTATTATATGCAGCCACCCAGCAGGACACCTGAACAGGGTCACCTGAGCAAATCTCCATCCTACAGAAACACCACGGTGTGTCAGATCGGAGGTCACAGCGTGTGTCAGATTGGAGGTCGTAGCGTGGCAACACAGTGATGGTGATGGGATGACCACCCAAGATCATGGGATGACCATCACAGAGAGTCTCTCTGCAGGCACCCATCACTATAAGTGTTCCCATAAGCATTTCTTACTGGTATGATCTCATCACCAATAGGGTGAAGCTTCCGGGTAGATACTTTTTTTATCAGTTACAGCTTACGATGGAGCACCATAAGCTACGCATAATCAATGCTCCACCTCATAGTGAGATTTGTTTCAGTTTAGAGCTAGGAGGATGATGTGGGGAACTCACACTCACAATGAAAGCCCGTCTCAATCGGGATTTGAACTCAGGTTCTCATGGATGCAAACCCAGCCCTCTACCACTGAGCTATCTTACTATGAAAGGATAATTGTGACTCAATCAGAGATGTTGTGTTTATGATGCTGATTTGAGACATTCTACAAAAGTGTCATGGTGTCAAATCAGAGGTCAAACATGACCTGCGCCAGTATGGCAGGGACATCGACTTATCCTCCCCTCTAACTCTATGGGCAGGGAGGGACCGATCAACACAAGTGCTCGCAGTGATACTGTGGCAATCTGGGAGATGTCATGTTTAAATGACGTGGTTACAAATAGCAATTCTAGAAATCAACTAGTCGCAGCACGCAAGCACGCACGCACCACGCACTACGGCAAGGCAATAATCAGCGCTGTCCATTTGTGGATTTAAGCCTTTTAGGTGAATATCACATAGCAACAGCCAATCAGAGTTTACTATTTGTTGCAACATTGATCTAACAAATAAGGATGACATCAGCAAAACAAATAGCTCTCCAAACCAAGCTCCGTGACTCATTCTGAGGCTGACAAACCAGGGATTACAGGGTGTAAAACGAAGTGGCTAATGATTGGTCTAGTCTAAGGGCTTGAAATCTGATCCCCTCAATAGTGTTGTAACTTCCTTCAGAGTATTTTTCTCTTGGCTGTTATCCCAAAAGCAAGTTATTTTGTAGCACCATTTTTCCCCGAGTTGATTACATGTCAAACCAGCCATACCCCTTAAAATAGTTTTACTAGCTAACTTTGACGTTTTAGCTGAAGAAAGATCATTTTCCAATGTATGAGAATGTATATAACTGTACCAGAGCAGTGAGGCAGGCAGACCAGAAGTGGCCAAACAGATGGAACCCAATTCACTTCTTAATATTTTAATTTGTCCATCACATTTCACAGCGGTTAAAGCTGATGAAGATAAAGATGAATGTTTCTAGTCTAAACCAACCATTAGTATCAATAAAAACGGTCGTCTTACGTGTAAGAGTGAACGGGAGGGTCTCCACTATCCTGACCAGCGTCCCATCGATTCCACCATACATGGATGGCGCTGCAGTTATCTCCTATAATCCACGGTGCTCTTTCCAGTCTTGGTAACGCTACAAAAGGTCAGAGAAGCGTTGGATTTGGTTTATATTTTACATCACTATTCCCAGTACGGAATCATAGAACGCGCACGAGTGCACAGGAATCTTGACTTTATCAGATCTCAGGAGCAGAATAGGGTAGGATGCTTGCCACCACCATTGAAATTTCCGGAATTCAAACCCACAACTGCTGAACATGAGTTGTGCACTCTGACCACTTAGCCACGACAGCTCTACTTAGAAAATAGGGTCTACACAACATGAAGACAAGGCAGGGAACATTATTATACAGGCAAAAACAAGGATGGGCAAACTCAGGCCTAGGTTTGCAGTATATCTGGTAGGTCTTGGCGCACAGGTATATCACAGGTGACAAACGCTACTTGTCATTATCCACCAGACTCAGTATTGAAATGTCAAATGATCCTTATCACAAGAAATTTAAGTTCTTGTTTGGCCGTTACTATAAGAACACTGATTATCGATATTAGCCAGTATGAGGTTTGGGATTAAAGCTAATGAAATAGAAATTTTTCAGTTTTAAACTGCATTTAAAATTCAGATGTGTGCGTTGATTAAAATTACCCCCATCAAAAAACCCTTCAATGTTAAGTCTTTAAAGGGGTTATGACATGGGCAAAAGTGACTTCACTTGTTTGTAGATTCTGAAGCCTACCATGAACAAATGGCCCCGATACCCAGTTCAAATGAAAGCTTGGATATAACCCTATCCAATGCGAATACTTAGAGTCCTCGATGACGTACTTTTCAGACCGTCGATGCACCAGAGTTGACCTCGAGATAGGAAATTAACACAGAGCTGTTGGTGTTTGCATTCATTTGTCGGCTTACGGGCCGATGTTTGACAAAGTTTTTTCCAATCTTACGTTCAAATTCAAGTTCTTCTCGATGTTATAAGATGAAGATCACTAGGTTACTAAGTTTTAGTGATTAGATCCCATTTTATTTCTATTTGGGCCATTTGGGCCGTAGTTATTCGAGTGACCGATATTCGGTTTGCGGAAAAAGACCACTCGCTATCACTGCAATGAATGCGGAGTTGCCTCCCTTAAAGAATCGGGAACACAACTCTGAAAGTACGTCGACAATCGACGGTGTCATAACCCCTTTAATATGCAGTCTTTAAAATAGACAAATGCAACTTTCAAAAGAGTCTTTGAGTGTGGAGGATTTTCAATAGAAGAAACTCAACCACCAACCTGTTTGCTTCAAACAATTTAAAAAACAAAGTATTGTAACTGATTTTCCAATGCGAATGTTCCAAGTGACTCAGGCAAACATCTACTATCACACTGATCAGAGCCTCTACCTTCCACCAGCCACCGATCTGTCCTGTCAAACTGTCAACTCCGATGTAAAAGAGAGAAAGTCAAGGTTAGATTTTGTGTCGGCATAACTCACCGATTTGGCAGCTTGGTCCATGGAAACCAGCGGCACAACGTCCACCATGACACACTCCCGACACAGAGTCACATGTGTCTCCTTCCGGACAGTGACAGTAGTTAGCGCAGTTGTGACCATATTTCAAGTCGGGACAAACTAAAATAACAACGCGGCTAATGTAATGACAAGCACAAACTCTGAAAGTCAGCGTGCTAGTAGTAATTCATACACATCGGACAAGGGAGTGTTCTACAAGATTGAAAAATGCATAATGTTTACAGCCAATTGTAAAAACCACTGAATTCGCCATAGAGTCAGCTATAACTCTGGTTATAACTCATGCACTGCCTACATGCAAACGCCACAGATTACATAAGATCAGGAACTTGGTGTTGATCACATGATGGGAGATTTCACACAGGAGGGTTTGAATATTTAGGCTGCCAACTGTTTGTCAGTCGCATGGACAATCCTTGTATAGGTAGGTTACAACTGTCCTACAGAGTTTGCTTCGGAAACGGCGTTGCCCGGTTAGACTAAGATCGAGTGCTTTGTAATCTTTGAGTGAATGTTCTAGAGCAAGGTTTATTACTTGGTGCGTGCAGACATACTGTGATTACAAAGCTAGGAATCAGCATCTAGACAGTGAGAAGGTTATAGATGGGGTAGTAGAAGCGGGACTTTCTAGCGGCTTTTGACATCCCAATGCGCATGCTAGCCCTTTAAAGTATTCGCTTGATAGATTCGAGATATTGTTGAAGGACAGACAAGGGTTTTAATGTCCTATGGATGCAGCAATGGAAGCGAGAGAAAGAGAAGTCTTAGCCCTGCGCCTAGAGCTCATATATATGTATCAGCTCGGACAGACAGACGGGAGACAGAATAGGCAGAAGAGTCGAAAGGAATAACAGAGAAACGAGCGGAAACCAGTGCTGGAAAAATCCATGCGATTCTGACCCAGACTAAAATTTAGATTTAGCTTTCCCATTACACTGCCATCCCGTTTCTGTTGTTCAGTCGATTAGTGAGGAAAAACATACATTTCAATTTAAAATATGCATGACATTGTTCTCACATGAGCTCACTGAATGATTATTCACTCACAGCCAATTCGAAAATTATGAAACTGTTTAAAGAAAGAGTATTTGACAATGAGACACATATCAAAGGAAACTAATTTTTAAAATAATTTTATCATGACCTTGCTTGCGAATTGTTTAATCTGAAATCCTTCCAGCACTAGCAAAGACTTACGATATGTGCTAGACCTTCTTCTCCTAACAGCAAAAGCTGCAGTGAACATATATAAACTCAGACTATGTGAAATATATACTACCAAATCTAGGTTTTGGAAGAGGTATGAGGCTTTGAGCAGAAGATGGCTGAAGGAAAGATGAAAGACAGTCCGAAATACTAGACACTAGTGCTCGGTAGCGCAACAAGCTGGCAATATAGTATGGGTATGGTATGATATGGTAGCACTAGGCAATTCGCTAGCTTGCTAGCTGCACTCTCCTTCAACTCACTCGGCCGGTAAACGATCTCTATTCGAGAAAAATGAAGAAATATTAAGAAAAACTGCAGTATTGTACAGAGGTATTGTCATGTATTGAAGTGATTGCAAGCATAGTGACTTAAGGGGTGCACATACCTCGGTCACAATAAGGGGCGTTGTACCAACCCTTCTCGCACAACCAGGACGCGCATTTCCATTCTTCCAAATCGAGTATACATTCCTCTTCAAAGCAATTACATCTGTCTGCAATTTTGGAATTGTAAAAAGAACCGTTTAAAAGGATGGAACCAGAAGGTGGCAGTGAATCGTGTTTGCTACCACTATCCATTGAAGAGTATTCAATATCGAATAATCACAGAGGCATCTTTCCTTTCTGATCTTGCTCTGAAAATGATTGTTTTCGGAATTGATGTATGTGTAATTGTAAACTGCACAGAGTGGCTGAGAAAACAACTAATAAGTCACAAAAGTATTAGGGAAGCCTGAGCAACAGTCTATCTATTCAGTCGTAATTATATATGTGAACTATAGGTACAGTCCGAATCGGCATTAAATTTGCTTTCAGGCGCACTTTCCACTCCACTGCTCAAAAGTGCGACTGAAGAGCGTGATTAAAAAGACCATCTCCGTCTGCGACTAAAAATGATTTGGATCACGTGAACAGAATTGTGCAACTGAAAGTGGTACCACCGTGCTGGTTTACAAACGCTCAAGGTTACCAAAATCAAGGTTATCTATCGGCCGCTGAGGTACTGCAAAGAGATTGAGTTATCGCGTTGGAACCATGTATCATGGTCAAATATTCAGCTCTTGGGGATGAGTTGGTGTTGAGAGGACAACTTTGATGCATTCGAATTTTAACCTACCGAACCCATAGTGTCTTTCATTGCAACTGATCGAAATCACACAAATAGGCCTAATTCAATCGATTCTAATCCACTAATTTTTCAAATAATCAATTTATTCTGTTTATAAATATGTGTAGTTTTTATTAATAGAGAGATTGCTAGCGCCAGGTTCTCATTCTTTTTCAGTGCCTCCAAAGTGATCCATTGCCTTCAGTAACCTCTAAAGAGCTACTTGGACATTCACAATATGCATACATCAATTATTTTTCAGACCTTTCGGCAAACCAAGTGGATAAGGTTAAAGCAGTTTATTTATGAAGACGTGAATACTAATTAGTAAGTAACTATCAGTATCACTATGTCTCACCCTCTACCTCATCCAGAAACTAATTAGGGAAATGTGCGTTACTCACTGATTACGGTAAGTTAATCACTCAGTGACGGTGAATTAGTTAGTGACTCAGCAAATCACTAAGTAACTGACTGAATCAGTGAGTGTTGTACTTGTACTACTACTACTACTACTACTACTACTACTACTACTACTACTACTACTACTACTACTACTACTACTACTACTACTACTACTACTACTACTACTACTACTACTACTACTACTACTACTCAGTCAGTGACTCACTGAGTGAGTCACTCTCAGTGACTGAGACTGAGAGTGAGAGTCAAAGACTCTTGCTAAGCAACTCTAAACCGCAAATGTAACGTACCTTTCGTAGTTGCTTGGCTATTTGTGCCTAAGAATTGTAATAGTACAACGAATGCAACAATATAGCACCATCCTTGGAAGATATAGGGCCCACGCAAGCCCATTTTTAAATCGGACAGATAGCGGCTCACTCCACGAGCTTGGGCACCATGGTAGCGTAATGCCGAGTTAGAGGGCCTTGACCTTTAAATATTCAGAGATAAGCATCTCTGATGGAAACTTTTATAGATTTTATATTATTATTTTAAGTAATATTTCACTATATAGGTTAGTATATAATATAAAACCATTATCTAGAATATGATTTGCTTACAAGATTTTTCTCTTACTTCCACAAAGTTCTTTATTTTGATGACGTCACGTGCAGTTATGGCGATAACAAGCTAACTTTGAGTGGAAATGAGAGTATTTCGCTAAGTCAACTCGTTTACGGTCACATTGCCGCTCTGAACCTCGTAGCAGGGTATGACCAATAGCAGACGGCACTTTGGTTTATGCATATTGCTGCCAACTAATAGAAATGGATCCGCTGGTAGACGATTTGCAGGAATTACGACTGGAAAGGCCTCCTGTTGCCCAGAAGGTACGGTTACGGTACTCTTCTAACTTTACAAAACAACGAAGGTCGAGTGTAGTGTGCCATTTTCACCCTACAGTATACTGGGCTTTTGTTTTATATAATGGCTTAAATACTACGCCATGAGTGAGTAGTGATCTGCTGAATGGTTTTATATAATTATGAGACGGTAAATCAGACCCAAAGAGGGTGCAATTTGATTGGTGTTCCAACTTACTAGTTAATTTAAATTATTTACTTTAGTTACCTACCCTTTTCAGAAGGATTCTTCCTACTTCTAAACTGGCTTTGTGATATTGGAAGTCCGAGTATTATTTCCAGCCTTGTCAAAACTGTTTGTTGTATGGTTGAACATCTTTCGTTTCCACTACTGTGCAGTTTGGTCCCCGGTTAGCTACATTGTGTTGAATTCAAAAGCGGACAGTTTCTCCAACTCAATTATATAAGACCCCATAGAAGTACAACTCGTAGGTCATACAAATGCATATTTTGAAATTATCAGTGTGGGAAATATTGTCTTGTGGAAAATTAATATTGAACCATAGAATTTGGGTTCGGGAAACCGGGTTCATCTCTGTCAAACTTGTGCGGTCTGATGAGTTGGTCTTTCTAACCGTGCGTAGAATTTTGTTTATTTCCACTTCGGCTTACCATTCGCAAGCTCATTGAAGATTTAGTAAATATAATCCATTGAATTCAAATGGCAGCCTTTTTTTGTAAATGACCTCGGTTACAAAGCAAAGTAGCAGACCTTACATGAATCGATTGTTTCCATGACTGTCTGTCAAGCTTGTACGATTTTCAACTGTAGCGACTATGCATAGAATATTGGAAGGTGCCCCTATATCAGATCCCTTAAGGTTCGCCTTTAGTCATCCGCAGCAGCAGGTGATCAGGTGTAATTGACCCTTGTGAGACAAACTGTATTTTGCAGGATAAGCTGAAGGTTTGCCAACACGTGGTGGAAGTAGCCACCAACTAATCGTGCACTACCAGGACTGTTTCTCCATTCCTCTTGATTTTCTGTCCTAGTTTCACACACTGACTCTCTCAAGACACAGCTGCCCAAGAAAACATAATTTAAACTTAGCCATAGCACAGCTCCCACATAGAGCCCCTAGACTATAGAGGCTCTGGGTGTGATGCAGGGGTTTCCCACCCGGTCGGCTCGGTAATTGTAAACTCAGCCAGTCTTCCCGATTTTGCATGTCTTTTGGCTCATGACTTCTTTTTCCCCGCTACCACCAGAAAAGTATAATGTCCCGCAAGAACTGTAAACTGTCTCCATCCTTTCTTAACCAGTTGCTGATTTTAATCAATACACTAATAAGGAGCGTGGTCGCTCCGACCTCCCGCGCTGCGGTCAATGCCTGTCCGTGGGGGTGTATAATCCTCTTCGCTCAACCCTCACGTAAAGCTGGGTGCGGATTAAGGCTGGGGCCTTGATGATTAAAAAAGCTGAGGTTGATATCAGTCTGATACCGCAAACACCGGCTTCAGTAATGGCCACCGTATTGATTCATTATCCATGTGACTACACTCCAGACAGGAAACTGAGCCGTGCCATTCCTTGTTACAGTCCCCTGAGGAGTTAGAGCGCCTTACAGTTGATGAGAAATTGAACGACCTTGACAGAGCTGTCTACATTCTCAGGTATGTGAACAATAGGTCATTTCTATGTATCATCTGTAGTTTATTTTTCATCTTGTGGCATGTAGTGAGAATGTGCGACATTAGCTGTAATTGTCTCTACTTGTGTTTTGTGTTCACCTTGTTCCCTTTGTTTCGTTCACTATGCATCTGCCTACATCATGACATAGACTTCGCCAGCTCTTTGTAATTGCTCTGATAGCCTATACCACTAGCTGTCTCACCTTTGTCAGCTATCAAACCAATTAGATGCCAACCACCCTGAAAGACGTGGTTGATTTCCCCTAAGAACCCTATTATAACAGTAACCCTAAACATCCATCACAGTTTTAGGGAGTGACTTAGTTGAAGTTCTTGACCAATCACATCTCTGTACCAAACATATGGGCAACTGTGCATTGTCTGTCATGCCCGCCCAAACAGCGGATCCCTGTGTTAGGAGTTGTCCACTCTTTGCCCAGTTATCTATAGAACCAGAATCTAACATCCCTCTCAATATCAAGGCAAAAAATGTAAGGCCTATAATTGCTGTTCTATTCTTTATCAGACTTTATAACAAGAGTTACTTAGACCGGATTTCGATCTTGATATTTGCAACTCTTGACTTTCAGTTGCGTCAATATTTTGCCTCACCAACATTGTCAATGACTAATAGCGCTATGAGTGAGGTATAGAATGCGTTTTTCTGGTCCATGGGCTGTGTGGTTAGTTCAGAAAGTGACCGTGGCTATGAGACTGTAATAGTTTTTAATTGCATGAAAGTTTTTCCTGATTTCCAGCAAAGTCTGCCCAGTGTGAATATAGTCTTGCGCCTTTGTATCCGTACGTGACCTGACTTGGGCCTAAACTGAACTATACTATCAGCCTCATTCAGATGTTGCACTTAGTTCCGCTGAGCACTGCTCCTACAGCGCCCCCAGGCCCCAGAATAGTTTAGTTTCATAATGGGCTTATGTGGGATTGTTTGTATTATTTGTAATTAAGATTTGTCAAACTGAACTGAAGCCAGGTTTGCAGAGCCCTAATACTCACACAGCTAAAGTAAGAGCATACAATCACTGTGCCAGCCCTTTAAACAAATGTAAGTTGGTCGTGTTTTAAAGGTTAATAGTTCACTAGTTGACTACCATTATTCATCGTAGGTATGTTCGCCATTGTCATTGTCAAGTGATCAGGTTTTGGCTTTCCGCCCACTCCATAACATACAGGTGACCTATCGGAAGCTATCTATCTGTCACCCTTCACAAAAATGACAGTCATGCAACCGTTCATCTGGAAAAACGATTTTCCCCATTTCTGGTAGGCCTGCGTATAGTGAATGACAATACACATGCAACCTATTATACCTGGACTGCCATGGATGCTTGATGTGACTTCGTTTCTGGTAACATTCATTGGTTCACTGAGTTCTGGGCTTGATATCTCCGACAGGGTGTCATTTGGGAGACTTTCTGTTTGCTCCACCCAGTGTGCTACATGGAGATGGTTGCTCTGTGGCCGGGGCCTTCTTTAGGACTGACCGATTTAAATCCAGCGATATGCATAGATGATAATATGGTTATGTCTCGCTGTTTCTATGGATCAGTTTAGATTATAGGCTTCAGTGAAAATGACAAATGCTATTTATTATTATGGTGTCTTATAAATTACGTTCGCTCGCTCCCGGAGTCCTGCAATGGGATGGACTTTAGGCATGCTTGTTACTGAATACCGTATTGTGCTAAGTAAATACTCATTTGGTCTCAAAGGGGTATCCTTCTGTTGGATGAGGGATCTTTGATGGTCGGTCAGTACTATTATAAGCCGTGTGTGGTCTACCTGAGGTATATTTAATCCATTGCTTGGCTGAGTTCAGAGTTACTTGTCTGTAGTGTACGATAGTAGATGTATACAGACTCGGTGTGTTTATATAGAAGACAGTCCAACAATCTACACTGTAGCAAGTACCTCATTACATCGTAGGTGGTACGAGCACCGCGCACCACAAACATCCTATCAGGTAAGCTAACACTGAACTCCTGCATGGGCGAGCTGAGCTGATACGATGCAGGTGGATTACGTGACTCCACGAATGATAGTAAACCAACTAAAGGAGCGTGCGCGTCGACGAAGCGATCAAAACGACACGCCTGAGGAAGTGACACGCCCACCACTTCCTGTTGACCTGGGATTATCTGATGAGAAAAATTCACGGTCACCAACATCAAAGATAGCCACTTCCTCTCGTTTAAAAGAAAGTTCATCACCTGAGCTAACCTTTGCTGCATTACACCCTGTTAACATGAAAGCTGTTCAGCCCCTACAGGTGGATGGCCAATTAGCATTTAGCATTGGTTCACCTGATTGTGTTGATGGAGCTATTAGATTTTTTGAGCCGAGATTATTACGAAAGAGCCAAGTAATTAGCTCGGAGCCTTCACGCTGTGTTAGTCGATCGGTGAACAGTCTGCCAAGCAACCCGCCACAAGCTAATGATGCGCGCATTCTACTGAGGTTAGAGTCGGACTCCCTGACAACGGATGATACCGGAGCACGCGTACCAGTCATCCCAACGCATAGCGGGCTCAGCAAGCAGCACAGAATGGACCAGTTTTGGCGAGCTCGTGGGCCGCAACGCCCGGATAATTTTATGCTAAATGTGGAGGATACTGGAATAGCCCCGCATCACCTACAGGAGCAGATGAGGACACGTCAGTCACCGCAGAGACCACCAGGTACTGATCATTTCTTCTTCGCTCCGAATGAGCGCTCGTGGGTACCACAGACAGCCATGATACCCGAGTTCGGTCAGTTCGGTCAGGGCAATGACTGGTCCTCCAGTCATCAGCCGTTTGTGGTTATGATGCCAGAAAATGGTCTACCGAGAATTAACATGATGGCTACGCCGTGGCTCGCAAACACACTGACTCGACAGAAGCAGCCGGCACGGCCGACAGAGGCGTATCCCCAACGCGGGGCTGATGGGTTCACTTCTCAGCTAAACCAGACGCCGTACTACAGCGAGACCGCTGAGCATGAGCCTCCTAACTCTCCGAATGATGATCGCATTGAGATTCCAGTATTTAAGATAGTGAATAATAGTCCCTTGAGTACTAGTCAGCCAACTCATGAACCCGCCACTTCCTCTCCTGTGGACTACACGGCAAGAAGTTTCACCCTTCCTAACCGTCGGAGGACCTTTCCTACAGAGCCGTTTGGAGATAAACCCGCGCCGTTTGTGGATAGAAACCGTTCTGTGACTAAACCCAAACAACACGATCAGTTCCAGCATACTCAGCTGCCCAATCAGCCATACTCATCACAAAGTGCAGAAAGTGACTCACTTCCTGTCAATCGTGGCATACCTACATCTCATTATTCAGCACAAACTCTACCAGTGATGAGAGGGTCAGTGGAACCATCGTCAGTGAGTATTCCCGTGCATTACACTACCGGCTCGTCATTCCCAACCCCCCCACCGCGATACACTCAGTCACTACGCAGAAAACCTGACGGCG
>Ga0224511_10002555_pt1 | contig 12375 bp, 8 predicted proteins | sample SF_May12_sed_USG_2_FD_169988 | JGI IMG/M metagenome (GOLD analysis project Ga0224511, IMG submission 169988) | Sediment microbial communities from San Francisco Bay, California, United States - SF_May12_sed_USGS_8_1 | ecosystem: Environmental > Aquatic > Marine > Sediment | place: USA... | reverse complement strand
GCCTCCACAGTCTCGAGGTACCGGCCCTGGCACCAATCAGGCCCAGCCGCCCCCCAACCAGGCACCAGAAATCCACGTAGCCAACCCCAAACACCCAGAGTACATCACCATGCAGTCTCGTATAGAGTCGTTCTCGACGTGGCCCTCTCGCATCCTGCAGTCACACAGACAGATGGCCGAGTCTGGCCTCTTCTATGTTGGTAGGGACGGTCAGTGTTATATCATATGCATTCATAAGTCAGTACTGTGTAACATGAGATAACACATAACAAATAATGTAAATTTATTATAAAGTAAACAATCCAGTTCAAATATATCAATAAGTATTATGTTATTTATGCAGCTTGTCTTTTAAAAACTTTTGGTACAAAGAGTCAGTGAAGTGAAATTTGAACTAAAAACCATCTATAATTTGTTTGTTTTTTTGTGTTGTTTTTCAGGAGTATCCGACTTTGTGCGTTGTTTCGCCTGTAGTGGAGGGTTGAGAAATTGGAATGCAGGTAGAATTCTTTTTGTATCTATATACTTGTGATACTAAAAGTTGTATCCATTACGCCACCACCATTTTGGGGAATAGCATATAGAATTGCACTGTTCTGTGTGTCCGTCCATCTGCACATAAAAGTTTGTGTCGCACATAAATCAAAGGGTAAACGCCCTAGAGCCACAAAAGTTCCTATCAATACTTGTCCGTATGTGAGTATTTTCAGGCCACACTATTTAGGTCACACTTGTGGGTCACAGATTAATTCTATGTCAAACATAAATTTGTTCTAAGGGCATCTGTGTCCTATGCATTAATTTTACTTTCAATTGCAGTCACTCTATCATGTGGTTGAATGGGCCTTGGTGTTTATATATATTAATACAAAATTGTGAATTTTTTCCACATTTCTTATGCTTTTAAATTGTAACTTCACACATGTAATTGACATAAACTGTGAATTGAAAAACAAATTTTTGAAGTCCTTAATCAGCACATCCCTGTTTTATATGCCCTTTGAAAATCGTGTCAAAGTGGTTTATGGTTATTATTAATCACATTTTTTTTGAAACAGCCGAACATTAAGGTGCACTGGTAATATCTGACTACTGTCATTTATAAAAAGTGCATGCATATATTCAGATATATGACCTCTATAAAGTTGGTTTCGCCATTGCAAGTTAACTTAAACATAATAACAAGTGAATTTAGAAATGAATGTAATATACCTTTACATAGTTTCGCAACCACTGTGATCATGTTACAGTTGTTTTATGAAACCTGTCACTGATATCCTGACTACATTAATATAGTTCAGCAATGTCTAAATTATTGAAAACTACGGAAAGTTTTATCCACTGTGAAAATTGATTATTAAAAAACACTTGAAATGACATTGAATGCTCATACAAATACAGGGAAAGCATGTTACATCAAACATTGAATGCTCAGGCAAATGCAGGGAAAGCATGTTACATCAAACATTTAATGCTCAGGCAAATACAGGGAAAGAATGTTACATCAAACATTGAATGCTCAGACAAATGCAGGGAAAGCATGTTACATCAAACATTGAATGCTCAGGCAAATACAGGGAAAGCATGTTACATCAAACATTGAATGCTCAGGCAAATACAGGGAAAGCATGTTACATCAAACATTGAATGCTCAGGCAAATGTAGGAAAAGCATGTTACATCAAACATTGATTGCTCAGGCAAATACAGGGAAAACATGTTACATCAAACATTGAATGCTCAGGCAAATGCAGGGAAAGCATGTTACATCAAACATTGAATGCTCAGGCAAATACAGGGAAAGCATGTTACATCAAACATTGAATGTGCGCTTATCTGGCGATACACAAAAGATTCAATATTCTGATTGGCCCAAATGATGTGCATCATGATGTTACGTAATTTCCCGTCTTTTGCCGGGCCAAATATCATTTTAAATGGTCTGACACACATGTTGTCGATACATCAATGTAAGTGATCACATGTCATGTTGTCATGTCCTAGATGATGACCCGACCCTGGAGCATGCGCGTTGGTTACCGGAGTGTGAGTACTTGCTCAAGTGGAAGGGCCAGGAATACATCACCATGGTGCAGACACAGCTTACTGCCCAGGTAAGGGTGTCAGGGATGTAATTTGTAGGGGAGTGGAGGGGTGAGTTTTAGCGCCCATGTTGGGGTGTCGTCAGTGTGATTGGGGGGGTTGTTTGTCTGGCTTTAGTTTTATGCTTTTTCATTTTTGATTAACCAGTATTCTATCCTTGGTGACCAAATGTCATAACCTTTTTAGACTCTACCACATAAACTTTCTGGCTGGGCCTGGGTTAAACTTAACAACTCATGGATTGACTGACGACCACTATTCTTACTATTGGATTGACTGACGACCACTATTCTTACTATTGGATTGACTGACCACCGCTGTTCTTACTATTGGATTGACTGACCACTGCTATTCTCATATGACGCCTAGCGTGATTGTTGTTGAGGAGGATGTCAACTTCACCATGGTTCAATGCTCATGGGTTCACTGGGAGAAACTGTCATCAACATAGTGGGCTGTTTGTATTGATTTTATGAAGCCTTAACCCACAGGAAAATGATATTCTTTATGTTGATTTTGCTAAATAATCAGGAATGTTTGTTCTTGACATACATAAAACATGTTGTTGCATGGTTGTTGTTTTTTTCAGACTAGTGAAAGTGTCAACTCAGAACCGAATCTCACTGAAGGTATTTGCCAGTTTTGTGACATTCACTGTCTTCAGTTTCTACAGATTGAAGTTAAAGCATTAAATGCACTAAGTAAATAATATATTGTTTCCTTCTCAATCTTTTGTTATTGTCTGCCTCATAATTAAGTCATCACAAATTTGTAATGTTCATATAAAATCATTTAAATCATAATGTACTTTTTCAAGAACCACTGGTATCGGAGATTGGTCGGGAATTAATCAACATGGGCTTTCCTCAGATACGCACACGATCGGCTATATCTTCACTGCGGCACAATCTAGGTATTTGTGTTTCTAGGTATAATATGGCATTTGTGGCTATTTGCTTCTTTTAATACTCTAGATGAAATTGAAAGAAAATGTTGTATAGACAATAATAAATACAATGTATATTAACTAGATGATTTGTGTGAAATATTAATTTTGCCTTCTAGAAGAGCTTTGGTTTTTATTTTCTCATGCAGAAGCTTAAAGTGGCATTGACACAAAAACAACCTAAGATGCATCCCCATCACTTACGGGAAACCTTCAAGGAATGAATAAATTCTCATGAAATATAATTGACATAGCACTTAGTCCAGTGTATTTGTCCCTCACAGCTGACTCATGTGAAAAATCAGTCAGTGGCTTTCAAAGTATCAATCATTCTAATGAACCTACAAATGATGCTGGTTAGGCGACTGACATCCCTGCCTAAGTCTTATTGACATGACCTAAGGGCTACAATATCCACACATCATGACTAGTGACCTATTTATTTAAAAATACATGCCTGTGCATGTACATGTGTTTCCTTTCATTATGAATATATAGAAAAAGTTGGTCCAATGTCATGGTAATTGAGTTTAAATATTTTTTAACAATGATGAAACTACCAACAGCAATTGTAACAGTGTGCCACATGTTACATAATGTGTTACCTGTGTGTGTTACGTATGTGTGTGTGTTACGTATGTGTGTGTGTTACGTATGTGTTTGTGTAACATATGCGTGTGTGTTACATATTTGTGTTTGTGTAACATATGCGTGTGTGTTACATATTTGTGTTTGTGTAACATATGCGTGTGTGTTACATATGTGTGTGTGTTACATATATGTGTGTGTGTTACATATGTGTTTGTGTTACATATGTGTGTGTGTTACATATTTGTTTGTGTTACATATGCGTGTGTTTTACATAGGTGTTTGTGTTACATATGTGTGTGTGTTACATATGTGTGTGTGTGTTACATATGCGTGTGTGTTACATATGCTTGTGTGTTACGTATGTGTTTGTGTGTTACGTATGTGTTTGTGTGTTACATATGTGTTTGTGTTACATATATGTGTATGTGTTACATATGTGTGTGTGTTACGTATGTGTTTGTGTAACATATGCGTGTGTGTTACATATGTGTTTGTGTAACATATGCGTGTGTGTTACATATGTGTGTGTGTTATGTATGTGTTTGTGTGTTACATATGTGTTTGTGTTACATATGTGCTTGTGTTACATATATGTGTGTGTGTTACATATGTGTTTGTGTTACATATATGTTTGTGTGTTACATATGTGTTTGTGTTACATATGTGTGTGTGTGTTACATATGTGTGTGTGTTACATATGTGTGTGTGTGTAACATATGTGTGTGTGTTACGTTTGTGTTTGTGTGTTACATATGTGTTTGTGTTACATATGTGTTTGTGTTACATATGTGTGTGTGTTACAGGTCGTGACCCGACACCGGAGGAGGTGATAGACTGGATGTTGGAGGACAACAGTGACACAGGTACGTAGCACACGGTCTGAACATGAACAGTTTCAATGTCACTCAGGTAGCTAGTTTCCTCATGCACTTGAGTAAGCACAGGGTTTGACACAGCACAGAGTCTTAGGCAGCACTGGCTCTGACGAAAACATGGTCTGATCATAGACACAGTCTTATCATGAACATCTTCAATATAACACAGGCTGCTAGTTTTTCCTATTCATGCTATACTTGCCTAAGCACAGGGTTGGACGCATCACAGGGTCTTACGCAGCACAGGCTCTGATGCAGCATACAGCCTAATGCAGCACACAGTCACAGTGTATTACACATGTGTTACATGTGTATTACATGTGTGTTACGTATGTGTGTGTGTTACATATGTGTATGGGAACAATAATTTTTGACTCCAGATGATTAAAAGCTGGACATTTATGTAGATAAAACTAAAGAATCGATCTTTGGTACTGTCATCAACTCACCTAAGCACATGGTGAGTAATGTGATCACTTGCTGTCATTTGTCTGTTGACTATCTTCAATTTCTTTCAACATCTTAGCCTAAGTAACTACTTGGCAAAAATATCATTTATGGGCCTACATGTTATTGATAACAGGAGACTTCAATTGATTATAATCTGACCTACTGCTCTCATTTTGATATGTTTTCTCTCGCAGTTTCCAAATATGATTGCTGTTGTCAGTGTGTGGTGCGTTTAAAGGCAATGTCATGTATCACGGTAAAAAGTGAAATATTTAAAAATAAAGCTATGCAATGCCATCATTGTATTAAAAATAATAACATAACAGTATGAAGCAAAACATCATTACATAAGGGATATGTTTAACAATGAATTAATACAAAACGATTGCATAGTCGCCGCCTTGTCCTTCCGTCAGTCCGTACGTCCCACTTGTGTCCGGCCCATAACTTCGTTATTTGAAGTTGGATTTCGAAACCATTTTACACAATGTGCCGATGTGTGGCGTGCAACATTTGAGTCCCTACCTTGAAGGTCAAGGTCACAGCATGACCTTGCAGCAAAATCGTGTCCGGCACATATGTTGTTATTTGAAGTGGGATTTCAAAAATATTTCACAGACATGATAACCATATTGAGACGAGGTGTCGCGCAAAACATTTGGGTCGCTATCTTGAAAGTCAAGGTCACAGCATGACCTTGCAGCAAAATCGTGTTCGGCCCATAATTTCGTAATTTAAAGTTGGCTTTTGAAAATATTTCACAGAAATCATCACCATATTAAGACAACGTGTCACGCGCAACATTTGGGTCGCTACCTGGAAGGTCAAGGTTACAGCATGAGATTGCAGAAAAATCGTGTCTGGCCCATAATTTCGTTATTTCAAGTCGGCTTTTGAAACAATTACACAGTAATGATCACCATATTGAGACGACGTGTTGTGCGCAACATTTGGGTCGCTACCTTGAAGGTCAAGGTCACAGCATGACATTGCAGCAAGATCCTGTCCAGCCCATAATTTCGTTATTTCAAGTCGGCTTTTGAAACAATTACACAGTAATGATCACCATATTGAGACGACGTGTTGTGCGCAACATTTGGGTCGCTATCTTGAAGGTCAAGGTCACAGCATGACCTTGCAGCAAAATCGTGTCCGGCCCATTATTTTGTTATTTAGTCGGCTTTTAAAAATATTTCACGGAAATAATCACCATATTGAAACAACGTATCGCGCGCAACATTTGGGTCGCTACCTGGAAGGTCAAGGTCACAGCATGACATTGCAGCAAAACCATGTCCGGCCCATAACTTTGTTATGTCAAGTCAGATTTTACAAATTTTTTACATAATTAATCACCATATTGACATGACATGCCGCGCACAACATTTGGGTCGCCACCTTGAAGGTCAAGGTCACAGCATGACATTTCAGCATAATTGTGTCCGGCCCAGAACTTTGTTATTCCTAGTCCTATTTAAAAACTATTTCACAGAAATGATCACCATGTTGCGACGATGTGTCGCGCACAACATTTTGGTCGCTACCTTGAAGGTCAAGGTCACAGTATGACCTTTCAGCAAAATAGTTCTGGCCCATAACTTTGTGATTTGAAGTCGAATTTTACAACTATTTCACATAAATGATCACCATATTAAGACAACTAGTCGCGTGCAACATTTAGGTTGCTACCTTGAAGGCCAAGGTCACAGCATGACCTTGCAGCAAAATCGTGTCTGGCCCAAAACTTTGTTATTTGAAGTTGTATTTTACAACTACTTTGACAAACTACTTTTCTGTGTCCAATACCTATTTGGGGAGCATTACCCGGTTCCGACTGGCTCTTGTTAATTTTTAGCTCACATAGGGACAATGTCCTTAAGGTGAGCTTTTGTGAAGGTCCATGCGTGTGTGTGTGTGCGTCAACAATTTAACTTAAACATTTTCTTCTCTTAAATAGCTCATTGGATTTTTACCCAACTTCACAGTTGTTCAAACCGTTCAAGTTGGTTGCATAAGTAGGTCACAGAGTAAAAAATAGGTTTTCAAACTACAATTTTCAAAAATCTTTTCATCAAAAACTACAAGGCCCTGAGCTTTCATATTTGATACATAACATAATCTAGAAGTCCTCTACCACAGTTGTTCAAATTATGCCTCTGGGGTCAAAGTTGACCCCCCCCCACCGGTGGGCACAATTTCGCATTGAATTATATATGGAAATCTTTGAACGACTTCTTTTCCAAAACTCAATAAGAATAATTATTCTGGGTAGTCCCCATCCAAAACACTTTCAGTTGGTTAAATAAGTAGGTCATAAGTAGGTCATGGGGCAAAAAAAGGTGTTCAGAATGCAATTTTCAAAAATATACAGCTGAACTTCGTTAAGGCGAACTTCATTAAGACGAATAATTCATTAAGACGAAGTAGAATTTCGGTCCCGAATCGAGTCCTTCTTATTTTGACTAAAATTCAGTTGGGTAGGTCGAAGTATATATGTCGAATTTTTTATGTGTCACAGCATATTTTGCGGTCCCGAAGTGGAGTTTTCTTCATAAAATCAATTGGTTAAGTCGAACCGCTGTTTCTCAGTTTTCGCACCTATCAACCCGGACCGTGGTGGTTGAGCTTTGAGATGATTGTGTCACAATAGAATTTAGCTTCACACCAAGCTCGCGCTCACCGCGTGTTATTTGTAATCGCTAATCGTCGTAATTAGTCACAGCTTTAAGCAATCTTGAACCAACTGATACAAATAATCATGCAATAACTTGAGTGATCGACTTAATTAGTATTGCCTATGGTTTAAAATCGAGCAGTCATGACAGTTCGGCTTCATGTCAACTGACTATCTGTGCTTCGGTCACACACAACTATAAGCATATTCCAAATTGTCACAATGTTATAATCATAACGTAGAAAGATAGTGAATTGTCAAATTGCCGAAACGTTATTTTTATGACGTTTATAAGTTATCAAATTGTCATTACATTATTGTCATAACGTAGAACAATATCGATTCTTAAAATGTCTGAGCCCGATCAGTCCAGTGAAGGACTCGGTATGAAACCCGGGTAGGATGAGACTATTACTACTAGCGTTTTTTACGATTAAAAAAAATTGACACAAGCCAACATGGTAGGACAACAAGAGCATTACTGTTATCGTGTGATATTTCTACATAATAGACTATAACATACTTAAAATACTTTATTTCTTTACGTATTTTATCGTATTATTTTATATTATCCAATGAACAAAATAAAATTAAATGGTAAAAGGATATGCTTGAAGGTAAGCATTCTTTTTTAAACTGATACTTTGGCAAAAATGTTGGTTCCCGTAATGCCCATTTGGTAAATTCGAACCATTCCTATGTCAAAGTCAGGGGTGGCGAAATCTCAAAAATGTATACTTGTCCACGGACAACTGGTTGTAAAAAAGCACTTGTCTGTACCAAGGCACTACTTGCCCGTACACAAATAAATACAGGCAAGATTTGTCAACAATTATTTATTGAATGCACTTAAAATGTTTTCTCATTAAATTGCTCTTCACTTTAATTTTCATAGTTAACATTTCTAATTAATTAGGATTAAAAAAATATCTATTAGTACAATGTATTTACGTGTTTTAGTATAAGCTGCGACTGTTGGAAATAAAATGGTGTTCTTAAGACACCTTGGGATCAGGTTTTTTCTTCTTCTCAAAAACCACAAGGCCTACAGCTTTGATATTGGATATGGTACATCATCTTGTGGTTGTCAACAATGATTGTTAAGTTTTTTTACCCAAGGATGAAAAGGGGTTTATTAGTTTTGTTCAGGGTTATGAAGGGAAATCTAAAAAATCTACAAGGCTTTGAACCTAGGTATTTGGTATGCAACATCATCTAGTGGTTCTTTACAAAGATTGTCCAAATTATGCCCCTAGGGTCGAAAGGGCCCTCACCAGAGGAGCTCATCAGTTTCATATAGAGTGTCTTGGGAAATCTTTAGTCTTTTTGTCAAATCCACAAGCCATACAGCCTTGATATTTGGTTTGTAACATGATCTATTGGTCCTCTATAGAGATTGTTTAAATAAAGAGATCGTTCAAAAGGCCCCCCCTAAAAGGGGGCTTATATATTTTACAAAAACTCTACAAATATTTTCTTGTCAAAAACCGCAAGGCCGAGCGCCTTGATGTTTGGTATGTTTCATCATCTATTAGTCTACTGTGAAGATTGTTAAAACCATATCCCTAGGCTGAAAAGAGGCCTTAACAGGTGGCTTACCAGTTTATGTAGAGTAATATAGGAAAATCTTAAAAAAATCTTGTAAAAATTTGTTTGGTTTGAAGCCTTCTCTAGAAGTCTTCTGTAAAGGGCTCCACTGTGACCTTTGACCTTAGATAAGCGATACAGGGCCCATTTGGTCACTTAATAATCAAATCTAAATGATTTACCTGGCAATTGGGTGTCAAAAAAGTTTTTAAATCATCAATAGTTTGTCCAAGAAAAGCGAATCAGTTTTGGTTCAACGCGAAAGTAGAATGTAAACAATGAAGGTTATTTTGAACAAAACTGATAGTTCATGTCTTGGACAAAATCAGGTCACAAAAATAAACAACTGTTAAATATGAGGTATGTCATAGAAGTGTGTAACTGTTGAAATAGATGCTTTAGTTGGCATATTGCAAGTTAGTTGGTACATGTACCTTTAACACATCATGATTTATAAATGTTGTCATGAAATACAATGCAATATTGTTGTTACCAAACATTGTGGATCTCATATCAAAGCCCACTTTAATGTGGGACCTGATCTGGGTCTAAACTGTTTGCAAAATGTTCCATATTAGCCCATCATCATGGCAATACTTTAAATGCAGTACTGTAACTTTAATATTAAATTTTGAAAGCAGGTTATTTCACTGGTACACCAGTACAATTCTGCCTTTATATTTCAGAGCCTAAGAAAAAAGGTAAGAAGAACAGTTAAAAATAACGAATTAGTATTTATTGAAGGCATTTGGTAATAATAGTAAATACAGTGTGAATAAATCCCTTGTGTTTGCTATCTTATTTTATAAATGACCACATTAATAAACGATACAACACAGAAAAGCTTGCAATAGACACACAAATCGTGAAGATGTATAATCGTTACTCCTTTTAAGTTTTATCATGTTTTAAATCAGCATTATGGTGCAGGTAATTTGACTAGTGCAATAGTATAATTCTGTCTCTTTATTTCAGAGCCTAAGAAAAAAGGTAAGAGGAAGAAGAAGAAGAAGGGTAGTAATGGTGGCGGGGCGGGAGAGAGCCAGGGTTCACCAGAGGAGGGAGAACCGGGTATGTCTGTCTGCCATTCTTGTGCTTGACGAAGCTTCACAAATATATAGTGTTCTATATTGTCTTAGAGAAAACAGTCCAAAATGCATTTTTGTGCGAAATTAGTAATAATGAATTCCATGTACCTTTTTGAGTTTGGAGTAGACAGATTCATTTTGTTGTTGAAAACTAGCTCATTTTGTGAAACCACTAAAACTGCTTTTGTCGAAATATGTTCATATAAAGAGCTGTATATATCCAACAACGAGAAGAAACCCGTATTTTACTATCTGTGTATTGCCCATGAATAGTATTAATATAATTAAACTAGTAAACATTTTTTACAAAATGAAAAACTTAAGTTTTGGTTACTTTGACATCTGAATGAAAACAATATTGTTTTCACATTTTTATTCTCCTTGAAAGGAGAGCATAAAGTGGCCGCTTTGTTTGTCCGTCCGACCACATTTTGTCCAGAGCAATACTCTAAAACTACAAAAGGTATCAACATGAAAATTGTGTAAGTAGATAGATTAGTAGTATTGCAGTGCACAAGAACTATTACTCTGCCTTTCCTAATTTTATTGCCCCTTGTTCATTTTATGCCCCCCCCCCCTTTTTGAAGAAGAGGTGACATATTATTTGTTAGTGTCGATAGGGCTTTTATATTTCACTTGCTGATTGGTCTTGGTGAGAGCAATACCCCAATGATTTTGGGTTGACTATGCCAAAGGTCAAGGTCACATGGATCACTTTTATAAAAAATGGTTTCCGCTCATTATCTTGAGAATTATTTATCACAGTGCTTTCTATTTATCATGCTTATTGGTCTTGGTGAGAACATGATCTGTTTTGATTTTATGTTCATTAGGTCAAAGGTCAAGGTCACAAGGGTCATTTTACAAAACAATGGTTTCCCCACATTCTCTTGCTGATTGGTCTTGGTCAGGTCATGACGCCTTTTGATTTTGGATTCATTAGGTAAAAGGTCAAGGTCACAAGGGTCCTTTGTTAAAAATGTACACATGGTTTTTGCTCATTATCTTAAGAACTATTTATCACATAGATTTCATATTTACATGCTGATTGGTCTTGGTAGAAACATGACCCAAATTGACATAGATGTTATTAGGTCAAAGGTCAAGGTCAAAAGAATCAATTTTGTAAAATAATGGTTTACCCTCATTATCTTAAAACTGTTTATCACATAGGTTTATATTTAGTATGCTTATTGGTCTTGGTAATGCTTGACCTCTATTGATTTTGTGTTCTTTAGGTCAAATCTTTTGTAAATATATTGTTTCTGCTCATTTTTTTGAGAACTATTTATCACATAGCTTTCATATGTAATGTCCTGATTAGTAGAGGTGGGTTCACTGGGTCAAAGGGTAAGGTCACAAGGGTCACGTTTGTAAAAATGTAAAAAATGTAAACATGGTTTTGCCCATTATCTTGAGAACTGTGTGTCAAAAAGCTTTTATTTTTCACATTCTGATTGGTCTTGGTAAGAAGTTACTATGAACATGAGTCCGGGTGGTTTTAAGTTCACTAGGCCAAAGGTCAAGGTTACATGTGTCACTTGTAAAAGAATATATAAGCATGGTTTTTGCGCATTATCTTGATAATTGTTCATCACAGAGCTTTTATATTTCACATGATGTTTGGTATTGGTGAGAACACGATCCCTGATGTTTTAAGGTTCACATGATCAAAAGTCAAGCTTACATAGGTCACTTCATGGCGCAAAGTTTGTGTAATTTTCTCGAAATGTTGCCCAAAAGTTCCAGAGAGTGCCACATATAGCCGATAATATTGGTCCAAGGTCTACTAATAACATATCGTGTATTTAATCATTGAAATACTATTAGGAAATCAAAATAATATTTTTAAGATGTTTAACATTTTTGCAAGCCATTGATTTGGAAAGTTCTAAGATAAATCTAAATTCTTAGAAAATTTACAACCATATTTCACAGTATATCGATTACCATAAACAATGAACTTTATATTTTTGCTGTGTAGAGTTTATATCATAGCTGCAGTGACTGACATTTCACCTCTTTGCAAAGGTCACGGTGGGCCAGACGAGTCACAAGAGTG
>Ga0224511_10002554_pt1 | contig 12377 bp, 7 predicted proteins | sample SF_May12_sed_USG_2_FD_169988 | JGI IMG/M metagenome (GOLD analysis project Ga0224511, IMG submission 169988) | Sediment microbial communities from San Francisco Bay, California, United States - SF_May12_sed_USGS_8_1 | ecosystem: Environmental > Aquatic > Marine > Sediment | place: USA... | reverse complement strand
TATGAAATCATCCAATAGAACGGCGGATTGCAGAAATCCCAGACAGACGTCATTATACAGAAATGTAGGTCAAAACCCAGGAGAGACAGCTAACGCCGAACAACATGGCTTTAAACATTCAAGTAGCCGAAATCTGCTTCGCCATTGTTGACGTTCATGCTTAGTTTGCGTTTAAAGCAGCTCACGTGAATGCTTTCATATTCATTTTTTCTTGTACAGCAATCACATTGATTTAAAAAACTAGTAATTATTATATCAAAAGCTTTGTGCATCATCAGTCATGTTTAAACTGTGTTTTTAAACTCATTTATTATTTTTGAATACTATAAAAGGCTAAGTGAGTGACTTCAAAGTTTTCCGTAATGCTATTTATGCATTTACATTAAATTGCATAAAAATAAAACTATAAAAGATAAATGAGTGAAATTTCAAACATAAATCTAAAATATAAATATACACATTATTGCAAAGTTGTAATTGAATAACTTGAGTTTTAGAAAATTTACAGCCCCATTCCTGGAACTTTATGAATGACCCTCGTATATGTATTTTATTTTAATGTACAGCGCATTGCAAAGTTAAAATCGTAGATGTTGTGAAAAACAGAATGTAGATGAATAAAACACAGTTGAAATGTTTACAATATTCATAATGATTAACCTAATATGTCTACATCTCTTTAACTAAGTAGTGTGTCAAAATCAACAAACATACTTGATTATTTGTCCTACAATCAGCGCTATATTAGCCGTATAAACTACCCATCGAATAAACTGCTTTATTCGACGAGTGTTGAATTATAAACATTGTTCGCGTAAATTATTTGGTCAACGTCCGGTTATGGTTTCGTGTGTTATTTCACTCACGTTTCTATCTTATTTGTTTGATGTTTGAAATACTCTTTAAATAGGTTGTAGTTAACTTTAATGTCAGTCATGTAACTCAAATCATAAAGAACTGTATTATCGCGATAAATTAATATTTTTAAATATTAATTCCGTGATCATGACAACATATAAAATCAAAATGGCAGACAACGCCAGGCAGTTTATAAAATCGCAGTTTTATATTTAAGTCTTCAAACAAAAACGTTTTAAAGTTGATCTATGAGATCCACATAATTGAGAAAAATTGATTGAAGAAAGAACCATATCTCGAGTGTGATTCGTTTCTCTGATTAAAGCAGTGATTTTGAGGACAATCTGGTGTAATTTAAAAGAAGCTTCCATATTGATGAAACGAAATATCAAGATAAACCAACGAATGGGTTATTGCCATATAACAAATAAAATGTCAAAAATGTGCATTAACCATTAAAATGGTATAGTCCCCCACAGATCACTTATCTCATCTGGGAACTTGACCGTAATCTTGTGTTATGAAAAAAGACTGCTTTAAGTAGTTCATGATTCACATCTCGACAAAGAAGCCTTTTAAGACGATTATATCAACACATCTTCATACAAACACCGGTGGTGCAGGGGATAAGACACCTGTTTTTTATGTTTTAGATCGAGTAAAGTCACTTTTTGATGAGGGGTGGGTTTTAATAAGGGGTGGGTTTTTTCATCTTTTGATTGATATATATATACGACTTCAAGCAGGACTCGAACCATCGACCCTCAGTGTTCAAAAAGAAAAGTTTTCTTGCACTCTACCCACTTAACCACCGCTGCGTTCCCTCTGTCGATGGCAAACCGTTCGTATTATAATGCTAATTCTTTAGGCCTAGCACACACGCTGTGCTTTAGCACATGTTCTTTGTCCACCGAAAGCATAAGCGCTTAAAATAATTAAACTATGTGTTTCTCCTATGCACTGAATATGGCAAAGCACATGCGCTTTTTTTCCGAGATAGGATCAATTCAATGTCCGTGTGCTATCTTCAAAGGAGTGTCACTTTTGCCGACAAAACTGATTCAACAGTGTTATAATTTTACTAAATTTGTAAGTTTTGCGATAACTAGAAAATTATTTTTCTGTATACAAGAAAGTTGTTTGAAGAAATGTTTAACTATGTTTTCAAGTGAATATTTAATTGACTTCATTATAAAGCATTTTTGTAAATTTATATCCGCCTGTTTAAAAAACCCATAAATAATGAAGTTTTGAGATAATTAAGGCATCATAAATGGCAGGCTACAATATTTTATTGTGCATACTAAATAAATAATTCATAACATCATTGTTTCCGTACGAAGATCCACCAAATTAGAGTTATTTCGTTAAAGCATATGTGCTTAATCATATCGTTTGTGCACCCATTGACATAACGGTTACTTCGCCTGCCCATCAAAGCGCATGCGCTTAAAGCACACTGTTTGTGCCAGGCTATAAACTGCTAAACTAATTTTCGCTGCCCCAGATTTTTCCAATCCACACAAACTGTTTACAAACAAGTCTATGGGACTAAATATCGTTGAAAAACTATAGGATAACTAAAATACTAGTATTAGTTTTGAATAAAGCTTAAGTTTATCCTCGCGTGATTTTAGATTTTCTCAGCCTCACAGGATAAACTAAAGCTAGATTCAAGACGAACCTAGTCTGCTTTATATTTTACATGTATGCAAATTAGACAGAACTGATGACATCAACTCTTAAAAACCGGTCCAGAATCATGGACAGGTAAGGCAACGTGCTTAGGTAATAAAAACGTTGTTGGTACGTACTTAAATATCAATAACGATTAAGGTGATATGTTGTATATTAATTGGAAACACATTCCAACAACCCCTAAGCATTTATATATAGGTCTCTCAACTCAACAAGTTTTTCGAACAATAAGATATATATAATTTGTAATTAAATGTCGATCTGCATAATTTCAGAACAACTAGTTTTGCAAAAAAATGGCCTGTGTTCACACGTGCATTTGTTTACTATAGTTTTTATACCACATACGTCGTCAAGGTTTTTGAAAGTGTAAATTTCATAAATTTCATCCACTTCTTTATTATATTAACACAGGATTAACCTATGTTCTTTATTTAAATTTAATTCTTAACTTTTTAGAAACGAAAGGAAAACACAGACAAGGAAATTTCAAATGTTTCAAAGAAGATGCAACTCGTTTTTAATGGATGTCGTTTCTCAGCTTTGCTTTGCTGGAAACACATCCCCCTCTGCCACTCTCATTGATAAATTATTTGGCTACATTACATTGCGGTCAAAGGATGGCAAAACATTATTTACAAAAGACATGAACATGTTGGAAACTGACATTGATCCAAGCCCTGTATGTAGATCCTTTCTGCTACAACAGATAATCAGATCAAGAAGGTATGCCTTTTTTAAAGATAAAACAAATAAACACATGTAGATTGTTTGAAATGTGATTTCCAATGCCTTTTAAATATGAACATTATCTATTAAATTTCAAGCTTAGATATTTCTATAATAAACAGAGAACGCAATGTTGTCAGTGTGTCATGTGACCTTAATCTTAAAACAAGAGGGCCCAAAGGGCCCCGGGTCGCTAATCTGAGGAAAAGGTCAAGGGTCACAGTGGAGCCATTTACAGAGGACCACTAATGTTGTCCACCCAATATTGGTAGAGGACCCCTACATGATGCTACACATCAAATATGAAAGCTCTGGGCCTGGTAGTTTCAGACAAGAAGATTTTTGAAAATAGCATTTTAAAAACCTAATTTTTAACCCGTGACCTACTTATGCAACCAATCAGAACCATTTGAATAATTTTGGTAGGGGACCACCCAGTGACCATTCCAGTTGAGTTTGGTAAAATTCCCATAAGCGGTTCAAGAGAAGAAGTTGTTTGCAGATTTCCTTATATAATTCAATGTAAAATTGTGACCCCCGAGAAGGGGTCAATTTTGACCCCAGGGGTTAATTTGAACAACTTTGGTAGAGGACCTCTAGATGATGCTATATACCAAATATGAAAGCCCTGGGCCTTGTAGTTTCAGACAAGTAGATCTTCTAAATTAAATTTTAAAAACCTATTTTTTGACCCCGTGACCTACTTATGCAACCAATCAAAACCATTTAAACAATTTCTGTAAGGGACCACCCAGGGACCATTACGGTTGAGTTTGGTCATATTCCCATTAGCGGTTCAAGAGAAGATGTCGTTTGCAGTTTTCCTTATATAATTCAACGTAAAACTGTGATCCCCGGGGTGGGGTCAATTTTGACCCCAGGGGCATAATTTGAACAACTGTGGTAGAGGACCTCTAGATGATGCTATATACCAAGTATAAAAGCTCTAGGCATTGCAGTTTCAGACAAGAAGATTTTTGAAAATTGTATTTTGAAAAACTATTTTTTGACCCCGTGACCTCCTTTTGCAACCAACTGGAAGAATTTGAACATCTTTAGTAGGGGACCAGCCTGGGATCATTCCTGTGAAGTTTGGTCAAAATTCAATGAGCGGTTTCAGAGAAGAAGATGTTATGTAAAAAAAAATTGACGGACGACGCACGACGACGGACGACGGACAAAGAACGGTCACAATAGCTCACCCTGAGCACATTGTGCTCAGATGAGCTAAAAAGACTACACGGTTCTCGCTTGCGAAACCTCTCTTGTTGTGACTTTTATGTGTATTAAGTTAAACGGCTTTTCGTAAACTTCCTATAAATAGTGGTCTAACAAAGTTTAAACATGTTCAATGTACATGTGTCATTTAAAGAAAAAACATAAGGTAGTTTCAATGAGACTCGTTGTAGTTATATTTATTAGCTTAAAACCCTTATGTAAACGAACCATTAGAAAAAAAAATTTACCTGTAAGTGTTAAAGGGGATCTGTCCGATATTTTATCAGCTATTTATCAGCTATTTTTTAAATCTTTTAATCTAAAGTAGTAATTAATCGTCACAAAGTATAAATAATAATAACATAATACAGCAATATATTGCAAAATACGCCAAAAATGTATTCACGATATGTACCGAATAAATTGTTGATTGCCCATAATTCTCGGTTATTGTTTACCTACAACGCTGACTCAATTCGTGATTAAACTAGTCTCGAAGTTTCGACTGGTCGGAGACTAAATATGAATTGTTGCACTCAACAGGCAAATTGTACTGAGTAAATCTGGATTACCTGTCCCTATTAAAACACTGAGAATGATATTAATATTTCAGTTAGAAATATCTCGCGTGATGTGCATTTGTTGGCATTAGTTTTTTAATCGATACACTTACTTTTGTGTTTCCTACATAATTGTAATTAGTGAAAGAATCGGACATATCCCCTTTAAAATATTATGGATTTCATTGTCTCTCAGCATCTGCATATATTTGCATTGTAGAGAGTTGGTTCTAAACACGATACTCAGTTCATTAAAGACAAGTTCTTATTTATGTTTGATTCAGAAGATCAATAGTAAAGGACACCGGTGTCACTTTGATGTGGGCATAACATTTTTATGTTAAAAGGGGTTTTAGTATAAAGGTTAAGAACAATTTTTAAGGAAGTGTTATAATCACACAAAGATCTGACTTTTAAGGGACATGTACTTTATCAAAGATCAAGTTTTAATGTTATGTGTGTTTTTGTACGGGCCATTTTGTCAGGGTGCCCATAAACTTGACTGGTCCACATTGTTTACAACATTTTTTCTTTGAACATCTCTTCCATTTATATTAAGAAAAAGCATACTTATAAATGTTCGGGATAATTGGATTGAACGTTTTGATCATAAGAGTCGCTTAAATAAAAAAATGACCACTAGCTTTAAATTTCACGGTGGTTTTGTGTAATGGACAGCCCACTGTTAATTCCTTCAAAAGTCCTCGCACGCCACGGGTTCGAAAACAACTTTAGGTCTATATATATTTTTTAAATCATTAACAATTTGACAAATTTAGCGCCTAGTATATTTTTAAATACATGTATAGTTCTTGTTGACATTTATGTTCATCCTACTGATACAGCGCAGAGTTTGTGAAAGAAAATTTGGGTGCTTACATGCAACATGCTCGTGCGTCTATCGAAGGCAACGATTCATCCCATAGTTCAGTGGAACTGGCTCTGCTGACCGTCCAATGCTTAGAGGTAAACATTATAGTACCACGTTAATATCATATTCACATTGTATAAGACGTTTTTGCTCTTAACCTTGACTAAGTGTAGAACGTGTTAAAATGTACTTTAAAAACGGAATATACTTTACTGCACTAATTGAATTAGACAACAACATTTTACTTAAACTGTCTTTAAATTTATAGGATACATTGACATCTCAACTACAAAATGACACGCTCACAACCGAGCGGGAGTTACGTAGATGCGCTGAAACACTCAAGAAGAAAGAATACAGTGTTGATAAATTTTATGGACTGGCTTACGCTAAAGTCGGTTTGTCAATCGTAGCTGGTCATCTTGCTGATATTTCAAGACAGGGGAATGTTGTGCATGAACGAAATAAAGGCAAAATGAAACTTATACATGCAGCTGAAGATCTGTGCAGGCAGACAGACTTCAAGCAGCTCAAGTGCGTACATTATTTGTATTTGTAATGACTATATCGTTTCATTTGTTTTAAAAGTATGGATAGTGTGCGTTATTATAGTTTACCCTAAGCTATCTGGAATAAAAACGCCAAAGATTAAACATGTGTAGGTAAACACATCTTATGTAGAAAATGTGGTTATATATTTTTTGTCTTTCACAGTTTTTGTTATGGCGGTATAAACTTGATACATAGTAGATCGACATATTCCACGTATGTGATATGTTAATATACGCGTTTTGTGATTATGGTTGTATTACTGTTGGAGTAACGAAACAGTTCTCGTTCGTAGTAATTGTCTGATTTATTAAAGTGAAACGGGTCTCACGAGTCATTCTATGACAACTCTCTGTTTGGGGATAATCGACCCAGTCGTCTGGCTCTTTTATGCTCATCAGAGCACAATGGGCTAGGTTGAACTATTGTGGACGACCATTGTCCGTCTTTCGACCTCGTTCGACGTCCGCCGGTTAACATTTTTGCACAAAAAATCTCTTAATCCGCTCACAAGAAAAAGACTTAACTAATGATCATCGGGACGTCCTCTACCAATGTTATTGGAATCGTACATGTTGGTTGCATAAGAAGGCCAAAATTTAGGTTGTAGGTTTTTAAAAGTGCAATTTTTAAAATCGTGTAGTGTAAAACCATGAGGCTGAGAGCTTTCATGTTTGGTTTATAAAAATCATTTACCAACGTTGTTCAAATATATGTAATTCGAAATGCCCCCTCAATAAGGGTCACAAATTCACATTAATTTATACAGAAAATTATTCAAACGACTTTATTTTTGCGTTATGAGGTTTAACTAAACAGTAATGACCTTTGGAAAAAAGCAAAATTTGTAATAATTGTTTCAGTCGGTTTATTGCTGCGTACGGTCACACAAATTCTTTAATGTTAATAAGTTCAAATAAGTTTTTTTTGCTTCAAGTAAAGCAAATAAATAGATTGTGTTCCTCGAATTAATAATTAATTCTATTTTAGGAGGTATTTAGTGAAGCAAATATGTCGAGCATTCGGTATTGCAACATACCAAACACTTTGCAAGTCTCACGAACCAAGACTGGCGTGGGTAGATGTTGAAGAAAATCAAAACAAGGTAGGTCACACATCAAGGTCAGTTGAAACACGTTCTGTCTGTTGTGTCTGCTACAAGTTTCTTTGAACATATCCACAGTTTGTGTTATCACGCCTTATATTTACAAATGTAAGTTATTTTGTGTGTTTCCCGTTGGTGCGTGGTGTACGATATTACGTTATTGGTTTTTGTGGGTAATGTTTCTAATATGCATATTTAGTTTTTTTTAAATCGATTTGATAGAAAATCGTTTTCCCTAATTGAGATAACTATTAAATTTATGCTTACAATCTTGTATGATTAATTTTCATTCCCTGTATTTTCAATCCCTGTTCTAACTTTTTGTGTTTTCAAGGTTGTGAGTGTTCCGGATCGGTACATCGTATGCGGCACTGATTACACTCTGGTGAGAGAGGCCTTGACGAAAGTCACACTTGGGGAGACAGTGGATGTTCTTCGGGATACACTTCAGGTATCATTATTGATATCAGATTGTATACCTCAACATGTTTGCAAGATAATTAGAGGGGAACATATTATTAGCTTACTAAATACTTAGTACATGTAATCTGAATATTGACACGTACATTGTACCAAACTATGTACTAAAATCATGTTAACGCATATCACCAGTGTAAAATGTTTTGAAACTGTTTGATATCTGAGAACTTGCTTATTTGGTTCAGAGATAGAAAGAAAGTTCCCTAGAAAAAGAGTATGTCAAAATTACTTCACAAGTTCTGTGCGATAGACCGGGTGAGCAGATCACATCGATAATCAGCCGTAACGCATAAAACTATAAGTGTCATTTATATGTTCAATGCATAAATGCAACACAATTATAGGAGCTTCGAGATAAAGGATCGCCTGTTGGTCAGTTGTTAGAGCTAGCCCTGCACAGAGAAATTACATGTCCTGCTTCACACTCACAGAACAGGATAAACAATGAGCAGGTAACATTTCAAAACTAGTCTTATTGTATTGCGGTTGCATTTTCACACTCATGCTTGCCTATAAACGATCATTAAAATTAAAAAAATCCAATAGTAAAGTCCCCTTTTGAAGAAGTTGGGATATATTATTTTGCTAATGTCAGTCGGTCGGTCTGTCCGTCCGTCCGCCTGTTGGTAGAGCAGATTGTTCTCGCTCATTATCTTGGGAACTATTTATAACCGAACAGACATATTTAAAATTCTGATAGGTCTTGCTGAGAACATGACCGCTATTTTTTTAGTTCCCTAGGAAAATGTTGCAGGTCACTGCTATAAAAATGTACAAATGCTTGCCGATCATAATCGTGAGTAATATTTATCATAGAGCTTTCATATTTCACTTGCTGATTGGTCATGGTGAGAACATGATCCCTTTAAAAATTTGGTTTAAAGATAGAATGTAAAGGTCACAAGGCTCGTTTTTGAAAAGGTCTGTCTGTCGGTAGACCAAATGGTTTCCGCTCACTATCTACAGAACTATTTATTACAGAGATGTCATATTTCACATGCTGATTGGTCTCTGAGGACATGACCCTTACCGTTAAAAATCACAAGGACCACTTTTGTAAAAGAAATGGAAAAAAACGAATATCCCCTATCGAGATGAGAACTATAGAACCTTCATATTTCATATGCTGGTTGGTGTTGGTAATGAAATAATTCCTATTATTTTGAATTAACTAGGTACAAACTCAAGGTCATAGTAGTTTTTTTTAAATATGTAAAGAGATTTCCGCTTAAAATCTTGAGAAATTTTAAATACAAAGGCTTCATCTTTCGTTATCTAAGCATTCCTGGTAAGAATATGATAAGTGCAAATTTTGAGTTCTCCAAGACAAAGGGCAAGGTAACCAGGATCACTTTTGAAATCAACAATGTAAAATAGTTGCCACTTTATATTTTATAAACCTATTGCTGATACAGCAATCAGGCACTTACCCATGCCCATTCACCAAGTTGCATCAGGTTATTCGACCTACTTCTATAACATGAAGCCCTTTATAACAGGCTCCTTGTAACCATTATTCACCCTTCTCTATCAAAATCCTTTCGAAAATCAGAGCCATGTGGCGGCATATGTGTCCTTTGACTTTCTTTTTATTGTTTCAAAATTCTTTGTTGTTTAGATTTCAGAGGCTTTAATTGATGTTATTCAAGACATCGATCTCTTCAATGAAACGGTAAATTATGCAACATCTGTTCTATTGCTTTAACACTTAAAATGTAAAAGTTGTACGGCTACATGCGTTTATAAACTATGCAGTATGTTTAAGCACAACAAACGTTTTAGATGGATTCGCATTTATTGTAAATATGTGTGCATGTAGCAAATTAAAAATGCAGAACCTATGCTCTTAACGTTTTGAAACGTCATTATGATTTAATAATGTATGTTTTTTTTTTTAATCAAACTTGTTGAAATATGTACAGAAGTTAGTTTAATACTTTCGTAAAGAAGCGTCACATATAATTCCGTTTCAGTCACATATTGAAGCGATGTTGGACAATCGTTCGAAAGTCCAAGAATACATGAGTTCGATCATGGGTGGTGATTTGCGCACTGTCGGCCTTAAATGTCTCATTACTCACTTTGAGTCCGCTCTAAGGACAATGAGCGGAGATTCACTTTTGGCACCTCTGATGACGTTAGCTGATGCGAGTGATGATAAGGCTTGCGACGTTAATGTAAGTGTAAATGATGTTCGTATAGTCGAGTTGTAAGTATGTGTTCTATTATCGAAATGTTTCTTCCCATAATCGCATAAATGATATATTAAAAATGAAATGACTTATATAAATCTACATATATGTTTTATGGGTTAGTATGTAGGGAGAAAATGATCCGATAAATGTTAAAAAAATACAGTTTTATTGTTACAATATGAGTACAGAAACAATTATTTCAATGTATGCAATATATGGAATTTTAGTTTCTGCCAACAATGCCGGGAGATCACCTTGACGATTTGCAAGCAGCAATGGCGAATGTGGAGAGAAGTGCGGTTTTATATCGTACGTTATCACATGTATATAGCATGTAAACCAAATTGTATTGAAATCATTTCTTTGCCTCTTTATACACCCGCAAACAGTTTGGGAGTGGGTATAGGATCGCATATATTGATATACGTTTGTGAAGCGAACTACTTCCACAATTCTAATGGGATTGGATCTCAATTTTATATATGTTATATAGTGAAAAGATGCGCATAACACATTGCTCGCGCAGATTATTCCAGCATTGGAGATTTATGCCCCATTAGTCAAAGAGCCTAGCCCCAAACCTCTTAATTAATTTTACGTTCACAACAACTTATAATACAGGATGATGTCATTGAGGATTGGTTTTCGTAATCAGTATACATATTTGCATTATAAAAGATAAGTCATATTGATGGGTGTCAATCAAGAAATAAAACAGGCTGGGCTCTTAAACATCGCCCAATATATAGTTTGTCCATATACAATGTCACAACTTTGTGCAGCACACATCTCCCTCATTTCGTATGGGAATGGGAATAAACTTAACAAGTGTAAAACATTAAAAAGGTATTCCCATTAAACATAGACAAAAACGTTTACGTCTATACATAAAACGTGTTGCAAGGTTGTGCGGCAAACTTCTTCCACATTTCATATGGGATTAGGATGAATATTGATATATTTATTTACATGACACGTTAAAGTTCAAGAAACAGTTTATGTGAAGATTCATCAAAACATTACAGAGTTATTCACCAATGAGCATAGCCATGTAGTATATGTCTGGGCACAATGGTATAAGTTTAGTAACCGTTCTTATGCATTTGTTTCCAATAATTTCGACATGGCTGGCTTTCCTGTGACAAAGCGGCGCGGGGGTTATAGAAACATGTTGTGACAAAGCCCTAGTTTAACCTTTATTGAGGTCCTGAGATGATTCACATACAGTGTGTAATATGTTTAAATTATCGATTTCAGGATGCCCCAATGGTCATCCCTACGTTATAACTGAAGTAAGTTTGTTTCTTAATCAGAAAAAACGTGTCATTTGTATATTGTGTTTTGTCTCTGTGTCTGTTTCAAGTTTCTATTCATCAAAGGTATTTCAAAAATCCGATATTATATTATGCTTAAATAACCTAAGATGTATAAAGAAAAACGAATTTTGTCCAGCGTTCGTCATTTGCAAGTGTGCACAGTATGCCGTCTGTCAACATTTACCTGAATTTGTTTTTCCTCTAAAAATAAACATTACCATTACTATATCTGGTTTATCCCCTACAACAATTGCTGTAGGTTTCGTAAATAGGTCACGGAAACAGAAAGGTGGTTTCAAAATGGTTTTTGGCTTGTCTGAAACCCCTAAAACCAAAATGCTGGGAGCTTTCATATTTTGTATACAACATTATCTATGTCCTCGGTAAAATAAATGAAAAAAAAATGTTGAAAACATAGTAGATAGGTTCCAGTTTAAGGGTCACTACGAAATATTGACCGATACGAAAACAAACACTTTACAGACATGTAGAAGAAGCTTTTTTTTAACTCTTTCTAATAAATTTTATTTTTTAATTATTTTTATTTAGGAAACTGTTTTATCCATAAAATGTTAAAAGGTAAATGAAATGCATATACTAAATCTATCCAGGCCAATAACAATTTGAACAAATTAATAGGAAAGTGAAACAGAAAGCATACTTACATGTATTAATGAAGAAGGGATCTTTCGCACAAAATTATTATGCCTGTAAAATACGAACATGTCCGCGGCAGAAGTTTTGAAATAAAAAAATAGTTAAATATTAAAACCTAAACATCATTTCCTTTCCTCTTTT
>Ga0224511_10002553_pt1 | contig 12377 bp, 9 predicted proteins | sample SF_May12_sed_USG_2_FD_169988 | JGI IMG/M metagenome (GOLD analysis project Ga0224511, IMG submission 169988) | Sediment microbial communities from San Francisco Bay, California, United States - SF_May12_sed_USGS_8_1 | ecosystem: Environmental > Aquatic > Marine > Sediment | place: USA... | reverse complement strand
GACATGTATTGTCAGCAAGTTTTTTTCATGTAGCATTGAGAGTTCTTGCATGCTTTGTACCCAGTGATGTTGCCAATGGAGGTCCATTCGCCATGGACCACACTCCCAGGAACTTGTCTAGGCCGAAAAGGGAACATATCAATTACAAGTATTTCAATACAACAAAATCAAGAATGTTTGGCTAATGCTGGCTACTTTACATATACTAATAACATGGCACTGTAGAAAAAGCAAATATAAACATGTATAACACAATGTAATAAACATTCAAACATTCAGTACTGACAATCATAGAGGCACATGTAACAATGCAATGTACTTTTAACATGTTAAACAAATAATGATGTACTATTTGGATTGGGATTTACTACAATAGGGCCATAATGGCCCTTAATATTAATTTATATAATGTGGCATCAATCAAAAAGATTTAATGGAAGACTGGGACAGCATGTTACCCATTCAAATGATTGATTGACTTATGTAAGGGTCAATGTCAATTTTTGTTATTAAGATGAAAACTTATGTCTCAAATATGAATATTGTAACTAAAATGAAGAGGATGTAAGTAAAAATAAAAATCTCAAATTGAATCGTGAAACTTACAATCAAATAAGTGGCAAGGTCAGATGTCTGTATTTTAGAAGAATTTTTTTTAGATGTGACAAAAAACATTTCTCTTGCATATCTACTTTATATGCCACTGAATTAGCCCCAGGACACAATCAATTTGTCCCCTAGGGTTTATGATATGCAAATGTTTGGTAGATGCTGCATGCTATATTATATAACTTATCTCTAGCTATTGTGGTGCTGGAGTAATTTTGGTAGAAAGTTTTAATGAAGGGAAGGACGCATGCACAGTTGTTGAAGAAGGTAAAAATTAAAGCAAGTAGTAACATGGTATTGTAAACAAAGCAAATATATACATATCAAACGTAAAAATAGTAAGTACATAGCAATGTCAATTAAACAAAAAAATTGTGTTGTTATGTGACAAGTTGTGCCAAAATGAGGTATCCTGTAAAGATGAATGAATATTTGTACAAACTAATATGCACAGAACTGTAGTATGTAACATTTGTGAGGACATGGTGGTGTTGCGGAAATACAACACTTCCTGCAATATCAATGTCATACAATATGTGACATCAGTGCTGATGCTATGTCAAAATGATCCCAACCTCATTTGAGCAAATATGCCAGATAATGACACATATGTACATGTATGAAATGTTATGTATTGAACATGCACAAAGTTATGGCAGTCATAAAGGTACACTAAACATAATTGTGAACATGACAACAAATTGTTTAACAAATTGTGTACTTAAAATTTGGGTAAGAAATGTCTATTGTTTTAGAAACTGTGGGGCATGTAAAATGTGACTGTGTTGAAGTCATTGAAAATATTGCAAATACATCAAAGACATCATTTATAGACAAAGAACTAAATTATACTATTAGAAAAATGTTACTTAGGACACAAAAACATGTATCCCTTCACTTTAATATTTTATTCAATCCTGGCCTTTACTCAGGTCAGATGGGACTTATGCAACATAATAATATGCATCGAAGATTTGATGTGATTCAGCTTTTTATAAAAATGATTCTATTAACAAGGATAACAATATTGTTACAATAGTCTATGGTGAATTGGTTAGAAAACACTGAGCATAATTATTATGTAACAAGCACAATTTTTTTTTTAACATGTGTAAAGTGTTTCATACTTTGGACAATTACAATAAATGTTATAGTTGGTAATTAAGGTCAGTGTATGTTATAGATTTTAAGTTGAAGGAAGGCATAATGTGAAAAACTAAAACAAATGTCAAAGAAGAGTGGAAGAAAGTGTTTTTGTCACCAAATAACTAATTGTACTCAGCACCATAACAAAGTATACACTCTTATGTTTTTACTCTGATTTCAATGTTTTACCATTATGCATTTAAATATGTTTGCACAGCATTTCTTTGTCGTTCTTTAAACAAGTAACATTAAGTGTTTAGAGCAGACCCAAAAAAACCATTTAATGAAGAGTTATCAAAAATGTTAATGAGTCTAAAACATTTAGAGACTTAGGAAGTATGGGAAGTGGTAATTGTCAAAACTTAACATTAAATATATATATATATGAAATAAAATTTCCATTTTCTGTGGAGCTTCCTCCAGGCATATGGAGCATACCTCAGAACAAACTGTTATTGATATTTAAGCAGCGATATTTTACTAGGCGTGTCTATGGAACACAGATGGCCCCATCTTGCAGTTAACTTGGTACTAGATAACTCTAGGTGCACAAGTACATCCACTGAGAAGCATTCCCATATAGTTTCATAATTGTATATCAAGTATGTTCGGGACTACGTGTGACACATGTTGAATAGTGTTGATTTTGACCAAATGAAGGGCAATAACTGTGTGATTACAGAATGAATCCAAACACATAAATCCAAAATGCACAACGACACATACTGACTAATATTCCACAGTGCATAAGTATGTTAAAGGAAATGTTGCTTTCGTATTCACAAAACTATTGAAAACACAGTGTTTCCTTATGGTGGTGGGTGCATAATTATGTCTTTTCAAGTCTTTTCAAGAAAAGTATCAATCTGGTTGGTATTTATAGGATTGTAATTTCAGTGACGACATTGTTTGCACTTAATTTCACTGAACATGGTTTAGGCAGTAATTGGAAGAGCTCGTCTTCTAGTTCATCTGCATCATCTGGCAGACTGGCTCCTGGTATGAGTTGAGTGTAGGCATCTTTGATGACTTGTGTAAACATTTTGACCATACGCAAGGAATTGCAGTCTTGCAATTTCAGTCCTGCTGTGGCAATGAAGGCTGTACTTGCGTTTTCTTCTTCGTATGTTCTTGTACAAGTTGGACATGTATTGTCAGCAAGTTTTTTTCATGTAGCATTGAGAGTTCTTGCATGCTTTGTACCCAGTGATGTTGCCAATGGAGGTCCATTCGCCATGGACCACACTCCCAGGAACTTGTCTAGGCCGAACCTCCTCCTCTTCATCTTCAGATGAAATGTCAAGGTCATCTGGGAGTAGCTGTGAAATAAGTACATACAATGGAAACATTTGTTTTGTATAATTTACAATATATATTAAAGTTGATTGGAAAAGAATGGCACATAGCACATTTATTACAATTATTGAATAACTTTTTAAATAATCATATAAAAAACTATTTCTTGCGTGTCAATGCAGGGGAGTTTTTTAGAATAAACAATTAGGTGGCTTTATTTGATAAGTGAAAAGAAGTATTGAAATAAATGTCTGAATTGCAAAATTCCTTTTGCCCATTGCTTATTTCGTGTAGGTGTATAAAGGAAGCTTATATTTGTGTTGTTCATAGAATAAATGCACTTACTTCAACAGTTGTTGAGTCTTCCCATGTATTGATGCATGGTTTTTGTTCAAATGTTCCTCGTTCTCCTTTTTTGATGTGGACGCAATCTCCAACCTTTACACCTGCAAGCTGAGCGGCGGTTTTCCCCCAAAGACTAACTGGCAGCACACCTGTCTTGTCTTTTATTTTGCATTTTAGCAGTTCTTTCTGTTGTCCTGTTCTCTGTATTGTTATCTTCTTCACTGGTGTGACCTGAAGTAAACAGAGCTATGATTGAAGTTGATTAATACCCATGAAATGCAATGAGGTAAAATGACTGTGCATATTTTAAGTTGAAAAGGGTCAATAATTCATGAACAATGTTTTGAAAAATTGTCTTACATTATCTGCTTATGAGAGTTGTTGTAAAGAAGGAATTTGCGTTCCAGATTTATCAATGTAGCATATACTGTAAAAGCATTTTATTTTGGGCGATATTTAATTATGTTGAATTCATGGGCAAGACAATCCATGAATTTAAGTACATACGATAGAAAATCCCCTTCATTAGACTTTAAAATTTACTTTTAAATAATGTCAAAATTTGGTATGAGTCATGTATATTGCAAGTCTGCATGTTAATCAAACTATTATTTAACTCGTCAGATTCTAATTAAATGATTACAAACCATTAGTCTATATAATTTGCATATCACACCGTTTTGCTGTCAATAAGGTATTAATTAAAATAATTTGTGCTCAAATAAAGTGTAACACTGTGTTCTAATTATTAACCTTTGACACAGGTTAGCTTGATGAAGTATGCTTGATTTTCACGTCATCAATTATTTCTATGTCAGTTTGCATAGTGCGCTAATTGACATTAATTGAAAGTCAATGGCTTCGTTAAGTAAGCCCCTGAAAAGAACACACGCCCCTAACATTTTCATGAATATAATCCCTTAAATGACAGGCAAATTGACAGTGTGGTGACATAAAAGTTGTCTAATGAGACTTAATTGTGAAAACATTGACTGGCTGCCGTGGCTTAATATTTTCAGGCGTGGCATGAGACAAAAGGCAGAGTCACTCGCTAATCTATAGTTTCGCAATTGACCCAGCTTCTGTGTTAATATGTTGCAGTTATGCATCAGTCAAAAATTTAAGGGAATAATTATATATATTTTTTTTAATTTCATGGGTAGGGCAATGCACAAAGTCAAATACTTGAATATGTCTGTCGTCTTCATAGGACAACATTTTTGCCCCACGAAATAAATTGCTTTCACAGCATACTTTTTGAGTTTTTGCATAATAATGGAAGTGGGACCGGACAGGGCGGTATATGACAGACTGGACAGATCCCTACAGATGGACATGAATTCTACAAAACTGCCTATAGTGGGTGTTATGAATTTTGTAAAAAAAAAATATGTTCATGTTGATGATATTAGAAATATGTAGTGTAATATAACTTTTAGGAAAACCACAAACAGTGATTTCATTTTATAAAGTGGGCTTCAGCTTTTGATGGATCTTTTCATCAGAACCACCATGCATGTCAAATTTAGTAGGAATGTGATAACAGCACCCAGCAATCATGGCACCCAGCAATTACATGCATACAAGTAACTCACCTTTGCAAATAAAAATGTGCAAGAAATACTACAAACTATTAAAGATGGCATCAATGCACTGGTGTTATTTACAATTTGAGGGCTTGGTGCAAAACTATTGTAACTCCTTATATGAAATGAGGTAGTTACAATAGTGTTTCAGCAAGCCCATGAATTATTATTTAAGTAAGCACAGAAGTGATGAAGTGCCCTGTATGAGGGCAGTCCTGTTATTTCAATTTATAATTACCTTTACAATCTTTCCTTTCAAGGACACTCTTGTTTTCAAAGGTGAAGCTTTTATGGTTTGTATGGTTTCTTCCTTTTTCATCAGTAGGTGTGCTTTCATTTTCGCATCAGGGATGATGGAAACTTCTTCTGGACTTCTCATCACCGTGGAGACTTCAGATACGTGCACCTGCCCTTTGACAATGAGGAAATTGGTGATGCTGAAATCAGAGGGAAGAACTAACAATTTTAGAAATTTTATGAACTGAGGCCTATATTCCATAAACTTGCATGTATATATTTATGACAGGTTTTCAAATATAGGCAAAACAAATATGTTAGCCAGATCTTGTACATATGCACAGATTTATAGATTTAACTCTACATCCAGATGGAAAACATCAAACCTATATTCTGCAACCTTCAGCAGGGGATAAATTAACATTACAGAGTGTCTTTTCAAGATTTTGTTCCAGAACATTTGGTGTATACTATGTAAAAGGCATGGTAAATTTCAAACAATGTAATCGTGCTTTTTGAAAATATTGCAGTACATATTGAAATGCAGTGCAGAATATTGCATTATTTGTTTATTTCTTTTAATATGTTTCAACAATGTTATAGCTTTTTTAATGGTCAGTTAGTTAAGCATGTCTGTTCTGTGCCCAACTGACACATGGTGTCTTCAGCTGGGACACGTACCCATGGCGGAGAGGCCTGTTGGAATAGAAGTCCTTCACCCTGACTTCAGAAATAGACATTAAACTATTGGTTAATCCTTTAAATTAAATATCATGTAATGAGAAAACAACAGCTTACCTCACTGTGCTCGCTTTACTGTACGCTTTGTTGAAGATGCCAAAATGTCTTTTAGCAGATGATGCTTTCATTATGGATGTACTGTCAGCAAGTATGAGATCAAATTTCTTGTCATCTGCATCTGTGGAAATTGCCACAACTTTATTGTAGGTTGTGGCTTTTTTGAGGTTTGTTGTGGGCCCGGCATTTTCCAACTGCCTCAGTAGACATTTGCCCTGTAAAGATTGGAATAGTGATTGTAAAGATTTGAATAGTTATTGTAAAGATTGGAGTAGTTATTGTTAAGTTGGAATCAGTTATTGTAAAGATGGAATTTTTTGAACAAGAAATTTATATATAGGTACATGAACTTGAATGAAGAGATTTTAATTACAGTTATGTCAGGACTGTTTTGGATTGGAGTATATGGAAATAATTGTTAATATTGGAATATACTCTTTTAATATGGAATAAATGGAATAGAATAACTGTTATGCATGTCTTGCCAAATTAGCAATACGACTCACACATACAATCAGAAAGCAACAATCAAAATAATGAAAGCAAGATCATATCTGAAATGTTTTTATTTCACAAGCAAATGAGAGTAGAGCACTTATATATATTTACTAAACCTTTTCTGGTTACAAGGTTACGTAACAGCATAACGCGAGTCCCTATTGATATTTGCAATTCACAGGGCAAACCACCAGCATACTTGTCGTCTTCTGGTATCAGTGTTCCAGGAACTTCCACACTTGACTGTATATCAAACTGAGAGAAGACATGTTCTGCTACAAATATATGTAAATCACCACCCAAGAAAGTTTGCATGTATGTATTGTGAACTTTGACTTGTTTATTTGTGGGAAATATATGAAGCAAATGGTTTAAAGATTCACATGGGTATGAGACTAATCTGGAAGACAAAAGAGTAACATTTTTAGCACTAGGGTTACCAACAGGCATTCTATTTAACAAATGTATGAATCTATTGTCACCTTGTTGACGTTTATTTGTTTGTAGAATAAATGAATCAAACTGTGGCCAAAGAATATTATCTGTGAAAACATATCGACCTCGAACAGGTCTTAACTGGAAGAAATCGCCAAAGAGAATGATATTGAAATTACCAAATAGTTCATAATTGTCAGCTATGGAACAAAGTCGTTGGTGTATGTAATGAAAATATTTGCAGCAGACCATGCTTATTTCATCAATGATAATTGTGTGAATATTTCTAAATAATTCACGCATTTTCCTTAGCATAAATGGTGAGAGTTCATGAAATTCAGGTTCATATCCATGCTGTACAGGTAATTTGAATATGCTGTGTAAAGTATAACCATTCACATTGCGAGCAGCAACACCTGTTGGAGCAGCAACAAGTACAGATTCGCAACCCGACTGTTTTGCACAACACAAACGAATCCATTCAACTATTGTTTGCAATAAAAATGATTTTCCTGTTCTTGCTCCTCCTGTGCAAAATAAACGCAATCTTTGGCATGTCTTTTGTTGGAAATGTTGTTGCACAATTGCAAAGAATGCTCTTTAGTCATTTGTGAAAGATGCTATTCTGCTTTCCAGAGTACTTTCACTGATAGTACATGAATTGAGTGAATGCCATGATTGATCATCAGAATTATTGAAATTCAATGCATCCGAAGATGTTTGTATTGGTGATGAAGTACAATTGGTTATTGGTGGCAATAAAGAACTGTAATTGTTCATACTACCAGAGTGTAAATCATCATTATGTACTTCTTTATTGCTGTCATCCAAACATACATTCAGCAAATGCACTTGCCTTAATGCTTGATCAATTTCAGATGCAAATGCACTTATAGTTCTGTAAGCAGTATCTAAAACATCAAAATGCGCCAAAAAGGAAAACCTGTAATTGACATAAGGAATGAGTAAATCAGATTCAGTCCTGTGCGGGAGGAAAAGTACCAAACAACTATAATAATAATCATCCGATAACTGCCTAATTTTACATGGTCGAACAATTAGTGAGGTCGTACGTTTCCTGAATACTATTTCTTCATATGGTGGAAGCAGACGTATTCTAGGCATGGACCTTGGCGATTGAGGCGAAACCCTGTTACTACTGTCACGACAGTACCAAGAAGCAAATGAATGCAAACTGCTGTTTTCAAGAGCAAATGGCCGAGCTCTGTAGTAATCTAAAATATTACTTTCAAATAATGCATTTTCATCTGTACAATCTTGAGGTAAATGTGCACGGTCTTTTTTTGACTTTACCAACTTAAATCTTTTTTTGCTTTGGGAGTGTGTTTATATTTAGAACATGTCGAGAAGATTCATACATTTTCAAACCACCTAATCTATACATTGCTTCTTGTGCACTTATTTTTCTTTTCTTCAACACACTAGTACCTATCATAATAAGGCGTCTTCGAAAGTCTGCTGTCTGAAAGTGACTACTTTCAAATAATGCATGTAGAGTTTCTCGCAATTCATCAGGCTCAGCTTTGCATATGTACTTGCAAATATAAAATGCACAACTTTCTGCATTTCCAACCAGTTGTTTATCCATGTTTGCACGCCAATGCTGAAGTATCACTGGATTGTAAGCATTCACCCACATATCATTAGAAGTCCTTCTTGTCTCATAGAATCTCCCACGATGATGTATTATAACATCAGGATCGTTGCACAATCTAGTTTTCAAACAAGTTCGTCTAGGATAATCGAAACGGCAAGTTTTCCTTCCTTTCTTACAAGTGAAGGAGTGCTTATGAACTTGAAAACAACTGACCAATTTCTGCATATGAGGGTCTTCATTTTCAGATGGCAGTGTAGTTGATATTGTGCTATTGATAACATGTATAATATGTTCATAGCCACTACTAATTAATGAATTACCTAACTCTGTCCATAAGAAAATATGCATGTGTGGTGACCCTCTGGCCTGAAATTCTACTCGTGCAAATACATCAAGAACACGACCTAATGGCTTTTTGGCTCTAATCACATGTTTTAACAAACCATTCCATCGCTGCTGGAAGGCCATTGCAGCCATTAAGGGATCATTCTTTACATTATTGCATTCTTGGCTTTCTTTATGCAAATTTACATATGATTGCATTTCTGGCCAATTATCATTACATGAAAGTGTAACAAAGAAGGTTGGTGGTCCTTATGTCTTCACCATAGCAAGCAGCTGTAACAAAACAGACTTCCAATAAGCTGCTGTGCCACGAATCCCTTTTGTAAGCATATAAGAATTCTGCATCATAACAGGATCTTCTCTAACATTATTTAAATCATGAGCACAGACAGGCACAAAACCTGTTGGGTTCTGTGTGCATGGTTTCTGTGTCCTCATATATGTAGATACTAAACGTGTCAAGATCGACCATTCATACATGTTCCGTTTTTACCGTTTTTAAGTTTTTATTTCTTTGAAAATCAGTATAACAATATTAATCGAAGCAACATACATTTTATAGTAATACATCGGAGTGGAAATAATGATCTGTAAAATCAAGATGGCTGACATGTTCAATGATGCCATTACATAAGGAATGTCAACACGCCATCTTGAATCATGATTTTTAAGTCGACAGTGCCAGTAACCTAGATCAGTAAGACTAACTAACCTTTCTGTACTCAAACCATTTCGTCCATAGGGAAAAAGCCATGGGAAAGCCTTTTCTTCACCAAATGGAATATCCTTTAAATTGACAGGCTTTTGAGAAGCCACAGGAATACTAGCTTGCACATTTACATCAGTTGTATTCATATGCACACTTTCGGGATTAACCAAGTCCTTAGAAGTTAAGCCAAATTCTTCTTCAATAATGTCTTCACAAACAGTAGGTACTGTCATTTCTTCAATGGATGAATACAACTTCTGAAAACATGTTAAATCAACATGCTCATACAAATGATTATTTTCCTTAAGCCACATCAATGCTTGGTGCACAACAGATATACGAACAGGTAATGTAACTGGTTCATTGTTTGGTCTGTCGAAACTAACAAGTACTGAACCATTATGTAAAGATGAACAGTTTTGCAAAATATTCAACTGCTCATTAATGTTAATAGGTATGTTCACCGCTATACCGTGTTGTGCATATTGCCCACCAGGTAAAACCACAAGTGTTAAAAATACTGGAATTAAACTCAACAATCTCTTCTCTACAACAAACAAATTTTGTAAAACAGACGGAACTTGACCAACATCTAACTGGTTATGTACATACGACATTTCTGGCATTTCATTGCTTTTTACTTTATTATAACATTTCCGACATAATACATCTCCTTCACTTACACCGTAATGGCTAAAATCTTTATTTGCTATTGTAGTATTTCTTTTATAAAGGAAACATTTACAAGAATGGCACAATTCACTTGGTTTAGATTGAATACTTTCAATGTATTGTGGAAAAATACTTGTCCCATTACATACATTAGAAGCACTTAACAATTTTTCTTTGAAACTCAACTCCTCTGCATTTTCACAAGGGGGTGTTAAAGCATCAGTTTGCACTAAGTTGTTTATATTACTATTGTGAACATCTGAAGTTCTATGTGCTGACACATTCACAAACAGAAATTCTTTTGGTAATGCATTCAAATTTACACCACATACAATCCTACTGTAAGAATGATTACTGTTCACAGAAATTGTTTCTCCATCTTGTCTGTCTACATTAAAATAGCAATGGTCATGATTTAAAATTGTACTGGGATAATGCACTGAACTTTCACATTCATCACTGTGGCCTTCAGACTGTTCATGTATGCTTGTATGTACTGGATCATATGTATTTACATCTTCCTCCATTCCATTGATGTCACAATGATAAACATTATGGAAATCATTACATTGTAGAGTTTGCATGTCAGTTTTGTCACATGAACTAACTGATACATGCCTCTCATAACGCAGATTGACAGGTGTGAGATTATAAATCTGATTACAATAAATTCTTTCAATATATTCAAATAAATCTTCCAAACTTTCAAATGATAAAATAACTGCTGATCCATTAGGGTCCGCTTCTCCCATTGAATTTCGCGCATGCGAATCTATTACATGAAAAGTTTCATGAACATTATCATATACCAATGCAACGGTCAATTCACCAACTGTTAACAACACAAAATTTGAATCCAAAAAGGCTGTAGTCAACCCATGTCTGAATGGCATCGCCATAAAATTTTGTTCTAAACTTTCTTGCCTATGAATGTTTACAATTCCATGTATTTGGTCAACTTGGTAAGTTATTTCTATATGTTGACCTTGATATTTAACAATCCTGGGAAGGTATGATGGCATAAGAAATATTTGCTGTCCTCCATAACCTGCAGAAATTACATTAGAGTACAACTCATCCCCATACCGTATAGCACGGTTTAAGTCAGCTGTATTCCTATTCACCGACGGGCAAAAATGACGCAATAATAATCACAGCCAATGCAATTGCCGTGCACTGAAACCCAGCATTATTACCAAAACACCGGTTCCCTGATGGAATGAACCCAATACAGCAACCATCTTGCAAAAATACTAAACGCATATGCTACTAACAACACACCTGGAGCACTTCAACCACTTGTTCAAGGTTGTTGTTGACTTCTTTATCGTCCGTCATAGTGATACTGTGCAATTAAATTAAATGGCGTAGATAGCTGTGGGCTAATAATAATAAATGGTACCCGATTACTTTCTATATATCACGTTCTCAGACTGGAAAACCGAGTACCAAAATAAAAGAGCGGGAACATACGTCATTCTAATTCTGTGAAAAAGCTCCCGGAGATCCTCGTACCGTACTGTCCAAATTCGGTACGAGATTATCATAGTTGATAGGCTTAGCCAGAGACCTATATATATATAGGTCTCTGGCTTAGCTAAAAACAACTTTTCACGAAAAAGTAAGTCTGTGCACGCAATCAAAATCTCCTTTGTTAATAGCTGTCACGGTCAGTCTTCCAATCTAAGTTTTGTAATACTGCTTACCTTAGCTAAACAGTACTGATTATCAGTATCCATTACCGAAAGGATATGTTGAGAATCTGGATGGTACTTTAAGTACGGGGGTTTCAGCAAGTCCTGGGAAATCCCATTCTGACGTAGGCATTTCGGAAGTTAGTATTGGTGGTTCTCAACATTTACAATAATAATAATAATAATAATATAATAATAATAAAATCTTTATTTCAAGAAGGTAACATATTAAGCAATACAGCTTATTTACAATATGGCCTTCATAATCATAAATTAATGTTAACATACAAAATGAACATAATAAATTGTCAATTTAAGAGCAAACAAATAATTTAACAAAACATTCATACACATCACGAGAACAATTCTCATGCACACGATAATTAAAG
>Ga0224511_10002552_pt1 | contig 12377 bp, 3 predicted proteins | sample SF_May12_sed_USG_2_FD_169988 | JGI IMG/M metagenome (GOLD analysis project Ga0224511, IMG submission 169988) | Sediment microbial communities from San Francisco Bay, California, United States - SF_May12_sed_USGS_8_1 | ecosystem: Environmental > Aquatic > Marine > Sediment | place: USA... | reverse complement strand
TTGCATATTGTCGTCTTGAGACAAATTACATTCATACATTCACAGCTAGCATAAAGATGTTGACATAAATGGTGTCATTTCTGATAAAACTCTGTCGTGCTTTATGTGATTTCGTTTTCATTCGGCCATCAGGATAATTCGTTTATTCGAAGGGACCGATGTACAAGCTAATGAATGAATAAAAGATGCGAAAATAATAGGTCGCTGTGTTTGGAACTGCTTTGCACTGAGGTCTTGATGAAAGAACTAATGTATCCTTCGACACTGTAACGCAAACACGACCAACATCATGTGTATTATTTGAAATACATGTTATTTATCTATCTGTGAAATATATTATACAAATATCTTCTAGAATATAATTATAATTTATGTTTATATTTTTGCAATGAACATATTCTAACAAGAGTTTTGTTAGTTTAAAGTGCACTTAATTTTTTTTCAAACACTGTCTCCTTGTTACACAAGTTAAGCATTAAAGTAGTTTGCTTTAGAAAAACTTTCTATTCAATTCTGTTTTAACTGTAATGTGTGAGGTTAATTAACACCTTTTGCATTTTGTGTCATATTCAAGATATTAGGTCGGAGAGCAAATCTGACACATATTCCAACAAATTTCCACAGCAATAGTCCGAGGCAGATGGGACCCGTGACGATTAATACGATATGTCTGTTCAAGTTAACGAAAAGGTGTGTGTGTTGTAAATCAACGTGTTTTAACAGGGACAGTATTTCGCTACTTAAGATGCTTCGTTTGTAATGAAAACGCATATCGAAACGGTTTGCTGATGTTCCTAGCAGGCGGTATGCTTATTTTGGTACAGTCAATTACACTGATGTTTTTACAATACTCAAGAGCAATTTCCAAAAAGTTGATTGTTACATAATGTGCGAAAGTTATGTATGCCAGAACATTATAAAGCATAGTAATAAGTTTGCATTAGCCTCTCGAGAAATACCTGACATGTCGACCTTAGAAAAGATCTTTGTTCTATCTAGTCAATCGGATTATTAGCCATTATTCGGTAGGACCAGACTGTCCCTAGACAAGCCCATGTCGTAATGCTGTGAGGCAGTATCTGCACTTTTGGTGTGAGCGTTGGGTGTTTGTTCAGAAACCATACATATTTGCTCTAGTCTATTCCGAGCTTCAATGATGATTTTAATATGCATTTCCTGACACAAACAGAATAAATATGTGTTAATAACACTCGGTTGATGGGTCGATTGGCGTTTCTTTATACATTAGTATAAATCATTTTACTCACAGACTGACTCCTACATTCAACTAAGATGTGAGAGGTGACAGAACACCAGACTTACATATAGCATAATGTATCAGTTATCGTGACGAACGTTTGCCGCATAATATGATTCGAACCTATGACCCTCGATAACTCCGCATGTGTTTTACCGACTTAGCTACCCGCGTTGTAAGTTAAGTATTTTTCAGACAATAAATATAATTTTATAAAGCATGACAGTTCGTCTGCCTATGTAACTACAGTAAACTGTATCTGTATTCACATTTGAGAAAACACGCTTATGATGTTGATATATCGTCTGGTGTTATTTTATCAATAGCGATTGGTTATGATACAAATACTTAATTCGTCTTTTTAATAATAGAACCTAGTGTAAACAAATCGTTTGTAATTAATTAAAAGAAAATACTTCAAAAATAATTTTACCGAAATAACTATAACGATAATTTAATATGATGAGTTTCCCATCATGTAATACGCCTGTTTTTGCCATAGGTGTACTGGAAATAACTAGAAACCTTGCCATGCCGCGAAAAAACGCTTTTCAAGGTTTGTACATGAACTAAATTTACCTTCTAACCAAATTTAAGCAAATTGTTTCTATCTTAACTTACGATATTGAGCAAAAGCTGTTTTTCTATTTGAGCAAAGATGACATTGACATAAGTTGCCCCAATCAAATCCCAAGCTTTAATCGCATATAAACCACCTACAAATCAAATGGCTGTAACGTACACCCATTCTCACGCAAGTATTTGAACAAAAACTGTTTTCTTTAAGTAACAGTGACCTTACAAAGGCAGTCTTCTGCTTTCGTCACCTCGTTCTAAGTAAAGTAAAAGTAAGAGAGAGCTTGCACACTTAAATACATGTATTCAGAATATTGAGAATTTTGATTACATTATTTACCCTATTTCAAAATGGCTTTATAACCAACACGTTTAAGAGGTTTGTTTCCAAACCAATATCAGCTGTCTCCCATTTAAAGTGTAATCTGAAGTAGGTTTTAGTTATTGTCATTTTCCATTTGATTTTGAACAAAAATGATGCAGACGTATGATTAGACTGTATGCGAATTTCTAATCAAAATGTCATCTCCTAATCTGTAATACCCATTTAATTTTACAGCCAAGGGGTAACAAATGTCGTTCATGAAAATGCTTTAAACATCCCTATAACAAGGGATACTAGAGTGCAAGGTTACGAAAACTGGATCTAAAAGGACTTTATTGTAAATGTGTGTTCCATCCAGGTATTCGGGAGTTTGTATTACAATGCAATTGCAAATATTTGATGAAATAATTGTATTACAATATATAAAAGCATTCAACTGTTGATGAAAGAGCAAACGTGGCTCTACTAATCTATTTCGAAGCTAAACGTTAAGGGATTGCAGACTCTAAATATAGCGTGTTTAAATGTTGACGTTTGTCATGACTTATATCTGGAAAAACAAACCATGGAAAGTGATGTATTAATCTAAGAATAAGAGAAATCATCATGAACCACAGCAAGAATGAAACAGGAACAGGAAAAAAACAGCAGACTAGATTTTATTGAAGCGGTTCGTTATAGGTAATGTTAGATGTTACATCGCTGAAGTTTCCTTGCGCATAAACGAAACTATATTCTCAAGTGTAAACCACATACAATCCATGATCACAGAGGACCGGTATATTATAATTACAAAATGATGTAGTACGGGGCGACATTTTATAATCGTCACACAATCACCAAACGCCACATGTCGTAAGTTTAAATTAATCTGATGAATTGAGAAAGTCCTTAGGAACTATAGACTGAATGAAGAAAATAGCAGCCTCGGTTATATTAAAGATGTGTATTATTGGTAATGGAAGATGACATGCCACTGACGACCCTTTGCGCATAAACGGAATTCTCTGTACTACATGTACTGTTTTTTACAAAAGCAAATAAAATGTGTTTCTTTAACCATTTGACAAAAAAACTATTTTGACATTCCACATTCATATACGTACTTCTTTACACAAAGGTGGTGGCACAAATTTTGCCATGTATGATAAAACTGTTATACCTCAGGATTCTATATCATCTGCAACCAGACTAGTTCATTTATTTGGAGCGGTAATTCTATAAGCCAATGCATGACTAAGGGATACCCTATTTTTCTGGTCCTCAGGGATCATGGAGTGTACATGTATGTTGTTTACATTTGAAAATGGAGTTCCGCTCATGCGCTAGGGGGCGTCAGTGGTGTGGCATTATTCATTACTACTGATGAACAGCTTCAATAAAACCGAGGCTGCTGTTTTCTCGTGCAGGTTATGCTTCCTGAGGGCTTTCCCGTTCATCAGTTTATTATGACACTTTTGCATGGACCGTATGCGCCTTCTGTTTCATTGACATATAATTTCATGTTTTTTTTTCATGCATTCATTTGTATGAAGATATCATTCTGTTATGCAAAAAAATTTTTTTAACATTCTTAAATTATGTTGTTGTTTTATTCTAAATTCTAGGGTTTTTCAAAATAAAAAGGTGTAATTATATTATTAAAAGATACACACAGCTAAATAAAATTGCCATTTTGTATCACTAAAATGTGTTTCATTGCAATAATTAATGCAATCTCTTTACATGTACAATAGAATGTGTGTTTAATACAAAATAGTCATTTTGTCATAATTCCCTAACATTTATGTTTATGTCTGCTTTTTCTACAACATGTTTTATGTGAACATCATTTCGGTTTATATGATAACCTAAGATATATTTACGTCAGCGATGTTTAGAAATGTCGCAAATCTTCTTTGCAAAACAAATGCGTGCTTTGTTGTGCGTTTTTTGTTACACCGAAACATGAATTATTTCTGTTTTATTCATTGTTTGATATCTTCGCATTTATTTTGGAAGTGTTGATCACTAAACGAATGGTGTTTATTACAACACAAGAAGAAACCTAGCTTTGTATTTATGCATACCAACCGAAATTGAAACAACATTTGTTCTTTACAAGTGTACATGAATAGTATTGAAACGAAGTGTACCACGATATACAATTCATGCCATTTAACTGACAGGATGGTATTTTGAAAATAAGTTTTGACACTTGTTACATTCAAAGAGAAATTTATTATTCTGCTATGTTATGGAATGTGTTGTAGTCGACACAAGAATGATGTCCCAAATTATATTCAGGCATTTTGTGGAAACGCATTTCTTTATTAAACATGGCGCGATACACATATATGTCTAGGATAATTTAGGCACAAAAATGCAATGAATGGGTTTAGTTTTGTTTTATCCTGGCTAGAGATCTAGAAATAACTGCGTTACCAGACTTGAGAAAATTCAATGAATAATATATGCATATGTCTACAGAACCGTTTGCAAAAGATATATACTTAAGTAAAAAAGTGATTGCGCATCTTGATTGTGTTCTAATTTTGTACTACAAAAATGTGTCTGAACTCTGAATACAATGTGTTCGTTTCGGTATAGTCTAAAAACTATATACGTCTTTTAATTAACAATGACACAAGGTCAACCAGATAGTTCAGTTGCACATTAATGAACAAAACAGCTGTTGACAGTTATCACTCACGTTATATATACCATCCATATTCTATATTGTGTTATTGTCGCAATTTAGATGATGGTTCGTGAAATATTCTTCCCGAGGTGGATGAGCATAATTGAAACAGGGTCGAATGATTTTGAGGTTTTTGGTAGCCGGTATTATTTTATACTAGAAAAGGTATACTTAAATCCAATTTGTATCTGTTTGTTTAATTCAATCAACTCATTTTTATCAGTGACATTAAGAAAATGTGAGTTTTCCGAAAGTTCTATGACTCTGTTTTGTTTTGCTCTTTACAAATACAAATTCAAGATTAACGTTTAATTCAACGCTATACTACACATCTTTTTCAATACTGTACTACATGACAAGTGCAACTTAAACATACGTGTTCAAAACAAGAGTATATAGATTTAAATGAAATGCACTCTTATTTAAATATAAACAAATTTCAAAGCAGACGGTATTTTTACATTTCTACTTTTAATACTAAAAGCGTGGCCTTGCCACGAAACCAGGATTTTTGACGCTTGAACATTAACTACTAATAAACCAAAAATCAGTACATTACCTTAATTTTAAGTCAATTAATGAGCAGGAACTGATTACATTACATTTTCATTGACCTTCAACTGACTGGCCCAAAATCCAGTCCCAAGCTAAGTTTACACATAAAGCTCCATACAAACATTATTGTAGAAAATACCTTCATTTTTACAAAGCGGACACTGTTTTCCCATTTAAAGTTACAGTGACCATAACCTAGACCTAACTAGCATATAATCCAATCTCGAGTTACATGTAGGTCATCATGCAAGATTGTTGTATCCAAATTGGCAGCAAAATTGGTTGATGAAAACTGATTTTCTATTATTAGTTACGTTGACTTTGACCCGACTGGTCACAAATTAAAACCCAAGGTAGGCCTTCATGTAAGCTTACTATCTTTACTGAAGTTGTTGGCAGGCATTAGGTACAAGTGCCCTGGGCCTTGTCCTCACTTGCCCTTACTCCAATTAAAAGCTAGGTTGTCATACAACCCTACTATATCCGAAATTTCAACAAGATTGGTTTTTGTATTACAAGTGTTCTAAACAAAAACCCTTTGTGTCACACCGCCCTCCCGACTAGCCTCGCCCGCCATACCCCAATCTAAAAACCAGGAATTTCGTTAAGAACCGCGTTTAAATGAATATATCTAATCAACACTGATATATTTAGTGGCCACTTTGAATTTTTAATTTACAAGTAACACTCATATTTCAAGTTAAAAAACAACAACTGTGTGTGTGTTTTATCGATTGTCACCATTCAAAACGTTCTAGCTAAAGCTCCATCTAATTTACCTCCAATTACAGCTATTTGAATTCAAAAGCTAAACCAGTTTTGCCAGGGCAAGTTAAGTGTTACTGCTCTTGACAATAATACATCAATAATCTGAATACTCAAATTTCAACATAGAAGAAACACCAATGGCGGTTCCAGCTAGGGTGTACTTTTTCAATACAATTGATTAGTTTGTCCATGCCATTAATATATCATTGAAAGATATTATTTAAGATTCTCTAATTTACATGTATATAATCACGATTGTGTAGACAGATTGTGTCCACTACTGGTACTCCTCTGGAAACAACCGTGGATATCATATTATGTCAACGTGTGAACACAATAGAACAAAAAAAATAAAAATATTAAGATTGGTGAAAAACAGAATAAAATACTTTGTTTTTGTGTTGAGAAATTAAGTGTAGAAGACATCCAAACATCACCATATCAATCGATGAGATAATACTTGCTGTTGTATTCGTGATAAAGTATAGTTCTTAAAACACTGTTGATTATTGTTTACTAGCAAAGATGTTTACAGCTCCTTCCCTTAATTTAAATAATTTAATATTTTTACTATTGAAAATCTTAACGTTCAATACCAATTGTAATTACGAGTAATTATTTTGCATTTTCTAGGCGCATTCTGTGAAATCACAATAATTAATTAGTAAATGACCGGAATTTTCTATTCAGAAAAGCATGATGTAAATACACACATGTTTCATGAAACAAATAGCGTTCTGTGACATATTTTTACAGCCTCACATAAATCAAGAAACACTAATTGTGTTATTTTCAATAAAACCGGTCAGCGTTTCTGTCTAAGCGGACATAAAAGACAATCATTGTTTTTGTTTTAGAAAATGGACACGTATCCAGCTATTATTTGAATAATAGCCATAATGGACTTGGTCGGGCTATTATTAAGAGTGAAATGTTAATGTAGCTTTTCTGATAAAAGGCGGTCATTTCGGATTTAGTCATCTCTGTCTTAAAATGTATTTTAAAGGCGTTTAGTTCAATAAGTCATCTAGGGGGCGTCAGTGGTGTGGCATTATTCATTTTTACTGATGAACAGCTTAAATAAAACCGAGGCTGCTGTTTTCTCGTGCAGGCTATGCTTCCTGAGAGCTTTCCCTTTCATCAGTTTAATAGTTTTAACTAAATATATAAATGCAGTATATGCGTTACATGTAAGCATGGTTTATGGGCTGTTTTAAAACGGTCGTGACAATACTTGCCTACAACCTGGAAGTTCTTGTCGACCTGCTCGGGTTTCCATTGAGATCGGTGATGTCCTTCGTACACAACGCCATCTGGCACACTTCGTGTACGGCTTGGCGTAACTTTAATATTTAGATACTACAACACATACTGTTTCATAACCACCATACAATATATGACTACAGTACTGTTTGTGTCCCTTAAATGTCTACAATCATAGTTATAAAGATACATGAACATTTTTACAAAAAATCATCGAGTGGTTACAGACGTCAAGTGAATTGTATAATATGAAAACAAGTTAACCTGTTTCCACAAAACCGCCAGCTTGGTTTATTGAAACTATTCATAAATGAAAACTGCTTCTCCAAAGAGATACTGGAATTTTCATTGCGTTGTTGTCATAATGACGTTTTCATGGTGTTGTTAAAATATGCCCTGCAAAAGAATTCATTCTGGTTATGACGACAAACCATTGTGTTACATCAATCAGAACCGATATTCATTATAGTTCAAGCTGAGACATTTTCGAACATCCCCTGCCTTCATGTCAACTCTGACTGCATGAGATTAATGCGCATTTGTCTTTCCTGTAACCTCAATATTGCAGGGGTCATTTGGTGTTATCCTCTGATCAGAGAGGTCTAATGTAAAGTTTGACAACTCAGATCATGTTGTGTTGTACAAACTATATTGTGTAGTGGGTAGTTTTCAGTCTTTGGTTGAGTGTTTATAACAAGTGCATCATATGATATTTAACATTACAAGTCATATAGTGATTTAACATCATTCATGGATTTGCCGTATTTGTACCTGAGTGCTATTCACAACGCTATAAATCATCAGCTTTCAGTTAGCAGTTGAAGTTGTGAAGGTATTTGTAAGAAGAAGCGATTCCTTAGACGTCCTTGCTGATTGTGCTTTTTTGTGATGAATTTATGGCAGGAAGTTGGTATTTGATATAGTTACCATAAACATGTGTTCTAGTCAGTGTAAGCTAATCTCTGTAGAATTCTGACAAGCATCCTAATTTTTATGTGACTGAAATGTCGTATCATATCTGAAACAACTGTAGACAAAAATGTTATTTTGTCTGCTTATAAAACCCATACTTGAGACAAAGGTGTTGACCTGGTGTCTATAAACGAAGGTTGTCGCCATTGTTTGACCATATAATGGCACTAAAGAATCTCACAAAAGTCAAAAGTGTACAGTCGTTCAATCATTAACAATCGCCTCTAAATCCTAAATACATTGTTATTGTGTGCTTTAAATTCGTTGTAATTTAATATATAGAAATGTGCACATCATTGGAATTGTTTATTGATTGTTGCTTGATGCCGTTGAAGCTTAGAATAAGTTAACCTGTTTCCACAAAACGGCCAGCTTTCTTAATTGTTATGATTGTCACGAAGAAAAACAATCACAGACTTGATCTTCGAGTAAAACTGAGGACTGGTTGTGATTGCTCTCGGCAGATTTGGTTCGTTAATGGCATTTATTGGTTAACGTATATATATTTTGTCGATACCATTAGGTTAAGCCGCCGTTCACAGTCTATATTGTCGATATATTATTTAATCTTTAACTTGAAAGTCGTTTTATATGCTAGTGTCAAATGTGTTTCATCACATGATATAATATAAACTGAAGAGACGTTTGATTTAAACTTATTTATTTAAGGTCAATTGCAAAACAAGTTATCCCAACTTATATTAATCACTCTCGACCGCTCATTCCGGATGGTATCCATCTCTTACTTGAACGAGGTTTGAGTGGAGAGAGAAGTCAGACCTGATGAGCGCCAAGCAAAAAAGCATCTGGTACCAATTTTATAACGTCTTTTGTATGACGCGGTCGGGGATCGAACCCACGACCTCCCGTTCACGGGGCAAACGCTCTAACCAGTGAGCCACCGCTGCGGGCGTAAAACGAAAACAATCACAATAAAAAGTAAGGAATTCAGTTCCTGAAAATATAGACTTGTTCATATTTGTCTGACGTTTTATATCTGTCATCAGCTGTTTATAACCTATGTATGACATTGTTGCAGGCAGCTGCCCTAACTGTCTACACGCACATGTGCGTTTCTTTAAATTGACATGTTGTTCAAAGAAAACTTAAAACTGGCACACGTGGTATGCTTTAACATATGACTTGTATATGTACAAAACTTAGCATATGTGTCCTCTTATCAACTTTTTATGTCGTTTGTTTTTGCATACTTGCGTGTAATTATAACTTAACAAACAACACGATTAAATAAATAACATAATGTATAAAAGTAATTTCTTATTATTTTTGATTAATTTACAAATATCCGTTGGTATATTTAAAAAAAGTGTACTTGAACTATTTAATAAAAAATAGTCTCTTATAATAAATCACTTTGTAAGCAAAGCTCAAACTATTACAATAACGTGTTAGACAAATGTGTTGTGCCATTCAGTAAATATTTTATCGCGATGAGTTGTTCAAACTAAAAACCCCTACTTTAGTATCGTCAGAGGATAAAATCCGGTCTGGGGTCCCGGCAAATCCCGTCTTTTAAGAGTCTCGTGATGCAAGACGAGGTCAAAAATGGCGCGTGATAGCAAAGCGAAAGTGAGAGATGAAGAATATTGAACTCGGGCCACGTGATTTTTAAATCCCGTTATGATTAGTCGAACGATGCGCGACCGGCAATTTACTGAACGGCCCGATTATAACCGCTGTTGTCAGAAGGGTTAATTTGCTGACAGCAAGTAATTGTTTGGCGATCTTGATCCACTTCCGTAATTAAGGGAATCCAGAGCTGCACATTTCGATTTAAGCAAAAAAAGACCGCTCTTTTTAATAGTGCCATTCGTTGTAACGTGCATGCAGTACATATTAATACAAATAAGCCTTTAACATGTATGTAGCCATATGCGGATGGACCCATGTCACCAAATCAATCTAATAAAATCCAACTGACAACATTCATCAACATACACAAACACACGTCTACAAAACCTAAGGGAAAAGGGTAAATGCAACATATTGTTTCATACAAACGCATGTATCGAACACTCGTTTGATAGTGTCGTGCAACATGCCAATAAACATCTTTCAGTAACAGTGCGGTACATATATCATTCAAATTACAGACCTAATGTCTAGGAGGAGAATAAAACCATTTGTTCAAAGGTGCAATGCCCTGGTCGCAGGTGAGCAAGCACATACAAATGTTGTTTTGATTCTATAGAACATCTTTACTTCCATATAGTTTTCTCAAGAGCATCATCAATAGGCTTAAATCAGCTACACTACAAAAGACAAGTTTCAATACATGTTTAGCGTACAACGCATAATACAAATCGTATCTAAGCTTCTAAATCCATTTCAATTGTAAAGAAAAAACTTAATTGTTTTAAATGGTACAAGTTTTGTGACTTGTTCATCTCCGACGCAATTTAACCCTCCCTTTAATGGCATGCTGAGCTAATGACTGAATACATCTGTAGAAATATTCTCCGGCTTCTTGTTAACGTTGTAGATTGCTCTGATGTTTGTTAACATGTTTTTAGATCTCCCGCGCTCAATGTAACATGCGTTTGGCTGACAACCAGACGCAAATCGGTTGGCCTTTACGTAGGCATGTACTGTTTTACCGTGGACTGAACACATTGATAACCATCTTGTGATGTAAAGCGTAGTTGTGTTCATGCCGGGTGTGTTTTGTTTCTTTTTACTATAAAACTTAAAGGTAGACCAACACGCAACACAATCTATAAACTTTGTGGTGTGGATCTGACGAGCGAACACGTTAAGCAAATTAATTTTGCACGTGTAGTTGAAGTTTAATTGAAGCTGTTCATCAATTTAAAAATAAAATGCCACTCCATCTACCCCACTAGCGCATGAGCCGGTCTCTTTTTCGAACAATAACAACACACAAACCATAATCGCAGAGGACCAGAATAATGTAATCACACATTTATGTAGAACGGACGATGTTTGAAAGTCTCAAGAAATTAATTCATTTTGGTCGTGTGATAAGGTTTATCCCAAAGTACGCTTTTATTTGTATTTACTTAATGTTTATCACAAACAGGAAATACGCTTTCTATTGTATATACTAGGTCAGAATGTCACGTGATAATCATATCCCTAATCCATTGGATTAAAAGTGAACATGTACTGTTATAAATGACCCTGGATGACATGAGTTTGCCAATGAGAAACAAATGACAAATCGTAATAAATGCTTTAAAGAGCACAAGAAATATTGATTTATATAAGTACTCGCCTAAATACAAATTATTTTGCATTTGTAATACAAACACCACAAATCACAATTACATGTTTTGGTTTGGCAGTTGTATTTCTTCATCAATCTATAGATGCCATTTGCTTAATTGTGTTTCCAATTAACGCTGTTAAATAAGTCCCTGTAACTCCATTGTAAAACAGTTAGTCAGTTACGCGTTAATGATTTTACCATAAGTGTTATGTAATAATGGTTTCTAAATTAAGTGTAAAAAATAGTTTCGTTTTGTTCACAAATATTATACATTTCCCTGATTACGCTAGCAGCTAGGCTTTTAGTGCAGTCTTGAGGTTTATTACCTGCACTTAGAGTTTTTCTTCTGGTAGATAATCAGCATTTTAGCTTTTTAAGCGAAGGTGTGCGACAAAAAGATTTATTGACAAAAAGTATTATACTAATCCTAACGTAATACTCTTCAAATCCTTAATGTCTTGTTTGAATAACCACCCAAGATATATAAAGCTCTGTAAATTTATAAAAGCAATAATATGTCTTTTTTGGGTTGCGTCCACAGACGCAACCCATATATTCGTTTGGAATTGGGGTTCCAAAATGGCCGCTTTTCCTGTGATGGTCCCCGATTTCTTTGTATTACAAGTATGCACTGTGTTGTAAATGTTGAGAACCACCAATACTAACTTCCGGAATGCTTACGTCAGAATATAGGGTTTTCCCAGGAAACACTCTTTTCCATATCTTTAGT
>Ga0224511_10002551_pt1 | contig 12380 bp, 7 predicted proteins | sample SF_May12_sed_USG_2_FD_169988 | JGI IMG/M metagenome (GOLD analysis project Ga0224511, IMG submission 169988) | Sediment microbial communities from San Francisco Bay, California, United States - SF_May12_sed_USGS_8_1 | ecosystem: Environmental > Aquatic > Marine > Sediment | place: USA... | reverse complement strand
ACTGCCGATGGGTTGTTTTCTTGGTATGGGCCTTTAGCAAGCCTCTCACTCCAAATTGCTCTAGTATGCTAACCATGTCCGGCCAATAATCTCGTTGCTTTGGAGCTAAAGTTGGAGTAAAGGACTGACGTCGGGCCGTTGATTTACCTTACTTCTTTTACAGAAGATTCCCACTCTAACCGCTAAGTTATGTATACTAAATATACCAGATTATCCCCTCCTGTTGTAGTTTTTGGAGATGATGTTGCAGTACTGTTATCCAAGACTCGATGTTAACGTCAGCACAGGGGTAAACCATCTTCTCAAAAGTCCCTTCTGCATTCACCCCAAGACTGGCCGTGTGTGCGTCCCAATAGATTGTAATAAAGTCGACCAGTTCAGCCCATTCGAGGTAAGAGATTAGTTATTCTCTTTGTCATCTTCAACCGTTAGATGAATAATTGTATCGCGGTCGAGTAAAGTATGTAATTCAAACATGTCATTTGATAGGTTAGTTTTGACAGCGGGCCCCTTGCCACCAAAGCGTGATTTTTCCCAAACCAGTTCCACGCAGGTATAAAGTGCATAATTCACACTCATTGCAACAGCATAACCCACTTGTAGGACACGCTCACTTGAACGACATTCACTTTTAAGGAGTCCTGCCTTTGTGCATTGGCTGTCCAAGCGGGCAGCTGACTTATCACATATCACCACATTGTCTCTTTCTCTCTTAGGTACCGACTCTACAGGACCTAACAGAGGAACTGGCCAACTGGAAAGGTGAAGGCAACCTTCTCAGTTATAAGAAAACCTCACTACGCCCATATATAGAGATCTTTGAGAAGTTTATCACATCTTTACATGCCGATGATAAACCATCTTCTTGTAAACCGCAGCAAACGACGCGTCATACCTCTCAAATCATTATGGATACGAAGTGAACAAAAGTGTGGTCAAACTTGGTTGGTTATAATGACTTAGTGAATTGTATTAGGTACTACGCTGTTTTCGCCTGCAAATGTATACTACAAATTTTCATGTTGGGCCATTGACTAGACCCCGAAATAAGCCGTAAATAATAAGTTATAATAATCTAGAAATTCTAAAAATTACAGCTATCCATAATATTTTACATTCTATAAATCTTGCAAGAAGGCAAATGCATTATTTGGTAAATCTAAAAAAATAAACCCTTGGTCACTCAGTCACCAACTTATCCACACTTGCAAGTCCTGAAGAGCATTATAGCGGGTTCACACTAGAGCACGGCAGCGGTACAAAAATGCATCGCTGTCTGCTGTCAAATGGCCGTCAACTTCCGCCAATCCAGCGGCACAGTGCCGCTGTGAGCCATTGCTGCATGTACTATTTTTTCAAATGGCACAGGATCGACTCTTCTGCTGGTTTACTGGAAGCTGACGCCTAATTGACTGCAATTTGGGCGGCTGTCGCTCATGCAAACTCCACTTTGAATCAGTGGAACTGTTCTATTTATTTAAAAATATTGATCAGTTTGAAGTTGTTTTGCAAAAAATAGGATGTAGAAAGAGTTGGTTGACTTTGACTTTCGGAGTATAAGGTCCGGAGTACACTATGGTTTTAAGTGTGGTCTTACAATTGAATAAAAAAATTAGTATATCATTCCATGCTGCTTAACCCTGTTAATACCTCTCTCTTTATGCCATAAATGCTCGATCCATTTCTGTGTGCTGTTCTAGCGAGGTGACCCGGGTCTCTGGTATGTGGTAGGGAGTGGACGAACTCCCCAACTACTGCGACCTGCCGAAAAGTCAGGTCACCCGAGTATTATTTCTCATAGAGTTGCTCATCATTCATAGTACAGATCCTCTGGCAAGTCAAATTCATCTTTAAATCCATTATAGCCGCAGTAATAACTCTGGAACGCCTCCCTGTAATACACAATGTGAAAGCTTGATCTAGTTCCTAAGTAATCTTATAGAGCTCTCCTCTGTAGTAAAAAGTTTTTTTGTCTAATTTATTTATTCGGAGTTCTTTTTATTCTTGTGGAAATCGAGCAATTCCTTTCATTGGAATTATTCGTTGAGGGACTTGGTCGATTAACCGAATCTGTATCAAACACGCAATAGAGTTATCCCCTCATCAGAGTTAGGGGAAAAGATTACTCTAAAGGGATATCGGGTAGTTGTTCTTACCCGACAGCATCAACTATAGCTTGTGTGCTGCCCTCCGTACTGGAAAAACAATGACAAGCAAATCGTCTGCATGTCGGGTGTTTGGTGATGAAACCAAAGTATCTACAATTGTGTATGCAGAAGCATTATTATGAATATATGAGTAGGCAATTGCCAGCCCCAAGGTCACACTTAGTCACTTGTGACATCACAGAATAGACGTAAGTTATGCAGAAACTGTTACAACTATGTAATGAGTTTTCTTTCCTCTAATTTCAATTAAGTATGCATTCAATTAACGGATTTGTCTATATTTTCCATAACTCCTACGAGTTCAAAGACACTGTCAGTTTGATGATGTCACAATTAATTAGAATTTAGACTGTTTGCTGGGTTAGTACTGTGAATTGATGGTTGATCCATTTATATCAGTGATGTAGGGGCACAAACAGGCGTCATGCAAACAAATTTGAATTGAAGATAAAATTGTAGAGGTACAAATCATCCCCTTGGTTGGATTTTATATAAGCCTATCAAGTTTTTGAAGCTTAGTTATGATTTCTCAATAACGAATCCTACCCAATATATTTGGCCAGAAAGTCCTATAGTGAAAGGTTTTCAGTCAGGAATGGTATATTGTGTGTACATACCTCGGATTCTCCGGATGATAACCACAAAATGAGATATTCTTGAGAGAAAAGAAATGGTTTGATACGGCTTTTGTTTCCTGCAAATGACATATTAGCAGTATATTGTGTGACTGTCTTACAAGATGCTATGAGGTTGACTTGAGTTGGTTATAGGATGGGCATGGAGACCTCTTCGACTCAAAAAATTTAATTTAAGTGAAACTAATAGTTGGTACATTTAAAATATACCATGCAGGATAGGAATACCTGCATGGTAAGAGCAGAGGTCTTTCAATTCGAAGTACAAAGCATTTCTGTTTTAAGGCCTCCTTCAGGGATAACATAACAGCTCAGTGGCCTCAGTACTTGACTCATATGGGCTCCTACTGACCCAGAACAAGCCTCAGCCTTTTTTATGCAAGACCTTCTGGATATAGGATAGCGGGTCTAGAGCAATGGAGACCAATTGGGGGTTTCTGTATGCCTACAACTAGTCACACACCTTTTTGAATGCGAGTAGTTTGCTGAGTCGATGGCACGCCGAGTCTGTGCCGAGGTCCGCTCGAAGTTTTTTGGCTCGTTTAGCATGAGTGAGATCAATCATTTTAATACCGGCTTCTGAAACTTCCAGCTTGCACACAGGTGGCGCTTCTGTCTCCTTGTTAAGTCGTCGATTTAGTATAATCTGTAAGAAAAATGGGAAATGGTCTTATTGAAACGACTGCGACCAAGAGGCCCAGAATTTAAACACCACGCCAACAGGCCCTACTAATCATTATTGTGGTATTAAATGTCTCCGTATCGGTGGCATCAGGTCTGTGATGGACTGAATCTCGAGACAAACATGCGGCCAGCAAAAGCGATCTGGCTCTACACGCCATATTGATGAGAACTAAACAAAGGAAATATCCACCTATTATTCAACTTGATATTTTATACCTGGTACACTGTTTTTTGCACCAGTCACAACTTAGTATAGATCACCACCAGCGGACTAGTATCAGTGCTCTACCTCATAGAAAGAGGCTTCTATTTTCAGCTTAGAGTAAAGCGAGGAGCTTATACTCAGGCGATGGGAGCCGGCAGACACAGGGATTCGAAACCAGTATTCGAGTTATCCCGTTATCCCACTATCCCGCATTTAGTCGCCTAAGCCGACCATGCCTGCGTGATTTGAGCATGACTTACCTTCTGAATAGCGTCCACCATTACATCGCTGCCCCGATGATGTGATACCTCCATAGAGCCGAGGAAATGAAGCTTGAAAACTTTAGGCTGGGGCTGCTTAATCGTTGTTTCCTCATCAACTTGGTAGAACTTGAGATCAGTAGCATAGACTTGTGGGAATATTCCTTGCTTACCAGTGTGTAGATTTATTCCTATTAAAAATGTAACTGTAGTCTCGTGGGTTTCACCCAGAAAAGTCGATGATGGTGGCAGAAATAAGGGCATAAAACTGAAATTCACTCCCGAGGTCCAATAACGTCTCCCAGAGACAAAAACTGAATGACCCCGAAAGCGGAAATGAATAGAAAAGCGTAAGGGATTAGGTCGCTCCACTTATAGCTACCCAAAATTGATTTAAGAGGTCACATGTTTTCAAACACGTTCTGCATTACAAATATGTCAACAGCAAAATGATTATAATCCTTCTTTTGATGTCTCTTCTCTGTTTTGTATGGTTTTAAATCTGCTCGAAATTCCATGGAGGTGAAACAGTGCATTTCTGTATGCGCTATAATGGCTTAGTGGGTAGTGCATTCGGGTTCGATTTCAACTTCGTGTGCCACTTCGTGTTTTTCCCCTCCTCAGATTCGGATTGCGGCGTTAAATAAAGTAGGCCCATCCATAGAGTATCAACTCTATGGTGCTAACCATGTACCATCCTGAAAACAAGCCATTGGTTTAGCGATGCCATGCGCGTGAAACAGGATGATCTTATCTTCACTAGCATCTACACTAGTATAGGCTCACCCATGCACCAAAGGTCCTCTGCTTCATGTAGGACATGAATTGGATCACCAATTTCTATTGATAGTTCATCATCATGCCTTGGGATAAACCTGTGTGTGCCGCGGTGAGTCGCTCCCAGAGAAGCACCTGCAATACATTGTCAATATGATTTTAGAGTTTCAACGGGCACTTGTTGTGCACTTTCAGTTTGAAAATGGGCACTGTATCACACACGCACGCGCGTGCACACACACACACCCGCACATAAAAATTGCCATGATCCAACCAAACGCCACTTACTGGACCGGCTGTGCTCTGGAGAGAACCAGGAATCTGTTAAGAATTTGTTATTGGTGCTGTCAAGACAAGTATTACTGTTTTGTAGGAAGCTCCTTTCGTACATATGATAATCAGATCTCCTTGGGCTCGCTGCTCGAGCCAGACATTCCATATAGTCTGCAAAAGATTTAGGCGCATTTTCAACCCAGCATACCAGATACGTATATAGACGAATCCTTATGAAGCCACGACGAGTGATGGCCAATCGAGGATCGAGACATGCAACTCGAGAATTTGAGAAGACCTCTCAGATATCAGATATATGTCCCAAAACAACCGTCGAATGTTTTTAATCTGAAGACAGAATAATTGAGAAGAAAATTGAACGAATATCTTGTGTCAATCTAGGATCGATGTAATATAAAGCCACCTGATTTTCGTTCATAGTCACTTCGCGAACAGCCAGTGAAGGGTTTGATCGACGGACCTCCACATATAAACCTAGCAAATGGCCATCCAACACAATGACAACTGGAACCCGCAGTGTAGCTTGAAGAGACTAGTTTGATCTAATAAATACTAATATTAATTTTATTATGAATATCAGAAAACTTGGTGTGGAAATCAACTTGTTGTTCTATTTCGCTTTGGGTAGATAACCTGACATCTGCAATACACAATTACAGTTTGGCTTATCGAAATTTAATTTGATTATATTTTCACTTGAGGTTACAAAAACCATAAGTAGCGATTTTCTCCAAATAATTCTCAATTACAGTTTACATCCCTCATATTACACAATCCAATCTTTAAAATGTTAGTGTACTGAAAAGCATGGTCTCATATTGTACTCTTGATCTCATTTCTTGGAAGATCTTGCTCAAAACCTGCTGCCTCAAATGCCTGATAAGGTATGACACAATACGATGGTGGGCGGAACTTAGCGATTCCTGTAGGAATCGTCCCTATATATCTAAACACGGTTCCAGTAGTCACGCTGCTGACTCACTAAATAGGCTTATATGATCTAAACAGAAAATGAAGTTAATTTTGCTGTTTTAGCAATTGTTTGAAAATTCACTCAATGTACAACGTATTCATGATATAAACCATCTTTTGTGAATTTTTGATGAGAATACAAAATATAAAAAAATAATTTGGAGTCAGCATGGCCGCCGATGGATCTCGCTTAGCAAGGTACCGGGTATAACAATCGATCGTTCATCATTAGCAATGTCTATTGTTTACAAACCATCATTGGTATCGATGAACAATAAACTAAGTAACAAGTAATTACAGGAATCTCATCGCCCTAGCCATCAGGCATCATAATGCCTGCCGGCAAGTGTACAAAAAACATTGCTAGTTTGCTAAGTCAACAACTTCTCGACGGGAGAGTACAAAGAGTTTGACTGGTGCCCGTCGCGTTTCTACCGACTGTCTACAGGTGAATCCGACACAAACTCTTATATACTTTAAAGTCTAAAGCCTCTTAAATTGTCATAATTTTAGCCATTTGTCTCTGATTAGTGGTTTGCAAGGTCAGATTTTAATTAATAGCTAGTGGAAACTTTCATTTTATACCTCATGTCCTACAATTCAGTTCAGAACAGGGATATAGAGAAATAGCTCAGTGGTTAGACCTTGGGCTACCGATCAGAAGAATGTGAGTTCCAATTCCCGTCACAACGGTGTTGTTATCAGTGTGAGCTCTTCACACCAATCCTAACTTGAAAAATAACTCCCCCCCATGGAGCACTGATCTTGGCCCACTTGTGGTGCTCCATGCTTAGCCGCATTCAGTGGACACGTCAAAAGACAAGAATGGCACTAATCAGCTTGATCGAAACAACTGCGATGAAATCCAAATCAGAGATGTACCTATACAGACCCAAATCCTAATGGCTGCATGTATAAACTAGATAAATACTGCAGCTTCAGCCTATATGAATAGGAAGCCTTGCTAAGATGGTAAACAAGGACACTAAGGATTAGACAATTCAGCATTCCGTTGTCATAGTAGATAGTTCTAAATTCTACACAAGAGAACTCAAGAAAACCTTTCGTGTAAAAACAAAGTAACTATTTACTTTACTGAAACAAGGGGTTTATATGAGGCTTTACGCTGTAGGCAAAAGCTATGAATTTGACCCAGTGTGGTTGATGGCCCAACGTACAGTACATTAATTTTGTAAAGAGCTCTATCTATCTTCTTATTGATTACCAGACCTGTGGTTGGTTCAGAACCTTCCGTTATTTTTTATGACAGCAAAGACTTGTGAAGGAAACACTTTTGAACAGAGCTGCTACTCAAATTTTACTTGGGAATGAAATCATGGCACCTGGAAATTCATCCAACCCACGTAACAACAAGAATCTTCATTATATGCTACGAGAAGTTTACTAATACTGGGATTAGACGACCGAATTTGTTCCGGCGAACTTGAAGTCCAAAGGTCCAAACACCAATACGACATGGATTCACCCGGTCAAAGTTCCAATTGTAGGAAAAAGTTCCCAGTGAACTGCGGCTGTTATAAAATGAGTCGACTTTCAATTGATTAAAAATTTTGATAGAGCATTTTAAACCATTCTGGTTGATGGGAGGGGTCTAGTAATTTCCGTCAATAAATAATTCCGGAACCTACCATAATCACTGTCATGTCTCCTCAGTCTGCCTGTTCCTGTGCGAAAATCAACTTCTGAGGTTCCCGCTGCAGCCATTTTGGGAAGTACTGAACGACGATCACATTCTCTTAGTTTCATCGCCAATGCATCTAAAAGAGAGCGAACATGTACAGAAAGAGAAAACACATGCGTGGCTGAAAATCTGTATGATGAAGAACATCACTCATTGGGAAGCAACAGTAATAAAGGGATTAAAATAAATCTCTACATCAGGTTTGTAGTTAGATATTGCTGCAACATCGCCGATCTATGTCGCAGCAATATGAAAAAACTTTCAAGAACTCGACATAGGAAAAGTACATGTCCCTTCTGGAGTGTGTGTTGATATAATGTTTCAGACCTACGTGTGTACATGTACATGTGTTTTAACTGCATAAACATACTTACTTTCTGCAGCTAGCGTCCTCAAGTCTGATTGACAGCTATGACTAAATTACTCAACTAGTCACAGCTATGGTGTCTCGACATAATATGATTATCATAGAGAACTGACCCGCACAATGCAATCAATAGATAGTCCCATGGGGAATCAATGAATGACAAATTAAATGAGCAGGCCAGTGGCAGCTATTCCCATTCAGCCAATCAGATCACAGAATGTGAGACCTCTGTGGTCCAGTGACATAAAGGACTTTATTTTACTGTGCGGTTATAAGTTTAATTTCCATTAACCAAAATTAAGAAGTTTTCGGGTCTTCATTGCTCATTACACACTATATAAAATGTATAAAAATTCAGCCACATCGGTCCCATACTGCAGAAGCTGCAGGGTCACTAGTCTGGCATGCACCGCTGAGAAATGTAACGTAAATAGGTTTGTCATAGGAAAAAACAAAATAGGTTTTCCGTTGCCATCCTGATTTCATGAATAATCATTGACTCACATTGGAGTTTATTCACCCTTTGATAGGCATTGGTTTTTGTTTTACTCGAGCACTTCTTTGTCCGATTTAATGGTCCTCCTAAGCCTGGGGCTTGTTGGAAAGACAGGAGCTTGGATTATTGCAAGGAGATCAGACTCACAACATTATATAAACGGACCAAAGTCCTATGGTAATCATCTGACCCTGATAGTTATCTACTTACATTCATCAGTTGTTACGTGAGGAATGACAGGAAGTTGAGTCGGTCGTTTTGCGGGGCATCTCGTCCGTGACTCGTAACCACTCTCCTCCGTTACCGAATCAGTGCTCCAGGAATTCTGTCTGTTAGTCCCAGTGCGATTATTCGTGTCATATGAATAAAAGTCACTCTTTATAGCTTTCTCGTGAGCAAATTCATTCTCCTTAATTGGTAGCACTATTTTCTCTGGAGTTATCTTCTCTTCAGCACGCAATGCGTGCTGTTTTGTGATTCGTTCGCTGTTCATAGGCTGGTAATGAGAAGTTCCATTGGGCGGCACGATCTTCTCCGAGGGTCTTCCATGATCCTATCAAAATGTAACTACTGTGCATGATCATATATGGGTATGTTCCTAGCGTCGGATCAATTAATCGCTTAGCCAGTTTCTACTACGCCAACCCTGCCCAGGCAGCAACTTTGTTGTTTGGTATAACCGGAATAAGCCACTGACGACAGGCGTTGATGAGTCTACTCTAGTAGCACCGTGTGCCATTGTGCATTCAAGACTACAATCCATTCACAATGCATAACAAATCAGGACTGGTAAAAGATGGAGACCAAAATGAGAAAACAATGAGAGATGACAACTTCCCCACAAATGACAGTATAATGTAGCTAGGTGACTTGGTTCTCCAGTGAACGGTGGGGATGGGATCATACCCCAATACCAGCTATATGCCGAACAGGTAATTACCCTGGCCAATAGAATGGAGCTGTGTGATCTGGTGTGTCATGAGGATGGGTGAGTGAAATAAAATGATGTTGTTACCCGGTTTTCCGGCACCAAATTGATAGGGCACCTGCAGGACTGTGCTAGGTGACAGGCGATGATGCATACAATCATTGCATTAGGACTCATGTATGACTGTTAGGCTCAATGCTCTCCATGTGCGGAGTTTGAGCAGTTTGTTAGAGAGAAATCGAGGAAAACACGGGCATAACAAGCCCCCTATGAGAGGGAGTATTAAAACGAATCCACTTGAGGTGTTCTATGTTGAACCAATTCTGATTAACTATATGGCATGTATCTTCAATGGCAACTGCACTATGTCAGGAGGTCATTCGAACATGCAGCTAGATTCTGGTTATAAGCAACTACCAATATTTAATTATGTTTCAGCAGACTGATGGATGTGCTGTGTCCCTAGCTGTGGCTAGAGAGGCGAGGAAGAAGAGTGAGGCCCCACTTCAGTTGAACCTTTGCTGATACAAGTTGGTTCTCTAACATCCCCTTACCCACACGGAAACAAAATATGAAATATTTTTTATTCAAAGCAGTCACTGTATAAACTGGAACTATGTCTGAAATCATCAAAGAGTCACTGGAGGTAACGGCCACCGCTCACAAGAGAATCAAGAAGTTCACTGAACGGAAATTCGACTTGATCGCATTATAACAGTGATACCCGCAAAACTAATCAACTTACTGGTTGAATTATAGTTTTTTTATCGGGCAGGTTTTACTGTCTGCATGGCAGAGATTGAGATTGTTACCTAATTGGTAAGACTGGATGTATACAGCGGTATCTATCCACTGCTCAATCATCAGATGAATATCATGGGTCAAGCTTTGTTTTGTAGCGTACTTCAGAATAAGCCTCATAATCCACCCATGAGCTTAACTACCCCGCGCATTGGGTACTCTGAGCCCCACTTGGTGTTTATTACTGCATTATTTGAAAAGACCTCGTATAAAGCAAGAGGATTTGCAATGCTAAGTCACTGACAAAGTGCACCGCCTATATGCCATTGAGAAAAGGTTGCTGGCTGTGTCACACAATCTCACAACTATATACCAACTCTTTGCTTTACTGTGATGTGAAGCTGCCAGGGTAAATGCGTGTTTTTTACTCATAAATTGCGGCTTAGCATGGAGTACCGGGAGCGAGTCAGTATCAATGCTCTAGTTCAAAGTAAGGCTTGTTTTTGTTTTGACCTGGGATTAACGTGGGGGCTCACACTGACCATGACTAGGATTCGAACCCAGGCTCTCAGAGTTGCGAGTTCAACTATCCCGCTATATAATTCTATGCCAACCTTGAGTTTGCACTAACCCACCAGCAAAACGGAAATTTTAACTCACCAAGCGTGCCATCATTTTCTTATGAGCAGAGTTTTAAAGTATGGCAGCTTACGAATTGAGATGAACAATGCTACACTGTTACCTAATTACAAGCAGCCCCAACATGCTGTTATGCTGACGAATCACGGTAGATTCACCTATTGTGGCTATAAAGCATCCATCACAGGGTCAGTCATGAAATTTCAAGCAAATAGGTCCACACGGTGACGTCACGTCAATTGACCCCGGGATTATGCAAATCCAAGTCACATGACTAAATTGAGACACTTCCGATTACAGCTTTGAAAATTAATTTTTGAACTTTAAACATGGGTATAAACAGATAAATACATAAACCTGGTTCGTGCATTTTTGAATGGGGTGTCTTGAGGTTATGGTAGAATAGATCATACACTATCACTGAGATATGGTGAACTGGTGGACCGTGGATTAAATATACTGGGCCTTGGGCTGACGGTCTCTGAAACCAGTTCAGGCAAAAATGTTTTTCACTCACAACCCCCTCATTGGTTTCAGATCGAGACGTTAAATTTAGGAGGCTCACCTAAAGCTACCTTCTCCATGAGTCACACAAATGTAAGAAAACAATCTCTTGTTGACTCACCAGGGAAGTACTGAGTCAAACAGACTCCCTAGACCAATTTATGTACCCCTCCCGACAGCTGTTTTGTCTTGGAGGCTCAAAACTACTTTTTTAGCGCGATAGCCATTTTTTGGTCAGCCCAATAAGCTTTTATATTTCCATTGTAATGGAAACACAACTGTTAAAAACTGCATGGCCGCATTTGACCTTACAAGTGGTATAGTACAAACAATCCAATAGTGAAACATATCATACAACTTTGAGCATAGTGTTTGCGTTTGGAGGGATCAACCCACTCAAGTCTCGTGATCTACCTAGGTTGAATCAATTCTGATATGAATTAATCATTACTGCTGGTAATCTTGGTGAGACTGTCACAGAGTTATGCAGCCGATGAAAGAAATGAGTAACTCCCTAATTAACGCAATGCCTGCTATGGTATCATGTATGATACCCATACAATGCGACATACTAGGGAACACCTATGCCACTTGTGAAATGACACCAATTTCCTAGATTCAATTATTGTTTTAAGATTATGGGACAGCTCAGTGGAAGACCCTTGGAGCCGCAACCATAAGAACCTGGGTAAGAATCCTGTCACGGCAGGCTCCCATTGTAAACGCAAACTCCCCACATTAATCCTAGTTCCTAGTTTAACACAAACAGAGCCTAAAAAACAAGCTTCATCATGAGGTGAAGCATTGATACCGACCCACTCGTGGAGTTCTATGCCAAGCCCTAAAGGCTGATTGGTGAAAAAATAAGTATATAACCCGGCGGTTTCCCCATAACAGTGAAGACATCATACGAAAAAAAAATTCATGTTGAGAATGTACATTTAGGTGCATTTCCAACATGAATTTTTTTTTCGTATGATGTCTTCACTGTTATGGGGAAACCGCCGG
>Ga0224511_10002549_pt1 | contig 12383 bp, 10 predicted proteins | sample SF_May12_sed_USG_2_FD_169988 | JGI IMG/M metagenome (GOLD analysis project Ga0224511, IMG submission 169988) | Sediment microbial communities from San Francisco Bay, California, United States - SF_May12_sed_USGS_8_1 | ecosystem: Environmental > Aquatic > Marine > Sediment | place: USA... | reverse complement strand
ACCATAGAGTTAGGTTTGCCCCATAGAGTTAGTATGCCCCATAGAGTTAGGTTTGTCCCATAGAGTTAGGTTTGCCCCATAGAGTTAGGTTTGCCCCATAAAGTTAGGTCTGCCCCATAGAGTTAGGTTTGCCCCATAGAGTTAGGTTTGCCCCATGGAGTTAGGTTTGCCCCATAGAGTTAGTACGCCCCATAGAGTTAGGTTTGACCCATAGAATTAGAACACCCCATAGAGTAATGTTTGTCCTATAGAGTCAGGTTTGCCCCATGGAGTTAAGTTTACCCCATACAGTTAGGTTTGCCCTATAGAGTTAGTACGCCCTCATAGAGTTAGCACGCCCCCATAGAGTTAGTACTCTTGGGTGGGGCTCCTTTATTTACCATCGTGGTTCAAATCCGATGAAGGAAAAAGTACAAAGTGCCCCACAAACTTGGAATCATGGGCAGTCTGGTCCAAGGCCAAATATGTACTCTGCATACTACCCCACCAGCTCTCCTTTCATGTATAAGTTCTCATCTATCCCAGAGGTCATGCCCATGCTGTTTCAACCTCTGTTGTTTACTTAGACTGTCTCCGAGACTGACTGTTACTCAACTCAAGGAGGCGGGTTTGAGCAACCTATAATGCCATTTGTACCACTCTTTCTGGTATAGTAAGACTGAGACAGTGAACGGGAGTCTGCAATGGCTCTGATCTAATTTTAAGCAAGCCTTTACCTCATTGGAATGCCAGCTATAAGACCGATATGATTGTTTCCTAATCACTTTGGTGGTAATTACTAGCCAAGGCAATACAGCTTCGTTAGCTTGCTTAATAACGGCTGGAATGTCAGGCCCTTCTGAGAACCAGACGCCTCCTTGCCTGCCTTTAGTTCGCACTAGACGATGTCTCACTGACTACTTACTGGGTTAAGGGCCTGCTACACAATGGTGAATTCACGATTTGCGCATGCAAACCACAGGTCACAACGAATTTGTGATTTACGGTGGCTGTCGTCACAGTTACCCCCTCATATGAGACTGTGTATTTGGTGCCATCTCGCAGTTCATATGAGACTGCATACTTGGTGCCATCTCGCAGTTCATATGAGACTGTGTATTTGGTGCCATCTCGCAGTTCATATGAGACTGCATACTTGGTGCCATCACGCAGTTCATGGGCTACTAGCGGGATAGCTCACTGGATGAGCACAGCATTCCCAAGCATTTGAGAACCTGATTTCGAATACCTGTCACTGCCCGCTCCCATTGTGAGCGTTATCTCCTCACATTTTGTTGTAGCTCAAGAAATAGAACAAACTCCACTATAAGGTGAAGCGTTGATACTGAACCGATTGTGGCGCCCCATGCTAAGCAGTAACTGGTAAAAGGACTTGTGACCGGCAACTTCCCCATAGCAATGAAGACGCCATATGAGAAAAGTACATACGTAAAATGAGGCCGATCCCGCTTATGGTATATATGCTGAAGTGGCTATCTCACCCCAGGACCTCAAGCCTACTTTCCAAACACCGTAATGCTTTCACCTGTATGTTTTCTTAGGAGTTAGGTTAATGAATCGTATGATGAATAAAGCATTGGACTACCGATCGTTAGCTTCACACCAAACAGAATAGACGGGTGGGCTGGGACGTTGTCGCTGAGATCATTACACTCTGGGTTCAATGGCCATGTGGAAAAATGACTTTTACAGAGCCCACTTTTTCAGGCAACAGTGTGGCTGAGGTGGGCACTGGTCACTCCATTTCCTCACCGCTTTCACTCTTCCCAGCTCTGAAGAGTGCTAGACGCCCATTCCCTACAGGTTGAACAGAGAGATTTTTTAAATTATGCTCACAAGCTGTTTTGATTCTGGCACCTTCGATGCCAATGGTGAGCATTAAGCCCCTATACCAGCTATACGGCCATTGGCTAAGGGAAATCAACCTGGGTACAAGCCTTAGTCATGTCCCGCTACTACTGTGAGCATAAACTTCACATAGTTCTAGCTTCCACCACTCCAGAGCAAGCCTCGGTCTCTGAAGGTTCATTAACTATAGTATGAAACTAGAACAATAAAAACTGGTGTGCAAGTTGCCTTAGCAATGGCCGTGAATCCCATGATGGCTCATTAGAAACCAGACCAGCACGTGCCACTCAACCCAAGATCCTAGTCATAATGCAAGGAAGAGGCTTGGTTGTAAAGCCGGTGTACATGCAGCCAAGTACATGCAGCCGTGTACATGCAGCCGTGTACATGCAGCCGTGTACATGCAGCCATGTACATGCAGCAGTAACATTATGATTTTAAGTAACTTAGTGTCTCTATGACAGATCAAGTGCCAGGAGTGGTATGCAGATATTGGCCTACTGAACGTATTTACTGACATTTCCCAGGTTGAATCATTGAGAGACTTTCCGCTAACACCCATGAACCAAGGATTGTACCAAGATAACTATCTCCCATTCAAACTCGCAGAAACAGGGGAGCAAAACCTCCTGGAAAAAACTCCAAAGCCCAGGAGTTTCGACTCTTATCTGTGTAATACCCATGAGATAATGGCTAAGAATTACATTCATATAGCCACAATGATAGTCATGATAGGTCAGTGGGATAGCTCACTGTCTGTCTTCCCTGTGGCCCGGGTTCAATCCTCGATGATAGTGGAGTATTTCAAGGGATTGTTCCCTGGCTGACCACATTGCCTTGTACACAGGTCAGGGAGTACCAAAAAAGCGGAGTGGCGCCCCTTGAAAAAAACCTTCAGTCTCATGAAGATAGTAAAATGCCTACGGATCAGCCTGGTCTATGGCAAAAACCCACCATGTATGACCACCATGTCCACATATGCATTGAACTTTTATTCAGAGCATCTTATGGAGACCGAATCGATTGAAGCAAACAAAATGTTAAAAAAGATACATCTTGATGTATGTGATCAAGGTTGTGTATGGCTGACCTAAAATCTAAACAGCGCTTCCTGGCTAACTATTAAAATACTAGGCCAACTTTATAAACAAGACAATGTCATAATGTTTTGCCATATTTATACTCAACTTTTTATTTGCCGCTTTTTCATGGAGGCATGTATTTTGCTCCTTCATAAACAAGAGAGAAACAAGGCCGGATGCCCTTCCTGTCATCACCATTGACTTTTCTGATATTTGAACCCAAGACTCGCTGCGGCAGTGCTCGCAATTTGTGTATTCCACCCAATGAGCCACAGGTTCTCATGAAGGCTTCTGCATATCTGTGGCCGGACAAAGCCTTAACCAAAAGTACATCGTGTGCCCGAGATCGTGTTGTGTCCTCTACCTTGTAAACCTTCAATTCAAGGTGAGATATAACAAGCCGATTATGAAAGACCCGATCAATTAAGGAATCAATGCACATACTTCGCATTACAGCAGTCTTGCCTAAACAGGGGCTCTAATTCAGAATTGTTATTTACAAAGGGCTATAAGAACTAATAAACATGAAGCAAGGCCTAATTACCCAACTCCGAGCGTTTCCGATTTCATCACGTTCCGGGTTTGTAAATATACTCACGAACAATTTTTAGAGTAAATAAGGCAAACACATTCCTCAGACATCAATTACCAGCACCTACCATAGATATTTGCATTAAACATGACCCTCTGTGCCTTATAAGGCCTGCAAATTAGCCAATCAATCAAGAGATATTATAACCTACTGTCCTATAGCACCGCGCATATCAAATCATTGACCAATCAAGACTCACTTCCTACATTCACTAGCCAATAAGATGATTGCTGGATTGTCTAGTCTAGCGGTATTAGAGGAGAACCGGGCTCAGCAACACTCAGTTCTCACTTTCGGCTTGTCAGACCTCTCAGCAAATGAGTATGGAGCACTCCCGTGTTGTAACTACCACACAAGATGGTGATACCACCGTTACCAAAATCAACAGGACTTACCAAGTCTTCCGTGGTACATCTCCAACCACCAGCAACAGGATGGAGGTAAGTTACGGAAGATCGTCACCTTTCTCATCCATTTATTACAAACTGATATTGTATTTAGTCAGATCTAGGGAAGAAGCAGTGGCTTAGTGTCCAGTTTAGATCCCAAGTTTGTCCATGATTTTGTGCTCTCTATCTATCGTTGGATGTTAACAAAGAAGGTTGGCCCATAGATGTCACTTCTATGGAGCAAACCATGAACTAACACGAAAACAATCCATTGGATTGGGGACGTCATTCATGTAAAGCACGATGGTCTTATCCTATCTCCACTCATTGCTTGATAATTTTTACTAAAACTACTATCAACTTAGGCCTGGTCTTCATACAAAGTTGATTTTATCGAAACCGCGATTGTGTTAAGCCATACATCATGGACAAATTAAACTTGCTGCATAGTCTGAGATCACTTTATGTAGCATTATGCACGGAAAGTGACTTCAACCTTATTTTTCTTTCAACGATAAAAACTGCCCATAAACAAGCTATGGTGGGTAATATATGATTTATCGCTGGTTCTATCTTTTCTACACCCCATTTCACTGTATGGCTGCTCCAATATGATTATTTTACACCATGATGTGTGAGGATTATACACCACCCCCATGCATTTTCCGTGTACAGAACTTGCCCCCCGCCATCCATAAAGCACCAACTCAACTCTATTGGTGAACCATGGACCATCCTGAAAACAAGCCTTGGCCTAACGACACTGTCTATGTAAAACAAAATGATTTCATCTTAAATCTTATCAATCTCGCATATACTCAAACTGTCGGTTTTGAATTGTATCAGGCTTTTTCAGTATAGCTACAGGATCTAGCTGTACATGTATATCTGTATATAGCTAAAGCGATTTGTCTATTGATTGTCTATTTTCCAATCAGACTTGGCGTGGAGCACCACAAGAACATCAGTATCAACGCTGTGCCTAATAGTGAGTAGGTTTTTCGTTTTGAACTATAGTATTTAATATGAGGAGCCCATCCTCACAGTGGCAGCTTGCCGTGACCGGGATTCGAACCCAGGTTCTCACTGCTGTAAACTCACCCCTCTACCCCTTATCCGATTGTGATGCATTCTGACCATTTCGATAGCGTTGAAGCATTTTACCCTGCGAGAATATTTGCCACATACATGATTTTTCCCTCAATCAAAATGTATATCTATTATTGTAACAGTTTATAAGCTTACTAAAATTACAATAACAGATATTTCCTCTATGGAATGTCATATTTCTTTTATATTAAATAATTTATGGGTTAATATTCTTTAGGATATAAAAATATCTAATAGTTGCTATGTAGGTAAACATTAGTATCTGCTTTCTCAATGTTATCATGGTCACTTTATGTGGTGTAGGTACCATTTTGTAAGCAAACATACCCAGTTGTTACCTCCATGGTGATTGTTGGAGTGGCTACGACAATGAAATTCCAACTGTTTTACAAACTGGCCATGGAGATTTTATTCGAATTATTTACTCTCGGTTTCATGACTGGGAGTTATTCTCACACATCCCTTTTGATAAAATTGCTTTCCGTTGAGGCTGTTTTAAAATTAGGCAAACAAAATGCCTGAAAACGTACTTTTCACTAGAATTCCCTAAATTTAGCTATCAACTGATCTAAACCTATCTATACATAAATGTTATCTACATTTCTGTTAGCTATTACCACATCGAGCTGTAGACTGAAGCGTGCAGATTTATATTGCAACACTAGACTTATACCTATACAATTTATAGCTAACAGGCTCTAGGTGAACTCCTGCAGGGTTTTATTAACTACTCATTCGGTTTGTGAGTCAATTACTCACCGAGCTAGCCGGCTATAACCTCTGTATAGCACTGATTTCTCTATAATTATATAACTTGTGTAGCACAGAGTAATATAGCGAACCTATATATGAGCTCTACTGCTGCAGGCCACACAATCCTCTTTTTCTGCTTCGCTCACTCATAAAACTTTCATGGTAAACCATTGTGCTTTCGGCATTAAATAAAGGGAGGCCTACCCGTAGAGTACCTGGTCTCTGGAGTAAACCATGGGCCATCCTGAAAACAATCAATTGGCTTAGTGATGCCAGCTGGGTAAAACCACTATATGATCTTATTTTACTGTGAAAAGTGATTAAAGAATGAAATCCTGATCGTTTCTGGCCATCTGGTAACTGAACAAAATATCAATGAGAGTGAGTTAGACCTGAAATGTGAATTAAAGGCATTCAAAGTAAAGCAATCTTGAAACTCTATAGAACACTTTAGCCTAGGCTTTTTGAGGCTCATCTGGCATTATATGTGATATATTTAGTACTCACGCCATATTGTGTTGGCCCAAGAACTAATTGATCCTTTTTTAACCCCCTTAATGGCCGTAGGAAATCGATGCTATATGCCCCTATATTATCGCTACCGGTAATAATTCCATCGTACTAGGTACTAAAAGGAAGTTAGTGCGGCAGCACGCAGCTATTTACCGGCAACGAGCGTCTGCTTATAAATTACTTTGCCGCTGCCGCTGCCGGGTGATTAGAAGGGGATATCGAGTTACAGCCTTGCCGTATAAGGAATAATTAACTATGACTTCCCTTAATGATAATACATAACTGTTGGGCTTATGATTCACTTCATATGACTTACAATAACAGAAGGATTGATTAACCAAGGTGGCCTGGTCATTTACAAAATAGGCCAATCACCTGTCATCTACATGTATTAATAACTATCCAATCGGAGGCTCTGAAATAAGTTTACTTCCATTGTATCGGTGGAAGGACAGCCAGCAATGGCAGGAAATGAGGGAGAACTATCCAGCAGCGGAGTTCTTAGACTGACCATCAGGATGTTGGTTCAGCAATGAAGCAATAGAACACTTTTCTTTAAGTACATATATTTTTTCCAGATTTGGTATTCAAACCCGTATTATTCCACCTGAAAAAAGCTATGGACATGTAGAGCTCTCTCATTTTGGTATAATGGATGGGAATGTTGAACGATAAATGCCAGACTCGGCAAGCCGGATTAATTACACTTGAAAACCATTACCTAAATGCTAACACACTCCTACTTTCTGACTAGGAAAGGCTGTATTGTTAAGAGAGCTGTGAAGCAGTAAACTTGTTCTTAATGTTGAGTACCAATCAGCTAACCCTATACATCAAATCTGCAATATTATTCATTTAGGGGAGATGTTTCGATTTTATGGTAGCTGATCAGTAGACCAATCGTAATGCTCCACCAATATGCTCATTGACATAAAGGAACCGGTCACTGATGAATTAAACCGGGTTTCTGATAGCAGTTCCTGCAGTAACCTTTATGTCACTGGTTCCTGAATAGGTGATTTCAGTTGAATGAAAGACCAGCTTGATAGAAATGCCACATAGCTCTGTACAGGCAATAAGCCGTACTATTGAAAGAACCTCGTAAACCTTCAATTGGTTTGACCATAAGAAGGTAGAGTAATGCGAAAAGCTGACACTCACAGCGGATACTGGACATGATCCGGATATCAGTTTGCGACTGCCTGCATTACACTGGATGGCACTGCGCACTCGTATAGCAAGGTCAAGCTGGCTTTGACATTAGCCTAACTACGCATTGCCATACCAAAAGATCAGGCTGAAACTTCACTTAAATATTAATGGGCAAGACATCTTACAGCGCTATCCATTTTGTGTCCAAACTCTATGAGTTTATTTGTCTGTAGTTGAGAATGAGGGAGTTGGAGGACATGTTGGATTCGGAGCGCGAGATGAGACTGAGATATGAAAGACAGACTACAGAACTGCAGCTGATGGTTGACCAGCTGAACGATCGCCTCGAAGAGGCTGGAGGACTCTCCTCACAACAGGTTACTATTAGAGCCCCTCTTTTTAAAGCCCTCTTAGAATATGTTCCTGTAATCAGAGCCAGTGGACTATATTCCTTTAATAAGATCCCTCTACAAAATTCCCCACTTCTTAGTTCTTATGGTGTATCTCTTTAGTTACAGCCCTGTACAATAATGTCCTGCACATCAAGCCCCAAAGGTAGTCCCTTATGGTGTATCACTTTAGTTACAGCCCTGTACAGTAATGTCCTGCACATAAAGCCCCAAAGGTAGTCCCTTATGGTGTATCACTTTAGTTACAGCCCTGTACAGTAATGTCCTGCACATAAAGCCCCACGGTATAGGCCTGTAGTCGGAATCTCTTTATAATCTATGACTGCAGCCCTGCCTTTAAAGTTCGTGCCGATAATAGTTGGCCTTTACACTGTTTATATGACTGCTGGAAATGAGGGGCTCAAGGAAAAGAAAGACTTGTGATTGACATCACAAATTGAGTAATTCATTTGCCTAGAATTTGCAATGATAGATGTGATTCCTTCAGCCTGGAGTTTGTAGCACATAATTGGAAGGCAGTGGTTATTTGAGGTTTAAAAATGGGTATAGAATAGAACTGTCTGCAAATCGAGGCAAGCGGATTTTAGACCGCGCTTTTTTAATGCATGCCTGAATATAAGCTAGGGTACACTAGCTGTCTGCATATGTGCCGAAAACCTCTTCATTATCTACTCATTCTGTACTTAGCTGTAGCTATTTAATACTCACATGGTGATTGCATGACTTTTGAATAGGCATAAGCTACTGTTACTCTAAGATCAAGGGTCATCAGATCCAATACAAATTTACTTATTGTTATAAGTAAGTCAGTCAACCTTAATTATGGTTTCTTATTGGTAACTAGCAGTCAATCAACTTGAAAGGAATGTGGTAAATTTCCGAAAATATCACTTTGCCCTCAATTGTACTTCATTCACCAGAAGCAAAATGACTAAGATAAGATAGCTCCGAACTCGATTTTACATGGTTTATCTTCATATTATTCCCAAAAAATTAGAATCAGACAGACCCAAAGGCTTTTGTATATATACTTCTAGATTAAAACACCCAAAACTATTACTTGCCCCAATTTTGCTCTTTTCAATTGGAGGAAAGCAAACCTCAAGATTCAAGAACAACATTTTAGATAAACTTTCAAACAGAATCATTTTAACAATTGTTTCTATCATCAACCAAAGTAAAACCAAGCTAGACAGAGCTTCAGTCTGTGTATGGACAATACCAAGATGTCTACCCTAAGATTGAGTTTAGTTGTAAAGGGGTTACACATGGTCATTGTTTGATCTGTTCGCGGAGTTGCATAACCCACCCTGTGGGGACATAACTTCCCTGGTATCGTAATGATGGCGAAAACAGTTTTCACAAAAATAATATCAGTAATTCAAATATTATAATACAAAGGGAAAATGGAATCAAAACCTAGAGATGCTCTAGGCACTCCGACTACCGGGCTATAACTGTGGAGCTTTGGCTACAGGGCTGTAGTCTAAACTCTGTTGGAACCTGACTAATAACTCTCAGTCTATGGGGCTCTATTCCTGAGTATTTAAATAATTTGACATGTAATTCGTCCTTTAGGTCGAGATTACCCGCAAACGTGAGTATGAGGTGACCAAGCTGAGGAAAGATCTGGAGATGGCACAGAGCGCTCTGGAGATGGAGAGCGAGACTCTGCGCAGACGTCACCAGCAGTCTCTCGCCGAGCTGTCCGATCAAGTCGAGTTCCTTACCAAACAGAAGAACAAGTACGTCTAGAGCCTTTCTATTGGGGACTCTAAAGCTCTTTTGAAACAAACCCCCTCTAAAAGGGACAGTAAAGTGTTAGGTTTGAACAGAGCAACACTAGCTTTGGGGCTTGCTATACAGGCTATAATATTCTGCTTGGAATGCTAATCATCATTGCAGGGCTGACAAAGCTGATCAGTTCCACCACTACATTTACCTACGAAACAGATTGCTAGGAACAAAATGGAAATTATCTTCTCGTGATTTGAAGAGCTTACAACTCATATTTTATACCATTGAAGTCTGTATGTTGTAGCTCATTTTCTGTGTTGTTCATGTGGCCGGTAGGTCTGCGGAGAGTTGAACCCAACAGACCAATGGTGGTGCAATTCCCCTCTCCTGCCCCCTCCAACTGAAAACAAAAATGATTGATGGTTACGTAATGTCATTCATTGTCATATTTGTATCTGTAGGGCTGAGAAAGATAAGCAGTCCCTGGTAGTTGAGATTGATGTCATGGCATCCGACCTTGAGAACACCCGACAGAGTGCTATGCAGGCTCACAGCAGAGCTGATGGATTCGAGGCTCAGCTCGCCAGACTTAAGGCTCAGGTGAGTACAGAATAGTGTGACCAATAACATATTGCTAGTTTCACTTTAACTTTTGTGTTTTACTTTCAATTCTACCTTCACTTTCATTCCTCCACTACACATCGAATTGGTTTAGTGGTTTCTATGCATCGCACATAAGACAATCCTATATCAATCTTTTATATAACAGCATGGTTTCCCTAGATTAGGAATTCACCATTAATATGACTGTATGGATCCCGTAGTTGAATGAATGACCCCGTATGCAGTCTCATCGAATTCGGACTTATAGGCTTTATTGTAAATTGGCTGAGTGGTACATCAGGGTTGTTTCCACTTCAACATACAGGAAGGGCAACCTGTAATATAATTGTAGTGATCCCTAGCATATATTTCCCAGTTTTAACTGCTTTCAACTTCCCTCAACCCAGAAATTAAGATATATCCCTCATCCTTTGCTCCACAGGTTGATGACCTGACCAGGCAGCTCGCTGACGCTAACAGCGCCAAGGGACGTCTGACACAGGAGAACTTTGAGCTACAGAAGGCTCTGCAAGACCTTGAGTCCAGCAACGCTAACATCTCCAAGCTGAAGATCACACTGACCACTCAGCTGGAGGATGCCAGACGTGTCGCTGATGATGAGAGCAGACAAAGAGGTAAGTCGCCTCTCTCCTCAGAATGAGTTACTCTGTACACTCAAGTGTGGGTGATCGGTTTCCTCACTACTCACTGATGATGAGAGCAGACAGAGAGGTATGCTGCCTCCCTCTCTCTCTCTCTCTCCCTCTTCATGATGAGTGATAAGCCTGAGTTTGGGTGAAAGGTTTTCTCAATAGTCAAGATACGTATGGAAAAGCAGGATAACAAAACTTCTCTCAGATTCGACCTTTGGCATAACAACCCTTCGACTTTGGACCAGTTTTATTTATGATTTAATAAATGCAATTAGTCTACGAAATTTTAAAACTTGCGTAACCATGAATTATTTGGACTTTCTACTGGAATTAGTTTCTTGCATAGCATTTACTTGACTAAATAAAATCTCTGGTTTTCAAGGATCCTATCCCAAAAGGACCTTTAATGTAAAATACAAGCAGAATAAAATGTCCAATATCACACAAAATCGAAATATCTCTAATTGGTGTCTTGTAGCTAACCTGCAGGCCGCTCTTGCCAACCTCCAAGCTGACTACGATGCTCTGGTCCTCCGATGTGAAGAAGAAGCTGAAGACGCTAGCAATGCTAAGGCCAGGGCTAGCAAATTCGAGGCCGACTTCACCAACCTCCGAACCAAATATGACCGTGATATGGGAGCCAAGAATGATGAACTGGAAGAGACCAGGTGAGAGGGGAGATAACTATTGAAAGTAACTAGGTGCCCAGACTTTTTGGCATGTGGTGGAGCGAATGAAGAGGTATTGCTGCCCCGCTCCCTCCACCACAAGCCATACCCCGAGGAGTCCATGTGACAGTGGAGATAACTTCCATCAGGTACTGTATTGAAACTATAACCAGATCGCTGGCTCTTCAGTATGTGGCAAGAGTTCAGAGTTGACCTAACTCCTACCACATGCCGAATGGCAAGTTTTTCTGACTGATTGGAACTCATTGTCTAGGGAAAAGATGTACCAGTGTCACTGGATGTACTATATCTTTCAGGGCACGGCAAAATTTTCATGAACAATATTTCTGGTGCGGTAATGCTTGAGAGACCCGCAAAAATAAAAGCTTGAATAATACATACACTTATGGTTGTGCGTGGATTATCTAGATGTCAACAGAGAGGACAGAGTGAATGGGCCAACCCAAATTCTCCACCTGAAAGTAAAATCACTTACAACTTTCAGGAGTTGTTCTCTTTCTCTCACGAATGTCTTCTGATAACTAAATCCACTTACTTTCCCATTACAGAAAGAGACTGAGCATCCGAATCACTGAGTTGACCAACCTTCTGGATGCCTCCACAGCCAAATGCGCCGGACTGATGAAGAACAAGGACAAACTTACCAGTGAAATCAAGGAACTTACTATCGAAATCGACGGACTTACTGGTAAGATAGCACTAACATCCCTGGTTTGGGTAGTGGCAACCCACTCCTAGGTATCTCTATGGGACACCCCATGAACTATTCTGGAAACAAAATCATTGGCTTGGTGATGCCATCCACAGAAATCAGATCGCCATTGTAGCTCTATGGCTCACATTACGGGCTAT
>Ga0224511_10002548_pt1 | contig 12383 bp, 6 predicted proteins | sample SF_May12_sed_USG_2_FD_169988 | JGI IMG/M metagenome (GOLD analysis project Ga0224511, IMG submission 169988) | Sediment microbial communities from San Francisco Bay, California, United States - SF_May12_sed_USGS_8_1 | ecosystem: Environmental > Aquatic > Marine > Sediment | place: USA... | reverse complement strand
GACGACGACGTCACTTTGAGCTTAGCAACGTCATCATGTCTTACCAATGTTAATGAATAATCTGGATTAAAATAAAGTGTAAACTACCTCATGGTGTTGGCATATTTTACTAGTGTTGGCGTTAACATATACTGGGGCCAAGTAGTTTAGGAGATGTTGTTTGAAGATTTTCTTAGATTATTTAATGTTAACAATATAGGGACAACAGTTAAGACAATACATAGTTCTATTAAAAGGCTTCATATTATTCATGTTTGTATGATATAACAACGTTATTCGACAATGTGCTCTACCGAATGAGTTGTATCCTGAAACTAATAATAGTTTTAAACATCTGAAAACATGTGAAATAACAATACCATTGCAACACGTTTATTGTAGACAAAAATATTTTCTAATTCATTACTTAGACACAAGCATCAATGGCTTCAGAACAAATAAATAATCAGTACTGGCCTTACGCCCACTTTGCCTTTAGGCAGATCATTACTGGGCAATGTGTTGGAAGGTTTTTTTCTATGAAAATTAATCATTTTCGGAAAAAGTGCTTATGTCGTAATTTTTTTAAGCAATTTATAAGTTGTAAATAGTTTAAATCAACTACATTTGAAAAAGATGAAATTGAGATTCAATTATAAAAATGCAAATATGTACTCAAAAGCACATGTGTTAAAAAACGTCAATGTTCGACGTTTAGTACGTATTTCGCAAACACTGGGAACAATGAAGTCATTGACCGAACCAAAGCTTTTACTCATTATAAGTTGGAGGAATATCTTTAGAAAAACTCTTGATACAGTAACAGCAGTTCCACACCAGCTGGCAATAACGGAAGCAAGTTCGCCGTGTCTAACACTGGACTTATCACGGTAGCCACAGGCACGACTCTGGATATGACGTCAACAGCGTCCTACACGTTGACGGTCCAGGCCAGAGTGACACAATCACCGATTTCGCCGTGGTCAAGATTACAGTTGCAACATATTAATGCAGCGGTTACCTTTTTTAACTGTTGCTGTCTTAATTACAACCAAGTATGTAACAGCATCATGTAATGGTAAAAAGCAAAATACAAGATCAGGTTCAAAATATTGTTTTAAGGTTGGAACCTGCATTTAGTGGTCACGGTATCATTTTCCCTATTCCGTCAGCACTTAGGTGTTCTTGAAAGCTCACCACACGGCCCATAATCTCATTTTAAAAGTACAAATACACATGCGTTAGTTATTAGCAACTGTCGCTTAAGCTTTAAATAGGCCTTGGTATCTTAAAGATTCACACATACGCGTAAGGTTTTTTGTACAAAAATCTCCGGTTTTCGTTTACTAGTTGGCGTACCTTCGAGTTTGTAAATTAAAAAAAGGAAAACTTTGATTAATGAACGTTGGTTGAAACCGCACGTTTTGGTGGCATCAATCAATATCTTTGCTGGTTAGCTTTAACCTGGTGACTTCAAATGTCCTCGCTGTCCTCGGTTTGCAGATCCTCGTACCCGGGAATGCAAGACACGTCAAGGCGACGACTGTGTAAATTTGTCGGCTTCTAGCTCCAGCCTTAGTAGCTCTATTGCATTTTCGTATTGTCTTGCAGAAATGGTAAAGCTCGGCTTGGAGTGGCGCAACCTCGGCTCAAAGTTTTGCATCTACATATGTTTGTACATCTGCTATCACCTTGGCCTTAAGCAACGATTAAAGTTCGGCTACAAGCAATGGGTCAGCTTGTGTGCAAGTATAGCGCTACGGTTCAAGAGGTCCGGTTTGCTTTAACTGGTCATGTTTGGTATTTGCAGAGGTGTGGTAGAAGTATCATAATACAATGAACCTTTACTGTTACTATTTGCAGTGTCTAGGGATAATGGATTAAATCTGTATTTCTTTGGCGTGTTGATATATGCTAGAGAAGACTCATTACGTTTTTGGTGGTGCATCACACGAAAGGGTCACGAGATCATTGTCCTAAAAATACTTACTCATTTTGATTTTGTGTTGATTACGACAAAACGTCACCAACGTCCACCACTAACAACGATGTAAATATTGACACTTACGTAACACTTTAGAATTTCGGTAGCACTGTAAAGTCGAAAACTATATGCGCAAATTCATTTTCAGTGCGGTCAGCTTCAACGTGGACGTAATTAATGACACATGAAAAGCATGCGGACATAAGCATGGTTGGAAAAGCTCGCAAGTGAATCATTTCCATAATTAAGACGTTGTGTGTACACGAGTTTATGACTCTAAGTTACAGACGTCACTCATCTGTGTATTGAAAGTAATGTTAGCGCAATAATTGAGGACGAGACAACCGAAATGTTTTCGTAGTTCTTTATGGGTACAACGAAACTTATAGTGTGGCAATTTATAAATATCAATCGTAATCGTCGTTTTTTTATGTTTCAGCTAACATTTACCATTATAAAATGATACAATAATGGTTGAACGAGTACGGCAGATAAGAGATTAGTACAAAAACAATAATATTATGGTTATTGTTTTATTTATAATTTGAAGATATTGCGTTTAGTGATCATGTTTTGTGTTTTTATGTACATTATAGTCTACTTTATTTTATTTTTGTCTTCATTTATTGTTTTTTATGTTTTTGTTATATTTAGTTTCAATAAAATATTCATATGGACATATAAAACAAAATCCTTTTTCAATGGTTCTCGTTGACTTAGTTGCCATGCTTCGTGCTGGAAGAAGTGATGAATTAAAGAATTTACAAGTTATGTAATAAAGTAGTTGTAACAAAATCACTAAAGTTGACGTTAAAGTATACTGTCCGCATTTGTGAAAACCCGTTTTAATTATTGTTCCTAGTGAGAGAGTGAAACGTCAGAATACTGGAATAATTTGAAATATGACTTGTGTTCGCGTGAACATAGTTCTTTTATATTTTTTGCATATTGTGTTTGATTTATGGGAGGCGGCAGGTAGTTCTGCGCATGAATTCATGGTAATAAATGGAAGTTCTCTTACAAGTTCATTCTCGAGTGTTGAATCCGTGTCCAAGCTACACTGTACGTATCTTTGTGTACGGCACGACGCGTGTTCAGGCGTCAGTCACAACACCCTGACGTACGAGTGTCGGCTAAGTTACGTATCGATCCACGTGGTCGACGCGCACGTGCAAACCGACGCAAATTCCATCGTGTTCGTCAAGAAAAGTGAGCCAATTTTTTTTTTATTTTTAGTGGTGTAATATTCATTATAATAAGAATAGTATTATTATTATTATTATTATTATTATTATTATTATTATTATTATTATTATTATTATTATTAATACTACTACTGCTGCTGCTGTTGCTGCTACTACTATTACTACTACTACTACTACTACTGCTGCTGCTGCTACTGCTATTGTACAACGACAATTAGGTCAACATTTAATTTATGGTCTGTTAAGTTCGTTTCCATTTTATATTATTTATAGAACCGGAAGTCCGATATCTCGGTTGTTTTGAGGACAGAAATGGTACACGTGCACTGGAATTCCTGCTGGGGGACGTCATTCCATCGAACACACCAACGATGTGTCTGGCGGCTTGTGCACAGAGCAAATACATCTATTCCGGAGTACAGGTATAACGCTTCAGGAATTGTATTTGTTTTCTCTTGCAAAGGTAATCATACACACATCAGAAACGTGGTAAAAACTGCTCCATATTGCCGTATAGAAATTCTTTTATTTAGCACAAAATCTTTTAAATTCAAAATTTGTAAAAAGGTTAATATATTTACTTATATGGTCACGATAAAGATATATACAAACAATTTCCTCAGTTAGTTCTTCTGACCGCAACTGATAAATGTTTCTCCATAGGTGTGCGTAAAAATTCACGATAAATCATAACGGTTGTGTAAACAATCATGTTCATAATTTCGTCTGTTTAATGAAGATGTTATTTTTTCATTTTGTTGATGAAAATGAGAGTATACTTTATCATTTAGCGATTGTACAACATATGTAATAAACATTTCTTTGGTTGAATACGGATATCCTGCCGTCGCGCAATATAACTCCGCATTAGAACTCGTACATATATTTTCATATCCAAACAATATATTAAAAATATGTACCTAAATGCATAACTGAAATAACAGTTATTGCATTTTCAGCACAGCGTCGAGTGTTGGTGTGGAAACACACATCAGAGTGCGGGAGAAGCACCAGAGAGCGAGTGCTATTCCACCTGCAGTGGCAACAGCTCCATAATGTGCGGCGGCGCATTCCGCAACAGTGTGTATGTGTACGGATAACACGTTGGAAGGTCATCAATTACCATATCGACAATATGATGCCCTAAAATGGTGGGAATGTACGTTATGCAATAACGTACAACGTCATTTGGGACAATCAGGAGCCTGAATCGGTTGCATATCACTGGTTACGTCCACTTGCAATGTTTGACGTAACGAGCTTTCATTTTGTCGGGCATCGGACTTCATTTTAAGCTCTGTCGATACTTTAATTATGCGGAGACAACCATAGAAGGTTTGAAACGACGAGTCATCATTTATAGTGACTTGTATGTATGTTGATCACTCTTTGACCTAAAAATTAAAAGAATGATTGATGCTCTTGTTTGAATATTAACTCTACCATATATTTCATTCTTAACAATGCTATTGTGCCACCAATCTGTGATGGTTTACTGTCAGAAAAAAAAATGTGTACATTTTTGTTATTTTTAAAAATACTTTTATTATTATGTGAGTCATGTTGCAAGTAGCGTTGTTATTGGGAATTGAATGTGTTTGGACGTATATTTGGTTTGGTAGTGTGATTTTAAAACTAAATTTAATTAAGTGTTGAATGTAAACTGATGTCCCAGCACTACATGTTATGCGTCTTGTTCTTTGCCTTTCTCGATTTATTGGTTGATTATGTTTTTGCAGACCTTTTCGTCAGTGTGGTCTTTGCTTTGTCTGTAAATTCTCTTTTAAGAACATCTCATACATTGTTATAATCAAGTGTGTTTTGTTTAAAACAAAAATGTAACAAACTTTTCATTACGAAAACGACAATACAAAGTAGTATAACAGATAAAGCATACGTTGACAAAAGTTAAATAACATCAGATTCATTTCCAAACAACCAATGTATATTGCTACTGTACACAGTAAATAGTTCTGTTAAAACGCTTTTACTCGTGTTTTGTTTTAATTTTACAACGTTTTTCGACATTATTCTCTACTGAAAGTAATTTTAATTTTACATTGTTTACACAACATCTAGTACATTATTTTGACTCATTGAGCTACCATTGTTATATTTTCATGTTAATAAGCTAGGACTCTCTTATCTGTAATGAATCTCTTACAACAACTTTGTATTAAAATTATCTTTTATAATAGAGTACTTAGCATATATCCACAGTGACCGTATTGTCGCAATAAAGGAGTGCAACTCAAACATATTCATACAGTGGTACATGTTTATCGCCCTTCAAACAACCACAGCTTGGCGAAATATAAGAACAAAGTAGACTCGTTATACGGATGTTGCTCGTTACACGCCGATTCATCTGACATCGTTATTCGTGGCGACTTTAGTAGCAATTTCTACAGAAACGTCACTTTCGGTCGTACCTCACGCAACCCATACGCAAAATACAGCAACACCACGGACACTGACGATTTGTATGACAACATCAGCAAGGCAATGCTATCAGCGTTGTTGTCGGAAATCCCCATCCGTCGTTACTCCAAGATATTAAAACCATACTGGTCAGCAATATTCAAAATGTATCACAAGGCTCGACGCGGCCTAGTTTTGAAAAATCCTTACCGCTTAAATGGTCGATAGCTAGCGAGAGTTCCGGCAACGTTTTCTTCGTCGATGGCAAGAAAACACATAGTACAGCCGACATACTTAATGCATGGCATAGTTACTTAAGTAAGTGTTTTGAAGATTCCGGCTACAAATATGACTCTTAACAAGAAACACAATGAATGATTGACAGTTTTATCAAGCCTGATTTAAGTAAAAACAAGTACAGTGTACTGGGTTCCAATAATTTCCAGTCAGAAAGTTGCAAACGTTGATAAACGATACAATAATGCTGAGGAACGCCTTAAGTCACGAGGTCCTTGGCGTATGCTTATCAGACCCGTTTGCTAAAGTGCAAGAAACCAAACAAGGCAGCATATGCGCGCCGTTGTTATACATGGTGTTCGTAAACGGACTCTTGGAAAAGCCCCAGGCTTTTTCTCATGAGTTGAAGATTGGTGACGTCTCCATTGCTGCACCTACACAAGCTAATTATATTGTGTTCCTATCACAGACAAGGTCTGGTCCACAACGTCTGGTGAATAGCTGTCACGACTATGCGACTCGTTGGAGATACACATACAACCCGTATTAGTGTGCCGCCATAATTTAGGGATCGTAAACAATACACCCGAACACAGCCGCACGTGATTCTCTACGCAGACACAGCAATCGAAGAGCCTTCAAATTATGCCCACCTTGGCATCAAACAGTCGCCCTGTGGTAAAGCGCCTCTCAATGAAATATGAAAAACGTACATTGAAACAATGTCAGGCGACGTTTAAGACGAATATGCTTTTAATCAATAACGTGTCAATGTCAGTCACTTCCATTTCTCTCTTTTATTCCCACTTCTTGTCATACGGAACCTTGCCCTTACATGAAAATGTTTAACTTCAATATTGAGAATCAAAACACTCAGCACAGAAAATGTAAAACTTAATATGAACATTATACATTGGACATCAAATCAGAAAAGTATTATAATTGTCACTTACTTTATTAGTTTGTGCACTCCTTTGGTTATCTATTAATACATATTCCACTGCACATTGAAAATTAAAGATGTTAGTTTATCACAGTGGTGAATAAGGTACTACATTCATAAATGCTTATTGATTACCTTTTTGGGCAGCCCATAACTGTTGGTTACATTCTTACATAAACTAAATGTACATGACAAAGGATGCAGGATAGTTGGATTGGACCTATATTAAGAAGAATATATAATGCATTTAGAACAAATTTAAACCGTATATTGAGTGTACACAAATAGGAACACACACATTTTACTTATTAAGCTTAATGCATGAGAAATGTTATGATTAAAACAATTTACATGGAGGCCCGGTTGTTCAAAACTATCGTTAAGTTACTTACGTTAACGCTTACGTGTTAGTTAACGCTGATGTAACACTTATGAGTAAGCGTTAGTATCAACGTTAAGCTAACTTTATGAAGCATATTTTACAATTCAAAATTATTTTAATGCTTTTGCTGTCATGAGGTCAATGTGAAAAATATTCATTTAAATGTAATTAGACACTAGCCTAGTAGAATCTTCAAATGTACAAATGTAAGTTAAAAAAATGTTTTATAGTAAACAATTCATGAACTAGATACACGTCTCCTGCATAAACAATCAATAACTGCATTGAATGATGATAATGCTGCATTGGTATAGTAAAAGGTGCCAGTTAACTTTGCCTTTTCTTTTTTTCCATCCATATGCCATATTACATGATATTCAGAAAACTTTGATTTTCCATTCTTGAAAAACAAAACAAAAATAAAGTTGTTGACTAAGTACCAAAAAGGAACTAACTTTCTAAATAGCGAAAAGTAAATTACTGGAGAAGATCTCTACTACAGTACTGAGTAGGCAGTCAAAATTGAAATAAACATATGTTGTGTTGATAGACTGTGCCAAAGCATGTCTTTGTCAGAAAAAGTGTTTGGAATCTACCTACGTTTCTTCCACAAACAAATCAAATGCAAAAAACTTACTGAAAAGACTGTACAAGCACAGCAAAAAAGGCAGATAAATGCTAATAGTACAACCGTTTCTTGTAAACCTATCTCATAATTTTTTTCTTGAAATACGGTTTGCCTGAATCACAAAAGACCTTGAATGAGGCAGCTGTCAACAATGAAAACATAAAAAAATCAAAAGTAGGAATATCATTTGTGTAGGCTTTGGAGGCAAGAATACTCAGTATGCACTTTAGTGTCAATTTTAATTGCCTGACGTTTTCATTTTGTGGTTACTATTCAAGTCTGTTTGAATAGTAAAACTATATTGGTGGATTTAGAATTATGAAACATATTTTTTGCCAAATATTGGTGTATTTTTTTTATGTTAAATAATTATAACAAAGATTGACTGCAGCACTGGTAACAATCACATATGTTACCCTGATGCCGCCATTGAATGAAATAATCAAATGTAAAAAACAGGCAGAAAAGGAAAAAAGACTTGAAAGACACAAACACTGACAAAGGTAAGCCTTATCATTTAAAATTGAAGAAAAAAAAATTCTCCCATAAAATCAGTTCTTCCACAGCCATGGCAGCCAGTGCTGATGTTAACAAAAAGTTAACGTCAACTTAACGCTGGTCTGACCAACGTTAGAAATTGTCGTTAACTAACGACGTTTTGTTAACGTTAACATCAGCGTTAACTTTGAACAACTTGGTTGCATAAGCGTTAAAGTTAACGTTAATTTTAACGCTTTAGCGTAAGTAGTTAACGCTGATAGTTAGCGTTGAATCCTTAACGTTAGTTTTGAACAACCGGGCCGGAGTAATACTTAGTTAATATGTTTAATCCGAAAACAGTGCATTTGGTGAAAAACAACAACTATGGCAAACCTAATTTTTATGGTGAAAACAACTATAGAAATGTAAAACGTAAAGTTATAATAACAAGCATAAATTACGTTGTAATAACAAAAATTGTATTGACGAAATGACATTACGTTTTTTCCGTATAAATATACATGGTTTCAATGTTGATATAACAAAATTGCCTCATATATAAGTTGGTATCTACAAGTATAAGATGATTAGACATAGCAACAAAATAATGTTGACGAAATGACATTAGAGTAAGATGTATGAATGTACATTATTTGTTGAGGGGATTGTCAAATATCTTTTATAAAGTATGTACACTGATGTAACTACATCATGTAATGACAAAAAAACAAAATACAAAATACAAGCTCAGATTCAAAATATGTGACCCGACGTGTGACTTTGGGTCCAAATGCTCAAATGACGTTACTTAGTAAAATGACGTCAAAATAATGCTTCAAATTATAATGGTTTTAAGAGCATTTTCACTGGCCCACAAAAACTGTAAAAGGCTTTCCAGTAAGAAAAGTTTTTACAAGACATTAGTGATATAAATATATCATAATTATGTTTAAAGATTATCTCATCAAATTAACCTTCAATATATTGATAAAAGTTTATTGCCCTTATATTTGTCATGCCCACCGTTCATGATGCTCCAGGCATTTTGTTGTTTACAGGTCAGGCCCTGCCTTTAGTGGTTCCGGTATCTGTTTCCCATTCCGCTAGCACTGATTTGTTTTTGATAGCTCACCACGCGGCCTTTGATATCATTTCAAAAGTACAATCACTTGGCCAGCGGAGACCCATGTAATGATTATAAGCCTCGCTAAAGCTTGCGGCTTTGGTAACTTAAGGATTCACTCAGAAGAGTATGGTTTTTCTGTATAAAAGTCCTATCACCAAATGTTCTTCTTTTTTTTTTTATTCACCTGTTGGCTTGCCTTCGAGTTTGTAAATTAAAAAAAACATGTATGTAGTTTGACTTTGAATGATGAACTGTGGTCGAAACCGCACTTTTTGGTGTTATCAATCAATATCGTTGCTAGTTAGCATTGCTCTATCCTCCTGGCAACTTCAAATAATAATGTCATCGCTGTCCTCGTTACACACCTTGATTTTGTATTGATTACGACAAAACGTCACTAAAGTCCAGCAATAGCACAAAAATGATGTAAATATTAACACGTATATACCACTTTCGACATTCAGTAGCAGTGCAAAGTCGAAAAATATATATGCACATTCATTTTAAGTGCGGTCATCTTCAACGTGCGCGTATTGACCCATTGAAAGCATGCGGACATAAGCATGGTCGGGAAAGCTCGCTAGTGAAACATTTCCATAACTAAGACATTGTGTGTACACGAGTTAATGACTCTAGTTTACAGACGTCACTCATTTGTGTATTGAACGTAATTTTAGCGCAATAATTGGTAAGAGTGTTAATTGATATCAATCGTTATCGTCATTTATTTTTTATGTTCCAGATAAAATGCACCATAAGATACATTGACGGAACGAGTACGGTCGATAAGAGGCATTAGTACATATCATGGTTATTGTATAATTTATAAATTTCAGATATTGCTTTTAGTGACCATGTGTTTTATGTTCTGTGTAGTCTGATTTTTTTTGTCTTCAGTTTCTGATTTTATGTTTTTGTTATGTAAAAGTTTCAATAAATTATTCATAATTGTGTAAAAAGGGACACATTAAAACAACATTGTTTGATGCTTCTCGTTGATTTAATTTGACACGATTCGTGCTTGAAGAAGTGATGAATTAAATAATGTATAGGTAATCAGTTAGGTTATAAAAAAGTTGTAGCAAAATTACTAAAGGTGACATTAATGCATACGGACTGCATCTTTGAGTATTCATTTTCAATTATTGTTCCTAGTGAGAGAGTAAAACTTAACAATACTGGAATAATTTGAAATTCGTGAACATGTTTCTTTTAATTATTTTGCATATTGTGTTTGCTCTACGCAAGGCGGCAGGTAGTTCTGCGCATGAATTCATGGTAATAAATGACAGTTCACTCACCAGTTCATTCTCGAGTGTTGGATCCGTGTCCAAGCTACACTGTACCTATCTTTGTGTACGGCAAGACGCGTGTTCATGCGCCATTCATAACACATTGACGTACGAGTGTCTGCTAAGTTACGTATCGATCTACGTGGTCGACGCGCACGTGCAAACCGTCGCAAATTCCATCGTGTTCGTCAAGAAAAGTGAGCCAATTATTTTATTTTGTAGTGGTGTAATTTTAATTATAATAATAATAATAATAATAATAATAATAATTATTATTATTATTATTATTAGTATTATTATTATTATTATTATTATTATTATTATTATTATTGTATAACAGCAATCATGTCGACATTAAAATTACGGTATGTTAAATACTTTCCAATGTTTTATATTATTTATAGAACCGGAAGTCAGATATCTCGGTTGTTTTGAGGACAGAGATGATCCACGCGCACTTGAATTCCAACTGTGGAACGAAAATCCAACACTCACTCCATGGATGTGCTTGGCGTCTTGCGCACAGAGAAAATACATCTATTCCGGAGTACAGGTTGAACGTTTCAGGAATCGTATTTGTTTTATCTTATAAAGGCAAGCATACACGCAACAGAAAAGTGGTAGAAAACTGTTCCACGTTGATGTTCAGAAATTCTTTATTTACGAATTTTTTGCTTCTATTCAAAATATGTAATTTGTGAACAAATTATTTACTTATATGGCCACAATAAAGATAAACACAAAATAATTTCCTTATTAAGTTCTTTTGACCGCAGCTGATCAATTTTGTGTTAAGATTCACGAAATCATAACGGTTGAGTAAACAAACATGAACTTATTTCGTTTGTGTTGTTTACAATCAAGATCGTAATTATCATACAGTTGAATATCAATTTCGCGTTGAATTTACATACAATTCATACTATACAGCCTATACAAATCAATAGAACTGTTACTAGCAAGCTTTTCTGCTGCGCATTTTATCCATATGAACATTAACACACAAAGGGACTTTCGCAGGGATACTAAGTCTGTATCTTGAAACAGAGGGGTCATGTCTGTTATGATGAGAACGGAAGCGAGTCTCGATGGCCTAGGTAATTTGCCCAAAGTGCATGGTTAAAATACATAATAATGCATAGTTCTGCAAATGTGCAAGCTTCTCCCAATGCGGTAGATTTTCTTTGAACTTGTCATAAGGTTTATCACAAACAGGAAGTATGCTTTCTTAAGTATTTTCTAGGTCAGATGGTCACCTGACAATATACTGGTAACAGTTCATCATAATTTATCATTCATTTTCTGTTTAAATTGGAATGTAAGGTGCTAGGTCTGTATCTTGATAACCTTGTAATCGGTCACACATCTTGCAATATGTTCAGTATACTAAAGGAATTACAGGTATCATTTCTAAATGAATGACAAAATTTCGCTACAGATAATGTGTTTTGGACAAAAGGTACCAATAAAACAGCAACAAAACAAAATTCAAACAAAAAACCCGTTGCCAGAGTCGGGAATTGAAACCGGGAGCTCTCGCACTCCAGTCAGATGCGTTTCCTCTGGACCACCAAGTCAACTGAAAGGATCGATTGTTGTCAAGCCATTTAACTGTTTCAACGCAATAGTTTGATACGTAAATAAACAAAGCCGAGATTGCGGGCCACGCATTTTCAACAAAATAATATTTTGTAATATTTTAAAAT
>Ga0224511_10002547_pt1 | contig 12384 bp, 6 predicted proteins | sample SF_May12_sed_USG_2_FD_169988 | JGI IMG/M metagenome (GOLD analysis project Ga0224511, IMG submission 169988) | Sediment microbial communities from San Francisco Bay, California, United States - SF_May12_sed_USGS_8_1 | ecosystem: Environmental > Aquatic > Marine > Sediment | place: USA... | reverse complement strand
CAAAGGTCTAATAATAGAAATATAGTTTAGAATTTTTATTCCAGTTACTCGTAAGAATGGCAGAAATCATGTTTTAAGAATTTGATCCGTTAATGGGGAAAGTCCGGTACTGGCGACCAAACTGTATACATACATTTTTTAATAAAAGTTACTTAGTCGTTTTTCATTATAACGCATAATAAGAAAAGCCACAAACACCTCAGCACTCAAGGACTTACGTCAAAGCCGTCACATGTTGGTTTTCCTACAGCTGTGACAGATTTACCTTATGGCAAATGCAAAATCAAATGTGATTTTTTGTTAGCGGTTGGAACATTGAAGAAAATAGTCAAAGACTGTTTCAAAAATTTACGCTGAATCGACGTAGAGGTGAAAAACGTGATTTTCTTATTTTGCGTCATGATGAAAACCGCTTACGTGATTTTCATTAAAAATGAATGGATATGTCAACCTCAGTGTATTTATTCAGAAGCAAATATTTTAAGTGTCTACATTTAGTGGTTTTAAAGTTATGATTCAAAACGTACATGTCCAGTTTCTTTTTTGTAATAGTATATTTTATATTATCGTTGATAATAATCTGTTTCCTTTGCCACAAAATACCGAGGATTTTTATGTATGCCAGCCTTATGCTTAAATAATAACTGAAGTATTCCAGCTAAGCTTTCATAAAACGTGCATGTATGCCAGCAAAATGCTCATCAGATTATGTCTGTATTGCAGCCAAAATAATGCTCAACACCTTCTGTCTGTATTGCAGCCAAATGCTCAACACTGTCTGTATTGCAGCCAAATGCTCAACACTGTCTGTATTGCAGCCAAATGCTCAACACTGTCTGTATTGCAGCCATATGCTCAACACTGTCTGTATTGCAGCCAAATGCTCAACACTGTCTGTATTGCAGCCAAATGCTCAACACTGTCTGTATTGCAGCCAAATGCTCAACACTGTCTGTATTGCAGCCAAATGCTCAACACTGTCTGTATTGCAGCCATATGCTCAACACTGTCTGTATTGCAGCCATATGCTCAACACTATATGTCTGTATTCCAACCAAAGGTGTCTGTATTCCAGCCAAAGGTGTCTGTATTCTAGCAAAAGGTGTCTGTATTCCAGCCAAAGGTGTCTGTATTGCAATCAAATGTGTCTGTATTCCAGCCAAAGGTGTCTGTATTCCAGCCAAAGGTGTCTGTATTCCAGCCAACGGTGCTCAACACATTATGTCGGTATTGCAGCACTATCTGACGGCGGTCGGTGCCATCATCTCCGTACCCATCCTGCTCAGCACGCATTTCTGCATGGACCGGGACAGAGTGGGTCTAGCTGAGCTCATCGGCACCATCTTCTTTGTGTCCGGCATGGCCACACTTCTGCAGACCACGTTCGGAGTGCGGTAATCTGATTTTGTTTCCTTCCCATACTAGATGTGCGGTAATCTGATTTTGTTTCCTTGCCATACTAGATGTGCGGTAATCTGATTTTGTTTCCTTGCCATATTAGATGTGCGGTAATCTGATTTTGTTTTCCTTACCACGCTCGGTGGGCGGTAATCTGATTTTGTTTCCTTACCACGCTCGGTGTGCGGTAATCTGATTTTGTTTCCTTGCCATATTAGATGTGCGGTAATTTGATTATGTTTTCCTTACCACGCTCAGTGTGCGGTAATCTGATTTTGCTTTCTTACCACGCTCGGTGTGCGGTAATTTGATTTTGTTTCCTTACCACGCTCGGTGTTCGGTAATCTGATTTTGTTTCCTTACCACGCTCGGTGTGCGGTAATCTGATTTTGTTTTCCTTACCACGCTCAGTGTGCGGTAATCTGATTTTGCTTTCTTACCACGCTCGGTGTGCGGTAATTTGATTTTGTTTCCTTACCACGCTCCGTGTGCGGTAATCTGATTTTGTTTTCTTACCACGCTCGGTGTTCGGTAATCTGATTTTGTTTCTTTGCCATATTAGATGTGCGGTAATCTGATTTTGTTTTCCTTACCACGCTCGGTGGGCGGTAATCTGATTTTGTTTCCTTACCGCGCTCGGTGTGCGGTAATCTGATTTTGTTTTCCTTACCACGCTCGGTGTTCGGTAATCTGATTTTGTTTTCTTACCACGCTCGGTGTGCGGTTATCTGATTTTGTTTCCTTGCCATACTAGATGTGCGGTAATCTGATTTTGTTTTCCTTACCACGCTCGGTGGGCGGTAACATAATTATGTTTCTTTGCACACGTTTAACTTGTGATGCAAATGTCTGTATTTTGGTGATCAGCCCTTGAAAACATGACGCCATTTCGTCGGGCAAACTGAAACTTCGGAAAGTGACTAGAAATACGATAAGAGGTTTGTGTTTAAAAGAAAAAAAGTATTAGAATATTTTATTTTTTATAATTCAAATGTACCATTAACGGCATTAGTTGCATACACGAATGTTGCCATGTCATGTAACGACATTTAAACCACATAAATAATATATACTCGTATTCAAATTATTTCAACTTGACGTTGCCAACAGACTTCCAATCGTGCAGGGTGGAACCTTCTCGTTCGTGGCTCCCACCATCGCCATCATGAGCCAGTGGGGCTGCCCGTACACTGACGCCAGAAAGGAGTGTGAGTTACCAGGGTTGGTGCATAAACCGCTCCTGTTATGGGCAATAGACGTGTTTCAATTAATTTTGCATTAGTCTGTCTTTATATTAACTTGAAATGCGTTTATTTTCGTTTTCTAGCTGTTGCAAACAAACTTTATTCCATAGCAATGCTAGATACAACGGAACCGCATTTAATCGAAGTGATCGGGATTGCGTAAAATACAAAATGTACTTCGAAATAGTGAAACTTCGGCTTAGTGAAAAAGAATCGTTCATACTCCATTAGTTAACGTTTGCTGACATAACAGTTACCCACCGCAAGTATTTTGAGTTTTAAAGATTACGTTAAGGTTACGTTCTACAAATGACGTCTTCAGATTTGCGAGGCAACATTGAATGAAAAACAAGTGTTATATTACATGTAGATGGTTGCCATTCTTTATTTAATAATTTCGTCATTTGATTTATCTACGGCATCAATGAATACTATGACAAAATATTATGCAGATAAGTAAAAGCCCCAGTCCTGGAACTTTAGGAATCACATTCATACATGTACTGACTGTCATAAATATGGTAGTAACTAGTTAGCGCTAATGACGTCTTGATAGCGTTGATGTTGACGTTGCAGACGGCGATACGGTGAACTTCACGGCACTCAACATGTCCGAGGTTGGCAGCGATGAGCACAAGGAGCTGTGGATGTCCCGTATACGGGAGGTACGCTTGTATGGTAGTCTGAATCTTCAGAAACGCCAACAAATACTACAATGTATTATTTCACAGTGTAAAACTTATCAAGAATGTCGTAGCATGGTAGACTATCGGTAATTCCATGAAAACAGTCATGCAGAAATCGACTAACGCCACGTAGACAAAGAAGTTAGATCAAGTTTAATACGTCTTAAATGCATAAATTATATGTAAATAAAAACCACATCACGTGCAAAATGACAAGTGAAAATGATGTATTTCGCACTCGCACAAATTTATATATTTATTATTATTTTACATGTAAAAGGCGCATTTCGTTTTCAAACAAATAGATATACACACTGTATGTAAAAGGCGCGCATTTTTCTCGCTTATAATTATTGATGTGTGAGCATGGCGATTTTCCTATTCTGATAGACTCTAACTGACGTTCTTGGCCACAGATCCAGGGCGCCATTATGGTGTCCTCGGTGTTTCAAGTGGTGATCGGCTTCTCGGGCGTCATGGGCTTCGTCCTGCGGTACATCGGGCCCCTGGCCATCACGCCCACCATCTCGCTGATCGGCCTCTCGCTGTTCAAGGTCGGCGCGGACATGGCCTCCACTCAGTGGTGGATAGCGCTCATGTAGGACGTTCTTGTTCCCTGTTATATTTGTCACTTCGTAACCCTTTTAATTATTTTAAAAGAGTAAGCAGATTTTTTTCCAAAAATACGTAGAATAAGACATTATTTAAACATGCGTTTTACAATGCCAAAAGTAAATCAGTCCAATGAGTTATTTTTGTTTCACAATCTCAGTTACTAGTATATATAATGTTTATATATTAAATTTGTCATGTGTCATAACGGCTTTTGTCCTGACCAAATATGTAGATTTTTAGGAAAGGCAAGCAAAATCTTAAGTCATTTTTTAACGTACCGGTACCTAAGTTTTACATTGGCAAAAGTATATCAATTCACAAAGCCTTTCGCCGTTTCACAAGGTCAAAATCTTTGATACATACGTTTTTCTTATAAATTATCTATTGATATATTTTTACATTAACATGTGTTGGTGCATTTTAAATGTTTATTTTATACCTAATAATCATCTGTTATTATGCTTTCTGATTGACCAGGACAATATTTCTCATCACGTTGTTCAGCCAGTATTTACGTGGCATCAACATTCCGTGTTTTACGTACGGACGTGACGGGTGTCAAAAGCGGGGTCTTCCTATCTTCTCTTTATTTCCGGTAATTTTTCGCAGTTATTATCTCTCCAAAGGGGCGTTTAACTAGCACACTTAAGTATACTTAAGGAAGGATTTACGCCATTTTTAGCTCAACTCTAAGTTATGGAAAAAGCGTTTCACCATAAGAAAACTGGCGTAACTTTTCCCATATGTTTAGGCAAGCGCAGCGTCCATAACTTTTCACATAACGTAAATATGGCTGCCACTCTGAACATAACTTTATGGAAATGTTAGTGAAACGGTACCCAGAACCTGTTTAAGTATTTCCTTGTCTACCAACAAACTCCCCGCAGCAGTTACTTCCCCTTATATCAGTACGTGACGTAACCGATGCGCATAGTCAGATACCCACGGTTGATTAACATGTAACATAACATAACATGTAATAACATGTAATAACATGTAATAACATAACATAACATAACATAACATAACATAACATAACATAACATAACATAACATAACATAACATAACATAACATAACATAACATAACATAACATAACATAACATAACATAACATAACATGTACTCTTTTAATGGTTCGGTCATGGGTATCCGACGATATCGATGCGAGGAGTATGGACTAACAAAACACGTATAATTACACTCTTTTAGCGCCTTAATGTTCGATAACCATTCGTCACAGGTGTTGCTGGCGATGTTGATATCGTGGGGTGTATGTGCCTTGCTCACCATGGGGGATGTTCTACCAACGGACCCGGGGGCCTGGGGCAGCGCCGCCCGCACCGACCGCGATATCGACGTCCTGGAGAAGGCCAAGTGGTTCCGCTTTCCGTATCCAGGTGAGGGGGGGGGGGTAAACTGCGCCTTATGTTTACAGTAAAATCCGCTTATAATGAACTCATCGGGACCATGAAAATCTCTTCCTTATAACCGGAGTTCCTTATACATGTAAACGTAAAGTGAACTAGTTTCTTGCTAAATTATTAAAATCAGTTACTTAATCGGAATTTTTGGATTGCTATAATAAGTGTGTTTGTAGATCTCTCAAAAAATACACACGACAATCCTCCCCCGTCAGGGAATTTGATTAGATGTGCAGACACTTTTTAATCAGATTTATCAATGTTCTTTGACATTATTTTTTTGTGATAACGGTATAAATCTAATTCTTTTTCTTTTACCAAAGGACAGTGGGGAGTGCCAACAGTGAGCGCTGCGAGCGTGTTTGGCATGCTTGCGGGAGTCCTCGCATCCATGATCGAGTCGGTCGGCGACTACTACGCATGCGCAAGACTATCGGGCGCCCCGCCGCCCCCGACGCACGCAGTGAACCGGGGAATAGGCATCGAGGGGATCGGGTGTATCCTGGCCGGGGCCTGGGGCTCCGGAAATGGCACTACGTCATACAGTGAAAATATCGGCGCTATTGGTATAACGAAGGTACGATTAATTGTGAAAATAGATTATTTAGGACTTTGGTTTCGGCTGTTGATATATTTTGTTCTTTTTCTTTCGGCTTAAAGCTGGCCCTATTACATCCGATAAACATTAGCCGACGTATATTTGGGCTTTGATATGATACGCGAAAAAATAAAGATATACTTATTGTTTATTCTGGTATTATAAGCTATTTTTTAAAAACACAGCGCAATCTTTGTGTATTATCTATAATAACACCTCTAGTCCTGGTAGTTTTAAGTTAAAAAAGACATATCCACGTCGGACAAAAAGTTAAATCCGTTTAACAAAATCCAATGAAATAACATATGCATGTACAAACATAAAGAGCTTCAGTATTATTATTCTAAGAAAAGCGAAAGTCCTAAGGAACCATAGCTTGCATGGGGTCAATAACAGCCTCGGTTTTATTGAAACAATCCAGGTGGGAAGTGTGCGCGTGGTACAGGTGGGTGGGGTAGTGATGCTGCTGCTGGGATGTCTGGGAAAATTCGGCGCCCTGTTCGCCACCATCCCCGCCCCCGTCATCGGCGGCATGTTCATGGTCACTTTCGGTAGGTGCACGGTTAGATCTAGTTGGACTTTGTTAAAGAATGTTTAGAATACGTCAGTTATAAAAGGGTTTTCGTTTTCTTTGACCTAATTAATATGATGGTAATATGTCAACACATCATTTTAAGAGGAATTACACAAATGTTTTCTTGAATATTCCCATAGAAAAGCTATAATGTGATTATAATATCGGAAATTAATATTTGTATTAACGGCAAACATGTGTCGCACATTGTTAATGTAAAAAAGTATTGTTTCAACCTATTTGAAAAGTAACTGTAAGTGTTTGTGTAACATTGCATTGAAGGCATTAACCACAGTTGTTCATGTACGCCCCTCTCCCCGGGCAGGCATGGTGACGGCGGTGGGGCTGTCGAACCTGCAGTACGTGGACCTCAACTCCTCTCGCAACATCTTCATCCTCGGTCTCTCCACCTTCGTCGGCCTCAGTGCCCCCTTCTGGATGAACAACAACCCCACCGCCATAAACACAGGTATGGCATCGATAAGCCGTACATGGGTGAAAAGTGAAAACAAGGATATTTGATGTGTTACAGTCCTATAAATAAATCCCTGGGTCGGTACGTACATTCATTTTTTTGCAATAACCATGAATGTTCTAGTTAACCAGTAAACTAAAAGAGTAAAAACAAATGTTTTGCATGTACAAGACGCACCATATTATACAAAAGAAGTAAACATATGAACTATGTTAAACGTTTAAAGATGCTAGGCCTGTTTGTTGATAACCTTATAATCGGTCACACGTTTTGCAGTATGTTAAACATGTTTAAGAACCTGTTTATTTAAAGACACATTATAAACATTTGCCCTGTCAATTAACCTATCGACAACCTGCATAGGCAGGATTGACAAGTGAATACAATAGATGGCCCGACAAAGCTGATCCGTCAAGACGCCATTTGGGCGGGCTGTCGATAGGTCAATTATTGTTGTCTGTCGTTATGATTTGCAGGCAGCCTGGTGGTGGACCAGATCTTCTCCGTCCTCCTCAGCACCAGTATGTTCGTGGGCGGCTTCATCGGCTTCGTGCTCGACAACACCATCCCGGGTGAGTGGCACGTGGCTTACTCGTTATTTAAATATGATTTGTTTGTAATTGTTTTTGCCACGCCAACAGTTTAAAATACTGAAATATGTAAAAATTGATAGCATACGGATGGTGTATCTTTTTCCTGCCCAGGCGAAGTTTATGTAGCGTTTGGTCGTTTTTTACTGAATAAACCATTGCTGACATATTGTCTAACTCGGCGTATAAGTGTATGGCGAAGGTGAGATGGAGACAACCGTACACTACAGTAGTCAAACCTTAAGTCATCCATGCATGCATGTGCGTCGAGTCAAGCTTTTGTTTGACCAATCTGTGAAAAATACCAATAATATATCAGTTTTCCGTTGGCATGTTATATTTGTATGTTTGCCTTTAGTATGAACCTGATTTTTGTGTTTTCCCAGGAACGCCGAAGGAACGCGGCCTGCTGGACTGGCGGAAGTTGAGCGCCGGGACGGAGGATAGCGGTAACTCGCGCATGCACATCTACGACCTGCCGCTCATACAGGTAACGTACTTCCGGTAATATAATTGACGTCAAAATATTTGTGAAGGGGTTGCGGCAACATATAGCGTTTCTTTTCTTTTCTGTTAACACGAACTTATGTTAAAGAAATAAAATATACATGTTACTGATGCGGACCCGAATCCTTACAAAACAAAATAACAATATATTTGTTCTCAAACTTAAAGACAATACATTGTTTTCCAAAACAGGACTTTTTATCAGAAAAATGGCGAGTAGAAATAAAATGATAAATAAATTAGATCTACAACACAATCCCTATAATTATGGTAAAACCAAATAATCGTTTATTACGACACAATCAGTATTCGTTTAACAAATACTTGTAATACACACAAATAAATGAAGGGACTTTAATTTTTTAATTAGAATAGAATCTTGGTTTTCAGTTGGTTGAATACTACATGTATTTAGGAGATCTTTATATCGTAGACCGTGATATGACGTGTGTCGCGTTTGTTACAGGGACAGCTAAATAAAATCGCGTGTCTGAGGTACGTTCCATGTCTGCCAAACTTCATGCACGGGAAATCCGACAAAAAGACCATAAACGACAACGATGACAAAGCGGTTTCTGTGGAGTTTGATGATGACGTCATGAACAATGGCGGATATGATGATGACGTCACCAGAAGTGGGAAGTACGGTCTAGAGAACCCAGTGATAGTTGTAGACGAGGAAACAGTATCAGCAACAGACACTAAACTGTAGCCGTCTGCTAAGCTTCTTAAAGTAGCAAAAATGGCGCTGCCATTATCTATTAGACTTGCTAACCGTTTGTTTTGCTATTTTGTTAACAATTTGGAGTATTTCGGCGTAAAAATATAATATACCTCTTCCGGTGGTCGTTTATTAAATACTCAAACTGAGTAAATGTATTGTAGATCTACGTTTTGAATTAAAGCTTTAAATATGTCACAATTTTTGACACTCTTTATAAGATATTCCGCACACTGATCATTATTAGATCAACAATAATACCAGTACATGTATACTATGTCAACATTTTATTTATCTAACGATGTTAGGCCTATCAGTCTATATTTGAACATTATTTAACAAAAAATATACAATGCATGTAGTCTGATTCAGCGTGCCCTGCATTGTTTTTAAAACGCTGCTGTTTATAACTAAGAATGCAGCTTTCACATTCAAACATCAAAAATCATTTTTAACATGGTTTTTCACATTCCATCAGTCACCCTTTATAATGTGCCCATTATCCAATTGACTGTCAATTTGTACATGTATGAATGATTTCATTCATTTGACTGCACAGCGGTTTAATTAATGTTATGTATGTAAATTAAAAAAATATTAAGCTCGAACCGTGTCGTTTTTAGATCTTTATACAGTTGCGTGTCCATGATTTGACCTTACGTCACAAAATCATTGAAAGTGCTGAGTGTTGACGGATTTTAGTATAAGATACTGTATTTCAAACATGTTTGGGTCATATTATGATTAAGAATAGGTTTTTAAATGATTCGCGAGCGAAGAAAGTTTCTGAAATTATACATGTATGTATTCACTATAATAAATAACAATTAATATTTATTGAAATTAATATATTAAATTGACGTCTGTGTAATTGACATGATAAGTGCACGAATTGTGATCAAATGCCGGACATTTTAACGTCTTAAAATGTAAAGGGAAGTAATTTTTCATATTTTGACATCCCCATAAAATTTAAAAAAATCAAACTGTTTAAGGGCGAGTTCTTCAGATTCCTACAATAATAATCCTTTCATAGTAATTTCTAAAAAAAATTCATCCGTAGTAGAATTTAATGGCAAGTTCGAAAATGAAATGAAACAGTAAGGTTAACAGGCTACATTTTTAGTAAAAATGAAGTTTCCATGGTAACCAATTTGGTGAAATCCTGCAAAATGGCCTAATTTATTCAAGTTACTTAAAATATTCCAGATATTTTACACAAACATAACAAACATGAATTTGCACACAAAATAACTTTATTTTATGTTATACTGTTTTGTTGCAAATGTGTGATATATCCACAGTTCATACTCCGTAATGTTGTATGTTCGGATGCAGCTTCTTTACTGCACTGCCTCTCTTTTTAGCTCGAACACACACAAAGCGGGAAGTGGGGTTTGTTGCCCACGCACTGCGTATCGTCTAGTTTAAACATGAATTCAGGGTAACTGTGGACGCGAGTGACGGCCATGAGACACTCCGTTCGGTTAGCTTGTGTGAATTCCCCAGGTGACTTCAGCAGCATTGGTTCTCTGGAATTATGCCACAATGAAGAATCTGTTTCTATTATCTCTTGGTTGTCGTACCAGACAAATGTTTGCCCTGCGTGTGAAAACCGGCCGTTTAGCCAGACAGAAACAGGACCATTACCGGAATAAGAGTTTTCTGCGAAGTTCTTCAGGATGAGCCTATCGGAATCGGTGTGCATCGTCGCCAGGTCCCCGCCCTTGCTTTTACACAACGATTTGTCGGTCCTCCATGATCGAGTCGGGTTGTTATTTAAGATGAAATGATTATTGTCCATTCCCGCAACGGATTTCCCTTGCAGACACCGTTTCGGTGTTTTTTTTGCACCCGGGACATAGTAAACCGTTCCAGGGCGTTTTGTTCCAAGAGCGTGCAGTTGTACGACGTTGTACACTATTGATTGAAGAAGGCACGTCTTGTTTTCATGGTAAAAGAACGAGCGACAGTCGGAATCACGCTGGCACAGTCCAGCGCATTTGAAGTGGTTCCTGACGTCAACATGACGTGCGTGGTACCGCGTCTCGACTATTATGTTCTTAACAATACTCAATGTCCACGTGGTCCCTTTCGAAGCGTTACAGAACACATTTGCAAAAAACAGAACGAATGCGATGTCAGTAAACAGATGCATTTTTGTTTTGCTCTGTACACATTAATTTTAAAATGAGTAACGTTATTCTTGTACAACGTCTAGCATAGAGTTCGAAGTGGGGACGCTAGAGGAGGTTGAACTAAGGCCGCAATTGAGATCACTTAATATATATAGCGACTATTTTAATAAAGCACAACGAGAAAAACTAGCATCCGGAACCTAACCCTAATAAGCTTTTATGTGGCAATAACGCTGGGTTAGCGTTCATCCAGAAAGCTTAACCTCTGTTTGTGATGATAAGGGTGCTTGACCAGCAACAGCTTGAAATGTTTGATCACAACTAATTAAAAGTGGACTACAGGCAGTTAAGTAGTTTGCTTTTTTTGAATTCTTTGTTGTTGTTTTTAGAGTGTTTGCATTAATCAAAATTTAAATTTCGTAGCTTATTATAAAAGCACATTTAACATTGTCTTTTAAATTCTGAAGTAGGCTAACACTTGTTTAAACATATAGATCCAATTTAAAATACAATCATTTATGTACTGGTCATTACAACTACATGTTATAAGTGGATTTTGTCTTTGTCAGTTATGATTTATTTTAATAAATGTGCTGAAAAGGAAATATGGGCGCCATACGCAGCACAAAATAGATGCATCGTGCGTCAGTCGGAGAACTACACTAGTATTTTATTTTAAACGTTTTAATAAATGTGTTTTTAGATCTCAGTAAGTTGAAGTGCAGTGCACACACAATAATTCTTGCTTTTATTCTTTGAGATAAATCGTCCAATGATGTTTAAGTTTATGTTTGTTCTTGTCCGTATGTCGCAATAATTGGAGGTACATTTTGTATCACTTTAAAACGTCGCACTAGATAGATCATACTGTGAAGAAGTTAAGTGACCAATACCCCTTATCTCTCTATTTATTGAGTAATTGCCTGTCAGTTTTTGATTACATGTATGTTTGTTTCTTTCTGGAACGTGTGATTCAATTATTTTATTTTAAAGACATAAGTTTGAAGCGAATTAAGCAACAAATAAATAACAACAACAATGTTCTTCAGACAATTGTTCATGAAAGTTATATATAGCGCTCAATTGTACAAAGATAATAATGAGCATTTATAGTTTGGTACTCGAGCAAGTTGAGGTAGATATTTAGATACATTCCATGGTCGCAATCATTTCAAGAGCGTAGAAGCAAGTAAGCAGAGAACAAGAACAATAAATATTGCTTTCATAATTTAGTATTTTTATATATTTTAAAATCATAAAAAGCACTCTGTAACATATTTTCTTCCATCATTTAGTTATATGACTCTTAACCTATTCATTCACTCGTAACTACTCGGCCAATTACGTCGCTACGCTCTGGTAAATTAAGAATCGCCGGGTGCGCCCCCCCCCCCCCCCCCCCCCCCCCCCCACAA